>Ga0207654_10000088_pt1 | contig 61011 bp, 45 predicted proteins | sample KBSC64metaG_FD_184355 | JGI IMG/M metagenome (GOLD analysis project Ga0207654, IMG submission 184355) | Corn rhizosphere microbial communities from Kellogg Biological Station, Michigan, USA - KBS C6-4 metaG (SPAdes) (version 2) | ecosystem: Host-associated > Plants > Roots > Rhizosphere > Soil...
CCCGACTGCTGGCTCGTCCTGACCCAAAGCCGCCGGCGTGAGCCGCCAGCGTGCACGGCGGCCGCTCCGCTCGTCTTGCTCGAGAATGTTCACCGCTTGCAGCGCTGCCATGCCCTGCATCACCGCTGACCGCTTGAACAGCGTAATCTCCGCCAACTCGGCGTAGGAAATCGAACACCAACCGGCGTTTTCTCGATCGCGGGCGTCGTTCATTCCAGAGGCGCCCTGCAATGCCAACGCCCGAACCAATGCGAGCTCGGGCGCCAAACTCACCCTTCCCTCTCGCAGCCGCTCACGGATAACGTCCCACGCGACCGCGGCGAGGACTGGCGCAGGTTCCCAGACCGTCTCATCGACCTGGACCCATCCTCGGGAATCCCGGCGCGTTACGCCCACGCGGTCGAGCCAATCAAGACCCTTTTGGGCCTGAGTAGGGCTGACTCCCATTAGCAGAGCGAGACCTGATGCCTCAATTGGGAGGGCTCGCTCCCAAGGCGCTCCCGATTGGGTTTCTAGGCGCTGGATCGCTTCGGCGAGCGCGGTCGCGGCCCCAAGGGCTAACCGGCGCAGATCGTCGCTTGGCTGGGCCTTCGCGGGCCGCGGGGCAGCCCACTGAGCGAGATAGGTAAGCACTCCAGACGGGGTCACCCAGTGCGATTGGTAGTCACCGAGGGTCAGCCGGGTAGTTCTGCCATCCGGAGCGCTATTCAGATGGATCAACGACCTGTCCGCCAATTTCTGAAGTTTACTCGAAAACTCACCCATCCCTCCGGAGGACTTCACCCACCAATCGCGTTTAACGTATCAACACGAAACTCACCCATCCCTCCAGCACCCGTTTGAAGCCCAGACGGGCACCGGTCTACAAACATGTACCCGACAGGACTATCCAGCAATGGAAATGGCTATATCGTGGACCGGTGTGTACACCGGTCTGTACACTAGTACACTGGAGCTCTACTTGAGGCTTCGTGACCAGAACTGCCAGAAGGATCAAGCCATATAAATCTATTATTCACAATGACTTAGGTGGCTAAATGGCAGACCTCACCCGTCCCTCATGCAGTGGACCTTGATCTACCCGCTTAGAGGATGAGAATAATACCGTAAGTCATTGGTATTTAATGACTTACGATCGACATCACGAAAATGTCTCAGATGGAGTGCTGGAGAGACGGGTGACTTTTGAGCGCTATATTCCTCAGGAGATTTTCGGGAAATCCCGGACACTCACGCTGGAAGGATGGGTGAGTTTGCTCGGGAGTCGAAGACGCTAATTGGGCGGACTCAAGGGTGAGAAATACGAACCCATATTTCGTAAGTCTTTCCTACAAAAAGACTTACCGCCAAAGCGTTCTTTACACCGTTGGTTGGTTGGTTGCTTTTTTTGTAGTTAATAGCTGTAAAAAACACCAACTACACAACAGCAGTTATTCATTTTCCGATTCCGACCGAACGCCCACAACTGGTGCGACACTCTTTGTCGGATCGCCGAGCATCTCATAGTTACGACACCGCAGTACGACGGGCTGGCCGAGTACACGCGCCGTGCGATGCGCAAGATCTGCCATGTGCTTCTTGTACAACCACTCGGCCATGAACTCATCGCGTGCACTGATTGTGACGACGTCGTCTTCAACACTGACCAGAGCGGTGGGTTCGAACCACGCGCAATACGTTGTTGTTGGGACTGTGTCATAAATCTCTCGGAGGACTGCTCCCCAGATATTGTCGGGGAACTCCGGTGCCGCCGACTCTGGACTAGCGGTATCACTCCCGGTCTCGATCGATTTCCCCTCGGCATCCTCCGCACTTGCTGTAGATGATGCCGGCAGCTGCGCTCGGCGCCGGATCGACGCGAATTCAATGACCGTCGGATCGTCCAATGTCCCATCAGCAATCGCGCTGGCCAATCGGTCGCGCCATGCCACGTACTCGGGATCATCAAACGTCCAATCTTCTTTGACCGCTTTCTTGATCCACGCGCCGGTATTCGTGATCCGCTTTTTCGCGTTCGCGTCGGACTGCACCTTCCGGAGATAATAGACCTGGCACAGGACGTTGCGCACTTGAAATGGCTTTTCGCGAATCATTACGCGTGCATCGACCAAGGAGATGCCTTGCGCGCGTAAGTGCGCGAGTAGCAATCGCCCCGTCGCCGGATCATGGCTGCTGACACCGCGGAGCAATCCGGCCACGAGCAACGTGTCCCCTGGACGGACCGCGACACTGTACGTCCACCCTTCCCCTTTCGTGACGGTTCCCCCGTCAATAATCCCGTATTCCGCGAGCTCCTCAAAGGCGTCCCGAATGCGCTTGACCACCTTGTTCTTTTGCCGATGCGCCTGGAGGTTGTAGCCGAGCTCTTCGACAAAGTCACCGAGAGAGGCTGTGTACGGGACGGTCGGCTGCCAACCAAGGGCCGCGCGAACGGCCAGTGTTTGATAAATCCGCTTCGCCCAATTGGACGTGAGCGAGTTATGCAGATCGATGTCGATCCACGTTAGCCACCCAGCATCAATCTGGGACAACCACACGGGGTTGATCCGCAAGTGATTGATCGTGTCGATTTCTGTGCGTGTATCGCCGGAAATGCGTTCCTCACGCTCGATGTCATACTCGAGGACGGAATACGTCCGCTCTGTCGAGAACGTCCGTGGAGAGCCATCTGGCGCCATCGGAACGTGTGCGTCACTTCGAACGGCATCCGCGCGCACGGTGTGCTCGAACTGTCCGCGCGTCGTGATGATGACTTTGCTCCACCGCTGAAGGGCACGCTTGCACGCCGCGATTTCGTTGGTGCCACAGAATCGGCGTCCTGCGGCACGTAAGATATCGCGGTACGAGGGCTTAACGACCAACCCTTCGGGCGTAATCCGCCGTTGGTCTGCGAGTCGGAAGAGCGCCAGCAAAAAGTCGACATCTTCCTGCGTGGGGAGCCCAATCTCTTGGCTCCCCTGAATGTGCACTTCGATCGAATCGCCGTTCGCGTATCGGACGGTCCGACGCACGTTCGAATCTTCGGGATTGACGATGAATCCGTCTTCCGAGATTTCGTAGCTCGATTTCGTCGACGCGGGAACGTAGGCCAACAAATCGAGCGGACTTGGAACGGGGCTAACGAGCTGCGCATCCGTTGCGAACAACGCCGCTGGTGCACCAAGCGGAATCATCGTCCCATCGCGCGAGCTCGTTCCCTTCACTGGCGTCGGCTTGCGTACGGCCGAAGACGGCGAATCTCCAGCCGAGTGGTTCGGCTGGCTCATATGCGTTGGTGGTGTCCGCTTTGGTGTCATACAACGTGTCGATCAAAGGTGAACAATACAGCCCATCAAATTTCCAACCTGCGTGCTATTTCGTGCGTCCCGCTTTTCCTGGTGTTTTTTCTCGTCGTCCCGATGCCTGCTTGATCCGACTGGCGACATCAGCGCGTGCACGTCGAATGGCGTCCAGTTGCGCTGCGTCCCCGCCTGCCGCTTGGTGTTCCTGTTCGAGCGCGTCCAGGCGATGCGCAAGCTGTTCCAACTCCTGGTCAATGAAGCCGGTCAGTTCGGCGACGAATTGGTCTGGTGCTTCTCGCAGATCTTCATCACCCCACCGCACTCGGAAGCTGCGTCCATGATTTCGGAGTTCCCGGCTGAGGAATGATTGCTGTTCATCGGGACGTTGACGCGGTGGCAGTTTGACAGCGGTCTTCCCTGCTGATTTTGCGGGAGGTTTCGCTGTTGTGTCGTTATGGTGTTCTTGTGATGGCGAGTTAGAGCGGGTCTTCAGTAATGTCTGGAGTGAATCGACTCGGGCGGCGATTGACGGAATTGCTGCGATCGTTTGGCAATCGCGCACGTATAACAGACCGTCACGGTTCAGTATCCGTCGCTCATCCTCAGACAGTTTCGCCAGCGCTTCTCCGGTCCGGACCATGTAGCTGACATAGCTCTCGGCCCGGCTGAACAGCGTGACGATCTCACGATTCGAGATGCCTCGTTGCGATAACTCCCAGAATGCGGTCGCGCATTCGACCGGGGTCATCTCACGCCGGTTGAGATTCTCTGACAGTTGGAGTTTGACCGCCTCGGTTTCGGAAAGATCGCCGTAGTCGCGCACGGGAATGGTCGGGAATCCGAGCGCACGTGCCGCGCGAAGACGACGTCGTCCCCAGACGAGGATGTATTGCCGATCCGTGGCCGGACCGGTCGTACGCACTGAAATCGGGACGTCGATCTGTCCGCGGAGACGAATCCCTTCCCGGAAGCTTTTGAAATCCTCTTCCGACTCATCGTCTTCCCGCACGTAGTAACCGGCGATAGTGATCCGCTTGGGGTCGAGGTCGTAGATGTCGCGCCGCGTTTCGCGCGACATGCCGCTGGCGATCGGGTGCCGATTAGTGCTGGCGCTCGTGCCGCCGCGGGTTGGCAGGGCTGGCAGATCGATCGCGAACGGCCGCGCCGTTGCTTTTTTCTCGTTCGAAGAGGCGGCCATGATCTCTAGCGGGTTGGTAGATGGTCTGATGAAGCGAGCGCCATCTCCGACTCAGTCGGATGTGCTCCTGCTGGATGCGAGTCACTCCCCTTCTCTTCTGCCGCCAACTTCTGCCGCAGAAGTAATGTTTCCGCGATTTGTCCGAACCAGCGTCTGACCTCTTTGGCTGCACGATCATTGACAAACTCGACCGGCGTTCCGAGGTTCTGGCAATCGTCAAAGACTTGGCGGACGCGAATAATCGGCTCCAAGATGTAATCGCCGTAGGTCGCCCGCATTTGCTCGATGTACTGCTCGTGGCGCTCAACACCTGCACGGAAATGATTGAGGACGAAACCGGTGAGCTCGAGATCGGGATTGACCTTTTCTCGAATGCTCTCAATCGTCTCGAAGAGCTGCGCCATCCCGTCGGTGCTGAACTTTTTGGGTTCGCTGACAACGAGCACACCGTCAGCGGCAGCTAGGGCGGCACTCAACCATGTTCCGAGGGTTGGTCCGGTATCGATCAACACGATATCGACGGAGTCCGGTAGGCCACCCTTGAGAATGTTTCTGGCTTCCTGGATGATGTCGTCGCGTTGTTGCGGCTCGATCATCTTTTCGTAGTACGCGAGCTCCGTCGACCCGGGAACAACCCACAGGCGTTCGTCATGCGGCGTCTGCTGCATAACCTCCGAGAGGGGCAGCGCTTCCCAGAGAACATTCTTGATATTGAGGCCCTCAGGATCCGGTCGTCCTAAGAGGGCCGTTGTCGCGTTGCATTGACCGTCCATGTCGATCACGAGCACGGTCTGTCCCAATTGGCGCGCGAACGCGCCTGCTAAGGACGTGGTGACGGTGGTCTTTCCTGTTCCCCCTTTTTGATTGGCGAGCGCGTAGACGTAGGGCATATTCCGTAACAGGGCAGGGGAGGAAATCCGGTCAAACTGTCATGCAACGTCGGAATGTACGTACAAGGAGAATAAGCCGCAATATCAAAACTTATGCGGCATAAGTTTTAGAGCGGTCATAGAACTTCTGCGGCAGAAGATTTGTGTATACATGTCGCTTCTGCCGCAGAAGTTCATCCCTCCCTCAGGGCGAACCCAATGGCTCGTAGGACATCTAGGAAGTCGACAACGGACCCTCTTTGCGACCGTTGTCAGACTAAAGACATCCTGTAAATTGGGCACATGGCGCTCAAACGGATGGACAACGTGGGAATCGTCGTCGAAGACCTCGGGGAGACGATTGAGTTTTTTCGCGAACTCGGTCTTGAGCTCGAAGGGCGGGCAACGGTCGGAGGAGAATGGGCCGGACGGATCACTGGACTAGGCGATCAGTGTGTTGAGATTGCCATGATGCGTACACCGGACGGCCACAGCCGGCTCGAGCTCTCCCGCTTCCTGATGCCGCCTGTCGTCGCAGACCACCGGAATGCCCCGGTCAACGCCCTGGGCTACCTCCGCGTCATGTTCGCCGTGGACGACCTCGACGACACGCTCGCAAGGCTCTGCGCGCAGTGCGCAGCTCGTGGGCGAAGTCGTCCAGTATAAAGAAGTTTATCGGCTCTGCTACATCCGCGGGCCGGAAGGGGCATCTCATCGGACTTGCCCAAGAAATCAGCTGAGCGCAATATAAAAACAATGACGAAGTACGATCAGCCTCAGCGAGTGCGTATCACACAAGGTCCCTTCCAAGCGCCTCATCCCAAAGGTGAGCGTATCGCGTAAGACAGCCCTGACAGTCTCATAACGTCTGTGGGCTGTCGGAACTTCTGCCGCAGAAGTTCCCCGCGCGTGATGAGCGGGTAGGGGAGGGAAGCGACAGCGGGGCCTAGATTTCCCGCTAGCCTTACGCCCCGGGGGACGGTGTCGGTTCGGACATCATACGAGCGGTCTGTTCCAACGTCTGCTGGACGTCTTCGATTCGCTTGAGCATACGAATCACCAAGGCCTGATCGTCAGACAAGGGTGGGACTGTTGGGCGATTGGTGTGGCGGCGGCTTGCTATCATGGACGTCATCAACATCGAAAGCGACTGACCAACGTCTCGAATCCCGGAGTCGCCAGCCTGTTGTAGTGACTGCTTGTTGATCAAAGCGCGGAGCGGGGCGCCGATCGAGCGCTGCCACGCGTCGAGCTCCGCCGCCAGATAGGCGACGGGGTTCTCTTCCGCCAAAGCCAGGTCGAAGGACATCCCAGGGCGGGTCTTTAACACAGCGCGGGAACGCCGGTGCCGTCGGCCGTCGCGTGGTGGAAGGGCGATCGCTTCACGAAACACACGAACGACAACTGCCGTTTCAACGCCCTGATGTGCTACCGATCGAATGAGCTTCCACCCGATTCTTGGGGACCGGAAGACTTCGAGCTCGAGCGGGGAAAGCGAACGAATCGCACGTCCCAAGTGTTCGAGAACGCTGATCCGACCTTTGCTACCGAAGCGTTGTCGGAGTGCGTGACGCCGCGCGTGAATCTCGCGCGGGGTAGGATCGTCGGCATCGAGGATTTTGACGATCTCCAACGCCTGGTCGATGAAGTGGCTACCGCGACGAATGAGCTGCCGAGTGGCAGAACGCGTTGTGGGGCTTTGGCTTACGCGCTTCATGGAGTCTAAATTTTGTTTACACTGTAAACATAAGTCAAGGTAATATTTAGCGTGGATAATTCCACGTATCCACGCTAATATTGAGGTCGTGGGTGAGTCGAAGCGATTTTCTGACGCAAAGACTAAGACCATAGTGGTCCCGTCGCGCGACGTTGGAGACGTGACCCAGCTGCTAGGGGATGGGAACGCGATAGACCCCACGCTGCTGGATCGCCTCCGCGCGGAAGCGCGTGCGGCTGCGGCTGGGAGCTATTCACCCAATACGCTTCGGGCTCGGCACGCTGATCTCACGCAATGGGTGCGGTGGTGCGCCGCGCGGTACGATACGCCGCTGCCGGCGCGTCCGGAAGTCCTGGCCGAGTTCATTCAGGCGATGCGAGCCGCACCGCACGCGAGACAGCCCGCGACGATCCGTCGGTACGTCGATACGATCGCGTACGTGCACCGGGCCGCTGGTATTCCGGATCTACGGGCCACTCGGCCCGTTCAGCTCGCGTTGCGTGCGCTCCAACGAACGAGTATGCGTGGCCGGCAGGCAAGCGCAATTACCGAAGCACATATTCAGCAGATCCTTGCGGTACTAGGGGACACGTCGAGGGACCGTCGCGATTGCGCCTTGTTACTCACAACCGCCGACTTGCTCGGACGGTGTGGAGAAGTCGTGGCCCTTCAATTTGAAGATCTGGTGCCGGGAACAGCAGGGAAGGGGCTTCTACTGATCAGGCGCATCAAAACGGGGCCTGATCCCATTCCCAAAGCGGTTCGTCGCCGCACGTTTCGCGCGCTACAGACGTACGTCGCCGCAGCTGGTATTCAGAGCGGCCCGCTCTTTCGGTCACTGACACGTAACGGCCGTGTGCGCGACCGCGCGTTGCACGCGAATGAAGTTGGACGGATTCTACGACGGCTCATGATTCGCGCGGGACTGTCATCCGACGGCGTCTCTGGCCATTCGCTGCGTGTTGGAATGGCGCAGGAGCTCGTGGCCAAAGGGGCGACGCTTCCGCAGGTCATGGATGCGGGGGATTGGAAATCCCCGGCCATGCCAGCGCGATATGCGGAGCGCCTCACAGCCGAACGCAGCGCGGTCATTACGCTATTGGCCGACGACGAATATGACATCGCATATGAAAGAAGTAGCGCACACGGATTGAGGTGACAGGAGAACAGTGAAAAGGGAGATTAACGAGTTCATGCGGGCGTACTTTAGTATGTGTGCCTGACCCGGTAACAACCAACTGAAACACCAGGCAGTGACGATGTGAATAATCGTCCTGTAGACAATTTTCTATGGCGTTTCTGGAAACGCCCGCGTATCCTATAAGGAAGATGCATGGGCGCGTAATGACATTCCCTCTCTTTCTTAGCGCGTTAAGCGACGACAGTTCACGCGACAGGCGACTGGGGCGTGGCTCTTCCGTTCGTGACCTGACCACTGGCGCGGTCTCGCGCACGCAGTGTCCGGTCGACGCGATCAACGGACGTCCCGTTTCCGAGCTGCTGACACAAATTCGGAATGACGATCGCGATGCGTTCGCGGCCTTGTATGCTGGTTTGTTTCATTTTCTGTGGACTGTGGCGGTTGCCTATACACGATCCGCTGACACGGCGGAGGAATTGGTTCACGACGTATTCCTGCGATTATGGATACGCCGAGATGCAATTAAGATAGACACCGATATCCGGGTATACCTCGCTGTTGCGGTTCGTAACCATGCGCGAAATCTTACCAAACATGAACGCGTGGTCGATGCGGTGGACCAGAGTTCGAGTTACACCGACGCAGACATTCCCGCAATTGGGCAGCCAGCTCCGTCACCCAACGCAGCCGTCGAAGACGATGAGTTTCAGGAGGCATATCGGCGCATGCTTGGCATGCTCACCGAGCGCGAACGGACGGCGGTGTTCTTACGCTGGGAAGAAGGGTTGACGCTGGACCAAATCGGGGCAGTACTCTCGGTGTCAACCGAGGGAGTTCGCAAGATTATTTTGCGGGTACAACAAAAAGCACAAATCGTCCTCGCGGAATATCGAGGTTGAAATAGTCGGGGCTGAGTTGTTCTACCCATGTGAGAACAACACTGCATGCCCGCGATGACTGATCCACGTCCAGAAGACTTGATTGATGCGTACCTGGCTGGCGACCTCTCCTCAGAGAGCGCAGCGCAGGTCCAAGCGTATTTCGAGGCCAATCCTGGCCGTCGTGGTGTTATCGCGGGTTTGTTGGCGATTGCCCGAGGAGAAGATGTTGGACCGCGGCCTTCGGTTGATGTGTCGTTGACGAAGTTGTTGGGTCGTTTGGACCAGGAGTCTATATCAGAACGGCAGGCTGAGGCACAATTTGATGTGCTCAAGGGCGGCGAAGATATCCCGAACAGTAGTGCTTCAGTAAATGGTCCCCTTCGTCGTGCAAAGGTGTTTGGCTGGTCGTCCGGCGCGCAGGGGCTGCGGGGTAATCGGTTGGGAGTACAGGCCCTGCGGAGCAATGGACGGGCAACGCACCAACCTTCACGGAGGGTGTTTTCAGTACCTACGGCCTTCGCGCAAAGGACGCGAACATGGCGACGACTGTATACCGCCAGTGTATTTGTCGTGGTACTCATTCTGGGTAGTGTTTTTGCGCACGATCTGGTCCAGTCGTCATGGGATGGACACACATATCGTACGGTATGGGGACAGCAGCGTACGGTTACGTTCGCCAATGGTGCTGTCATACGGCTCGCCCCAGCAACGGTCGCGTACATCAGTCGGGATCGTGTGTCGATTCAGGGCGAGGCGTATTTTCAAATTCCGTCACGCATCACTCGCCCGTTCACGGTACGGACGGCAACGGCGGATGTTCGTGTGTTAGGAACTACATTTTTTGTTCGGGAGTATTCGGGGGAACGGCGTAGCCGTGTGATTGTCACGGACGGAAAGGTCTCGGTGCAAGCACGCGGGGGGGCGCGACGTTCCAAGACGTACGCTGTCCTGTCGTCACAGATGTTGGCGCAGGTGACGGATTCTGGTGTGGTCATCGAGCCGAATGGTGCCATTCGAGACTATATCGCATGGGTCCAGGGACGGCTCATCTTCAAACGGACGCCGTTGCGCGACGTGGTGGCTGAGTTGAGCCGCGCGTATGGCGTGGACATCCATATTGCGGATTCTGTACTTGCGCGGACGCCGATTTTCGCCGAGGTGGAGGTCCACCGTCAACCGGTGGCAGAGGTGCTGGGCTTAATCGCCGCTTCGATGGAGGCGCACTATGTCCGTGACGGGCACTGCTATGTCCTGTCATCAGGACCGAGTGTGTCAAAGCCCCTAGATCGGCCGCTGTTCGAGAAACAGATTCCTCAACCGGAGATCCAATATGGTCGGTAAATCCGTACGATGTGTCGCAGGGATAGGGATGGCGGTCTGCGCGGTATTCTCGCGTCCGGTGCCGGCACAATCTGTGGTGGCGAATACAATCCCGAATAACACCGTTCCCACTCGTGCTTCTCGAGATGTGGTGGTGACGGTGGATGTGGATACGGCAACGCTCGATCAGGCCTTGCAGATGATTGCACAGCGGGCGGGATTGCGTCTCTATATGACCGGCAATGCGAGGGCGCACTCGAAGTTGATCACGATGCATGTACGTGATGTGTTGGCGAGTGAAGCCTTCGCAACGGCGTTGGTGGGGACAGGATATCACGCGTCGATCGTGTTGGAGAATGTCTTTCTGGCGAGGAATGAAGTGCCGGGCACGGGGGTGGCGTCTGGGAGTGTGACCGGATGCGTGATGGATGGGAATACGAAACGACCGCTTCGTGGCGCGGTTGTGTTCCTCGATGACGCGTCGAAAGGGGTAACCACAGGAGATGATGGACGATTTCATATCGCCAACGTCGCTGCGGGAGAGCACCGCGTTCGCGTGCGGATGTTGGGGTATGGCAAAGTCACGAGAGCGGTGACTGTCACGGATGACCACGTGGTAACGCTCGATGTCATGCTGGAGGCCAGTGCCAATGCGCTCGAACAAGTGGTTGTGACAGGGACGGTCATTCCAACGGCACTCAAGGCGGTGCCGAATGCCATCACTGTGATCACGGCCAAACAGCTCGAAGAGCGTGGCATCACGCGGATCGACGAACTGTTTCGCGGTGATGTCCCGGGGCTGTTCGTGAGCCGCACGGGACAGGTGGGCGCGGCGGATCCAGGCGCCACGGGCGTGGTCGCGCGTGGGAGCACGACCTTGGATGGCACGGACGCCACCATTGGGGCGGCCATGAGTACCTTGAATTTGGGACAGAAGGGGATGAAGACCTATGTGGACGGCGTGGAATTCGCCGCGGGGAATTATCTTGGGCTCATCGATCCCGGGAGTATAGAGCGCATCGAGATCCTGACTGGCCCGCAAGCCAGCACGATTTATGGATCGAATGCGATCAATGGCGTGATTCAGATCTTCACCAAGCGTGGAACCGCCGCCCGGCCCCAAGTGATGCTGTCGTTCAACAGCCGTTGGACACAGAACAACTTCAGCCCTGCGCTCGCTCCGAACCATATGGCATCCATGAATGCGTCCGGGATCGAGGGGCGGTTGAGCTACGCGGCCAATACGTCATGGAGCTATACCGGGTCATGGAGTCCGGCGACACATGGGACGAGTCTCGGTGCGACTGCGGGCATCCGATGGAGCCATGGCCCGTTGACGCTCGATGCCAACATGAGACAAATGCAGGGGCGTAACCGCTCCGGTGGAACACCAGGTCAAGTCGGGGCAGAGCGGAACGCTTCCGGCGTCGGGCCATTCGTGGGTGGTGGCATTCCCGACCTAGTCATTGCGACCAATACCGATAATAGCCAAGGGATGTCGATGACCTATACGCCAACCTCCTGGTGGTCGCACTCAGGGACGATCGGGCTAGACCAACTGGCGCAATACCAAGGGCACGACCGACAACGGTTTACCTTGCCCATCGATACGATTTACGTGCGGAGCGACGGTGTGACCAAGGCAGCGACCATATCGTATAGCACAACCGCGCAAATCCCGATGGGGGCAGTCGCAAGAGTGATGATGACGATTGGGGCAACAGGATCGCATGACACGTATCTCGGCGCGAGAGAAAATTACTATAAAGATAAGAGTGGGAATAACAACGCCATCAGCTCCTCAAGGTCGTACGGCTGGAGAGACACTTGGGAGCATGGGGGATTCGTGCAGAGTCAAGTGGGATTGTGGGATGCGTTCTTTGTCACCTATGGTGTAAGAGCGATCTACAATCCATATATTGGCGCCCACCAAAATCCGAACGTCGAGCCGCACTATGGTGTTGCGTACACTTGTGAAATCGGGGATATCACGGCCAAGCTTCGCGCCAGTTATGGAACTGCAACGCGGCCACCAGCGTTCAACCAGCGGTTGGGATTAGTAGATCCATCCATTGTCATTGAGGACGGTTATACCTCGGATACCGTCGTCAAAGCCAATCCAGATCTCATGCCATCATCGCAACAGGGCGGAGAGGGAGGTTTGGAACTCTATGTTGGCACTCGCGGATCATTCCAAGTGACACGGTACAATCAGACCGTTGACAACTTGATTGTCTTTCCGATTACCGACAGTGTCGATCTCCTTCCTTCTCTCAAGGTGCTGTACGGGATCCCCGACTGGAAATACCCGTATCGCCAGCACCAGAACTTGAATCTCGGGAGTGTGCGCAATCAAGGGTGGGAACTGCACGGGACGATGAACCTGAGTGTCCTGGCTTTTACAGGGACGTATTCGTGGAACATGAGTCGATTGATTGGCATCACGCCACGCTATCGCACGCAGTTCCCGCAATACGTGGTGGGGGGATCCTTCAACAACATTCCTGAGCATACCTACGCGCTGGGCATCGTCTATGCGCGGCGAGGGACGCGTATCGCGTACGATGTGCAGGGGGAGGGGCAGATTCATGTCGATGGAGGGCTCGACGGAAACTTTCAGTTCACCCAATATCGGCTTGATGTTTTGAGACCGCGAGCGGTGTGGCCTCCAAGCATGTCCTGGCCCGCGCGTGCCGGCTTTCTACTCGGTGATCTGAATGCATCGCATCAATTCTCGCCGCGGTATGACGCGACGCTCCAGGTGCACAACGTGACGAATTCATTCAAGAGCGATGTCGCCCAGGCTGTCGCCCAGCCCGGACGTACAACGGGGCTTGGCGTCCGGTTGCACTTCTGACGGTGACGATGGTCATAGAGATGGTGCCTCTGGGCTGGCTCGTGCTCGTGCTCACGGTTGGCACAGAGACCGCCGCGCTGGCCCAGTCGTGTCCACGTCCCGCGTGGCATTCCGAAACATCCGAAACACCGGTGGTTGCGCACACCGCCATTGCGCCGGATCGTCCTGGGCCAGACACCGCCCAAGACGGTCAACCGCTGACCGCCACACAACTGACTCCCGCCGGATACGTGGCGGCGATGCAGTTGCTGACCGCCCCCGATTCGGTCCACGGGCTCCATCCCGTAATTCGCGGTCATCTCACAATGCGGCGAGATTCCGTGTTGATGGTTGTCGATAGCCTCGTGCGAGCGTGGCTCATCGCATTGCACCACGGGTCTCTCGTGCCGCGGGATTTCCTCAACCTTGCAGCGCTCCACGCCCGGGTCGGACATGATACCGAGGTACAACGGGAGATTGCGACGTGGCTCGCGTCGCCGGGTGTGACGACACGCGATAGCGTCATTGCCTATGGCATGGCAGTTCACTTTTTTCTCGAAACAGATACCGACGCTCCTCCTCCCGTGGCCCGGCTGCAGTATGCCCGTGCGTATGAGGCATGCTTGGAGGCGATGCCGATGTCGCAGGCTGTGGCAGGGCAACTGTTTGGTGTTCGCACTGAGATGATGGAAGCCTATGCGAATGCAGGAGAGACCGACTCGGCAATCACGAATGGGTTGCGGGCCTATGCGCTGTTGCGCCGAATGCCGGCGTATGAGGATCGCGCGATGTATGCCGCGAGCGAGGCCATGATCGGTTTAGCGCGCGAGTTGGCTGGACGTCCTGCTGGGTTACGCCAGATCGATTCGTTGATTACGATGCTGAAACATGAGATCGCAGGACCCCCTGCGCTTTTGGCACAGGATACGGCGCTGAAGCGCTTTGCGTACGAGCTGCAGGAACAGTTCGATGCCAATGCAGAACAACTTCGGTGGCTCGGTCATCAAGCGCCGCCATTGATTGCGACGCATTGGCTGAATCAATCAACGCCTCCGACCGTGTCTGCAGCTGCCCCAGGGGCACGGGTACTGGCGCTGGATGACGGGATCATTCGGATTGTTGGGTTTGGATGGTTCACGTGTCCGGCGTGCCATTTCGCAATGTCGAGCATGCAACGGGATCAAGGGATGCTCCTCCGTGGCGTGCAGTTGTTGTACTACGAATGGACGTCAGGGTCCTGGGGAAACAAGCTCGTGGATCCAGAGACGGAAGTGCTGCACCTAAAGGATTTCTGGCTGACACGGAAACGGTATACCTTGCCAATCGCGGTATGGGCTGGACCGAAGGATTCGACACCGGATGGAGGATTGCTGCCGCGGCCATCTCCGACCGCGACCGCGTTGCACATCCATGTCGGTCCCACGATCTACGTGATCGATGGACACGGAATTGTGCGGCACTGGGAGTATGGCTACAACGGTTGGAGTCATCTTGCCAGCATCATCAATCGATTGATCGCCGAGCGAGATCATGAGCGAGATCATGCCGCCGCTCCGGTGCTAGTGGATCCAGCGGCGCCTCTAGCCACACCGCCGGCCGCTGCAGCCGTGCAGTAAGGCTTGGTTTTTCGCGTCCGATTTTTCTGCGGGCTTCCTCTTTTATGCGACTTATTGCGTTTCCACCGCGGGGACTCACCCGTCGGCGTTTCTTGGGGCAATCCTCCCTTGCATTGGCCGGAGCCGTGCTCAATCCACACATCGGTGCCGAATTTGTCGCGCTCCCCGCGCGGTCGTCTCGGGCGGTCGGCACGTTTCTCCAGCCGGTCTTCGATCCGCATACACTTCGGCAATTGGCGACGACGGCAATCGAGGCGGCGATCCACGCCGGTGCCGACTGGGCAGATGTGCGGCTTGGCGACCATCGGGCCTATGATTCCGCCGGAGCCACCCTGCTGTGTGGGTATAGTCTGCGGGTTCGGATTCGAGGCGTGGACGCCTTCACTGGAGGAACCGAACTCACGCCTGAGACTCTTGTGGCCGCGGCACGCTCGGCGGTGACGATCGCACGTGGGCTTGCATCACTGGCGAGTACGGCAGAATCCTTGTCATTGGCACCAACGCCGGTTGTCACGGGCGAGTGGCGCACACCCGTCGAGATCGACCCGTTCGCGGTCTCGATCGATGATCATGCGTTTGTGTCGGAAAGTGTCGGAGGAATGTATGATGGGCCGCTCCTTCGGATGGGGTGTCGTGTCAATGCGTGGTATCGCTGGTCGAGTGAGACACGGGTGTTTGCCTCTTCTGAGGGATCACTTCTGACTCAGTTCCTCACCAATGTCGATGCCGGAAAAGTTGTGAGCAAGGATCATTGGCGACACCAATGGGCCAATGGTGAGCGTGTGGAGCTCCCCGTTCCCAGCGTGCAACCGTGCAGCGGTGGTTTTGAAGTGGCGGTGCGTCCTGATCGATACGCGTCCGTGCAAGCAACAGCCGAAGATGTTCTCCGCTATGCAGCGCTCCCAAGTCAGCTGCTCGATGTCGGGCGGCAGCACATCATTCTCGATGGCGCGCTGCACGCGCAGCTCCTCGGAAGTTTGCTCCCTGCATTGTCGCTGCACCGAGCGCTGGGCAATGATATGGACGTGACGGGAGCCAGTCTGTTCGCACCCCCGGAGGCCGTTCTTGGTCAACAGCGATTTTCACCGCTCCTGCATTGTATGGTTGATACTGGCGTCCCGCACTTCGGGGCAGCCGCGTGGGATGACGAAGGGGTCGCAACGACCGGGCTGCCACTGATCGTACGCGGGATCGTCGTCAACTATCTGAGTACGCGTGCGACATTCCCGGCACTGGCGGCGCTGCTCCCCTCCGGCCGAATGTCGAACACGATACCGGGGGCGATACCGGGGACGATACCGGGGGTCGCGTACGGCGACCTGTCCGCGCCTCCAGCCGAAGTCGCCCGCTCCGTGTCGGTGCGTCCATCATCGAACGCGTGTCCACTCCCGGAGTTGGCCAAGGTTCTCGGGAATGGCTTGCTGGCGCATGGCGGCTGGACGTGGATGGATCCGGCGGGGAATGGTGGATACATCTACCCGACGATGATGGGTGAGGTCCGCAACGGGAACATCGTACGGCGGGTGTTTGGACCCCGATTGATGTTTTCGACCAAACGATTCCTGCCGACGCTCTCCACGGTTGGTGACGCCAGTACCATTGGAGCCACAATGATGGAACGCAGTCTGTCCGGCTTCCCATGGGTTGTCACTCGCCAGGCGGTCACGGCCCCAGCCGGTCATTATCGCGACATTGACATCGTTCCTCGCGCGTTCGCGTCTTCATGACTTCGCGATTCGACCGATCCTTTCTGTCTTTCCTGGCGCGCCGCGCGGAGATGGCGCACTGGGGGCTGTCATCTCCCGATGTCCGCCGCGTCATCACGCACGACGAAGCCCAGGCACTCGGCGCCTACGTGCGCAGCGTGGCGAACAATCCGCACCTCGGAATCCAGATCGAGCACATGGTGACCGCGGTGGCCACGCATCGCCTAGGGCATTCTCCCCGCGCCATCGATATGGATACGCTCTCGTTGAGCTGGCCCACTCAGTTGGGGAGTGGTGTGCGACTCGATATCAATACGAATGTGCGCGACGTGCCGACGTTACGCCGCGTCATCGAGCGCGCGCTCGCAACACAGATGCCTCCCGTGATTCGTTCCTCTGATGATGCGGACGAAGACACGGACGCCGGCCATGCAACGGAACCTCCAGCCCCACTCCCTTATCTGCCTGTAGCGCTCTGGCATGAACGAACAGTCTCTGCCATGACGTCCGAACGAGGAACAGCGTTGGCACAGTTGCATACGCCATTCCAAGGTTCGGGGTGGCATGGGATAGGAACCGTGGCGTTCTCTGAACGAGCATTCTTGTATTTGAGTCCCGCAGGTGATATCACCGCGTGGGGAGAGTCGACCGACAGTGAGGTGTCGATGACGGCCCATACTGCTGATGGCTCGGCGGTGGGACGGAGCGGACAAGCCCATCGGGACTGGGGGCAGTTACACCTGACGCGGGTCGCGGAGATGGCAATCGCCGATGCAGAACGCCAGCGGAATCCATCACGGGCGGAGCCAGGGCGGTACACAGCGATTCTCTCGCCCACGGCCATGGGGCAACTGCTACGGGCTATGGCCCCCTTATTCGATCTGTCCTCCCTGAGCCCGCTCAGCCCACCCAATTATCGGGTGGGCCATAAGGACAAACGTGGCCAGCGGCTTTTTGATTCGCACATTACCCTCTCCACGGATCCAGCGGATCCTGATGGGGGCGACTTCCCATTTTTTGACGGGTGGGGAGGGCTCGGATATCCAAGCGGGAAAACCACATGGGTGGAACACGGAGTCCTCCGGGAACGGTCGGTCGACGTGGGAACAGGATTGCAGTACGGAATTGTCCCACGGAAAGATCCATTCGCAATCCGCATGAGTGGCGGCCCGACATCGGTGGCAGAGATGATCACCCAATGTGAACGCGGGATCTACGTGCACGAGTTCGCGGATCTTGACGTCATTGATCGGCAATCGGGGGCGGTGAGTGGATATACCAGGAATGGGTGCTTACTGATCTCGCATGGGAAGATTGTGCGGCCCATCAAAAATTTCCGGATCTTCGAATCGCCGTTTGCATCGCTGAATCGAGTCCTTGCGCTCGGCATGCCGGAACGAGTGGCATTTGGATTTCTGCCATCAGGTGCCCGCGATCGCGATGTCTTCTGGCCTTTAGCACCGGTCATCGCTCCCCCCGTGATGATCCGCGATTTTAACTTTGTCGCATTGATGGATGCAACGTGACACCACATATTGACACTCCTGAAGAATCCTTTTGAAAAGGGTCTCTCCGGAAGATTGTACGCACCAAACGCCCGAAATACTCCAAATTCTGTGACACGGTCGTCGGTTGATTGATAGGCACAAACCGATGCAACGACTGTGTCGCATGGTCACCCTGGCAAATGATGATCGGTGACGTTGGCGACCGCCGCAGCAATAGTGCGCACTATCTCCCGCCCAATGGCTGCGACACCATCGAGTGTGTGGAGCGCGTCGTTGGAGCGCGATTTCCGCCTGCTGGAATGGTCCCCAACCACCGGTCCACCGGTTCCGTCCCTGGAGGCGGCTCGCCGGAAGCGGCCGTGTGGCGAACCCGAGGCCCTGGAGTATCTTAGGAGATCACGAAGACACGAGGATGTATGACCTGGGAAGACTATATTGTCGCCGATCCGACCATTATGACGGGCAAGCCTGTGGTGAAAGGAACGCGGCTGACGGTTGATTTCATCCTCGACCTGTTGGCGGGCGGAACGTCCGAAAGCGACCTGCTGCGGAACTACCCCCCCGCTTGACGATCGCGTCGATCCGGGCGTGTTTGGCCTACGCGAGCGCGGCGGTGCAATTGGCGTATGATACGCCGATCCGCTTGCACGCATAAGCGCGCCGCATAAGCACTCCGCGTAACGTTCCCGGTCCACTCGAGGCGTGTCTCTGGTCCCTGCAGGTCTGCGTTGGTTGGCGGATGAGAATTTACCGCGCGATGCCGTGGATGCGTTACGCGCCGCCGGGCACGACGTGCTGTGGATCGCAACGGATTTTGCTGGCCTGAGTGACCCGAGCGTATTGACCAAGGCGGTTGATGACGGACGGGTGCTGGTGACGTTCGATAAGGATTTCGGTGAACTCGTGTTTCGAGGGCATCAGCCTACAGTAGGCATCGGTCTCTTCCGTATTGTTCCCATGTCGGTTGATGCCCTGGTCACGTTGGTGCTGACCGTCCTGCCGAGTCGGGACGATTGGATTGGCTATTTCAGCGTCATCAAACGCGGTCGTATACGTCGCGTTCCCTTATCCAGCCTCAATCCGTAGCACAGCCTCTCCCCACGTGTCCATACAAAGGAGAATATCCCCTCCCTTCAGCGTCATTCGCCCCCCGCCCACACGTTCGTGTAATGAAAGCACATTCACCTTAGGTTGTCGTAGGAGACAATTTCGGGTCAAACTATTCCGCCGATGAGTTGCCTCGGAGTTTTGAGTGCCGAAGCTGGCGCCCAAGGCCGGTGACAAGAGCCCACATCTGATAAATCGCGACGGCAGCTCTCGACCCTAGCGGAATCCTTGCGGTTGTCGCTAGGGTCCGCGTGGGCGTCGTGTAGGCGCTAGAAATGCGTATCTTTCAACTGGGAGGTTCACACCGTAGACTAACGGGCAGATGCATGAGCGGATGGAAAGCGAATGAAGAAATAGCGGCGTTGCTCGAGAGAGCTCTAATGCCAGCGGCAAAAATCCAACACGACGTCCGCTTGCCAATACTTGGCCAAGCCTCCGGTTTCCGCCAATGTGACGTCGTCGTTTGGCATGGAAGTCCGCCGAGACAAACGATCACGATCGTTGAGGTGCAAAAACGGAACAAGAAGCCCACGCTAGCTGAGTTTCACGGATGGTGCCAGAAGATGCGCGACGTGGGGGCCCAACATCTGATTTGTGTTTCGGCGCTCGGTTATCCCAAGTCGATCATTGACGATGTCGCTCGGCGTCACGGTCCCACAGTCCGACTTATGACTCTTGCAGAAGTCGAGTCCCGAGAGGTTGCTGACCTCACCCTGTTATCGTCACTCACACACCGGCACCCTGAGTTTTCCTTTAGGGTGACAGGAAACCTTCTTTTGGCGCGCGGGTCTGAATCTGTGCTTCAGACCCACTCCGTGATTTCAGGTCACGAGGCTGTATTTCAAGTCGAGAACAGGTCGGAACGGTTGTCGCTGCAAGATTTGGCAAGGATTGAACTCGAAAAGCACGCGGCCGCCAACCCCCGTTTGCCAGACGTGTACACCGTCGAACGTACGTTGCCTTCCGGCGAGGGCCTTTGGGTTCATCTCGCCGATCAGCGAGTGCAAGTCAAATCGATCCCTCTTGTGATCGACGTAAAGACCAAAGTGAGCCAAATCCCTGTCACCGCTATGGAATATCGTCAGGAAAATGTAAACGGAAGTGTTGCTTGGGTGATGGTGGCAACGGGAAAGGTCGGGGAGCATGACGTATCAATCAAAGTGACCTTTCATAAGGATGAACAAGGGTTCTTGAGGATCGGCCCCATGGATTTACCCTTCCCGATACAATCGGCGAGGCTTCTCGTCTCGCCGGATAAACACCTATTAGAAGAGATGCTCCGTTGACGCGTCATGAGAACACCTCATCCTCCGTCGGCATGGTGAACTGGTTCGTCCGAAATGAGGAAGCCTCGACTGAGTAAATGACTCCCTCCCTCGTGTTCCCCGACCACAAAAGCTGCCATGCTCACGGCGCTCGCCGTCCGCTGGAATGTCCCCCTTGGAGCAGCTCGCCACATTCAAACGCGCTGTCACACTGCGCGAAATACGAATGGCGAACGCCGCGGCAGAGCTGGGCGTATCATACAATCACCTCAAACACGTGCTCGGAGGAACGCGGGTAGCGAGCATTCGGCTGCGAGTTGCAATCGCTAAGTTTTGTGGAGTGTCACCGATCCTCATGTTCGGGGACAGCCCACGACCGACGGCACAAATGCCGAGAGCACAACCACTCAGCAGGCCAGATGGGGAGACGAAAATCACGCGAGATTCCTAGACTGCTGACACGCGGAACACGCAACGAAGCATATCTATCTGTAGCGAAGGCATGACACGCGATGCAATCATTAAAGCGCCGGAAGCGGCTGGCACATATACGTTGCGACCGTCGGAGGAAGAAAAGCTTGTAACAGCACTCCGCGAAAGTACTATTGCGGGAGTTCTGCCTGCGGTCGCGGGTGATCCGCAACAAGGCGGAAGAGAAACTAGCTTGCGCGTTGCTGGTTTTCTTGCAACATTCTCGGCATGTCGACCGACGCGGCGTATCTCGCTGAGGTGCTTTGGTGCCTCGATCCGAGGGGAAGCGATGACGCTGCAACCCGGTCGGGCGCCGAGCGCTATGCCGAGCTATTAGCCCGCATCCGGGCGGACGACGGCTCGGCACTAACGGAGCTGATAGGCACACTGACCCGGCAGCTTGTGCACTATGCGCGCCGCTTCAGCTCCTCGGCGGACGACGCGGAAGATCTTGTCCAGGATGTGTTCGTCTGGGTGTGGGAGCGCCGGCATGAGCTCGCGGTACGAGGGAATTTCCGCACGTATTTGTATACAGCGGTGAGGCATCGGGCGCTGGACGTCCGCAAGCACAGAAACGCGGAGGCGGCGCGCATTACAGCCGTACACGCCGCTGGTCGCATCCCAGCGATGGGCGGTGGAACAGCGGGAGCTGACGTAGCCGTCGACCGTCGTGAGATCGCGGACCGCCTTGAGGCTGCCCTCGCCACCTTGCCGCCGAGAGCGAGAGAAGTCGCGCTCCTGCGCTGGCAGGACGGGCTGAGTCGTGCGGAAATCGTGGATGTCATGGGTGTCGCGCTCCCCACGGTGAAGAAGGACCTGATGATCGCAACGCAGATGACGCGTGCTCTCCTCGAGGACCTCCGCGGCTCCGAGTAGCCAATTTTCGCGCAGCGTCGCCTAAGAGGTGTATGCGCGATGATCCGATCCTCTCGTTCCGCCAGCTGCCCCCCGATCCGGAGCTCCTTGAGCGGTATTTGGCCGGGGAGTGCAGTGACGCCGAAGCCATTCGTGTCCAAGCCTGGGCGGGGGCGAGCAAGGACGGCGAGTCCTATGTCAACGATGTTCGCGAGGCGTACAGGAACATCGGTACAAGGCCGGTTGATGTGGAACGCGTCCTCGGAAAAGTCATCGAGAAAACGGGGCTGAATCCGGGACTTTCCAAAGAAATAGAACGTTCGGTGATGGCAAAATGGCAGACCAAATTGCTGTTTGAGCATCCCGAAGATACCCCGCAGCAAATGCGTTCGGTAAGTGATACCCTTCCAAGTACCCGGCGATTCGGAAGAGGCTTGGTAAAACACACGTTGCGGTACGGGGTATTCGCTGTTGTTGGAGGGATTGCCACGCTTCTCGTCGTGGTGCAGGGGCCACAACAGCATCAATCTCACAGTGATACGTACCGAACGCGCGCCAACCAACGTGCCACGATCGTGCTTCGTGATGGCTCCCATGCACGGCTGGCACCTTCAACAAGACTGACCGTGACGACCGACCCGACGCGTGCGGGGATTGACATTCGCGTGCACGGAGAGGCCTTGTTCACCGTCGCGCATCATGGGCAGACCCCGTTCATGGTGCATGCTGGGACGAATGTCGCCCGTGTCCTCGGTACGACGTTTCTCGTGCGACACTATCCCTCGGACCGCGATACTCATGTGGTCGTCATGGATGGCCGCGTCGCGGTACACGTCACTTCGGTGCGTACCGAAACGATCGTGCGCCCTGATGTAGTACTCGACGCTCGCATGCGTGCGGTGGTGGCCGATTCCGGTTCCGTACGCATCACACCGAATGTCGACATCGAACCGTACATGGCTTCGATGAACGGACAACTCATCTTCCGCAACACGCCGATCCATGAGATTGTCGCCGAGTTGGGTCACACGTACGGTGTACAGTTGCACGTTCCTGATTCCGCGCTGGCGAATCGGACGCTCAACTGGACCGTCCCTGTGACCGAGCGTTCGCTCGACGACGTCCTCTTGACCCTCTCCGACGTCCTCGGTGCGCACTACGCGCGGTCTGGAACGTCGATCACCATTATCGCCGGGCGGCACGGCGCGCCCAGATCGAAGTCCATGCATTCCTTCCAGACAACGGAGACGCAATATGGCCGGTAGTGTTGTTCACGTTTGGCATCCCCGTACAATGGTGACACTGGCACTGTTGACAGTCGCCATGCCCCGGTCACTACTCTACGCGCAAGCATCTCGGGTCGCCGCGGTCGCTCCCTCGGCAAGCGCCCGTCGGATTTCCATTGATGTCCGGAGTGCGTCATTGTCCTCCGCGGTATTGCACATCATTCGGAGTGCCGCGTTGAATCCCGTGTACGAGCCAACGGCGCTTCCGACCACCACGCGCGTCACGCTCCATCTCCAGGACGTTCTTGTTACCGATGCGCTTGAGGCGGCCTTGCGTGGCACCGGCCTCGTCGCGCATATCCAGCCGAGTGGTGATGTGACCATCGTGCGCGAGACAAGCCCGAGCGCCGATGGCGATATTCACGGTACGGTGATCGATGCCACGACCAAACGTCCCATTCGGGGCGCGAGCGTGACGTTGGACGACAGCAGCCGGACGGTTCGAACGAACGACGCGGGGCAATATGAGCTTGCCGCCGTCAGTCTCGGGAAGCATCGTGTGACCGCGCGGTACATCGGATTTCAGCGGCAGACACACATCGTCGCGGTCGAGAGCGATCAAGGCATGACTGTCGACTTCGTGCTCGAGTCGAGCCGGACCACGCTCGATCAAGTCGTGATCACCGCGACAGGAGCACAACGAGTGCGTGAGCTGGGCCACGTCGTCGCGACGATCAACGCGGATTCCTTGGTGAAAGCCGCCCCGATCACGAGCTTGAGCGAACTGCTCTCGGCGCGCGTCCCCGGGTTGCAAGTTTTACCTGGATCCGGCGGTGTGGTTGGGGGTGACGTCGCATTGCGGTTGCGTGGCCAGACGACGCTCTTCGCCGACCCGCAACCGATTGTGATCGTCGATGGCGTACGCTACAAGAATACCAGCACGATCGACGGGGATGTTGGCGGATTGGCCGAGGACCAACGCCCCTTTGGGATCGAGCCGCGCAGTCCCTTGAACGATCTCAACGTCAACGACATTGACAAGATCGAAGTGGTGAAGGGTCCTTCAGCCTCGACGTTGTACGGGCCCGATGCCTCGAACGGGGTCATTGTGATCACCACGAAACGAGGGCATGCAGGGAAGGTGCAATGGCACGTCTATGCGTATCCCGACTTGAGTGTCCAGCCGTCGCTCCCAGCCTCAGCGACGCGCGGGTATCATATCTGGGCGCACGATCCGACGACAAATCTCCCGGTGGAGTACAACGGATGTACGTTAGTGAACCAAGTGGGGAATCCGCCGCCGTGCGTGCTCGACAGTATCACCGTCACGCAGACTGTGATCGGGACACCGGCCTACTCGGTAATCGCGAAGAAGCGGCCGCAATGGTTCTCGGGCGCAAGCGTCAGCGGAGGAACCCCGACGCTGACCTATTTCTTCTCAGGGAATTTCGATTGGCAAACGGGCGCGTTGCAGCTCTCACCCTTCGCGTCGACCCTTCTCCGGCAACAACTCGGGACCGCGACGCTCAAGGACGTCGTCCGGAATCCGAATACGCAGCAGACGATCGGGGGACGCGCGAACATCACCTCACAGCTGAATGATTGGAGCAGTCTCAACTTGGTGGTCAGTTACACGCAGCCCACGCAGCGCGGCATCAATGTCCAGAGCGTATACGACAATACCGCGCAACGCGGCGTCATTCCCCCCGGCACCGATACGACGAATCTTGTCAATTTGCTCCCCACCAACGCATTCCTCGAGACGACGGAACAACACGCCAGCCGGTGGACCACGAGCTTGGGGGGGACGGTGCAGCCATTCGGCTGGCTCACGGCAGTTGGAGATGTTGGTCTGGATCTTGGGAGTAGCACAGATTACGGTGTTGTCCCTGCCGGGGCGGAAGGGGTAGGGACCGGCGGCCAGGCGTCGAACTACCGCCGCGAGAATACGGGGCGGAGTGCCAATCTCCGGGCGACGGCCACGACTGGCGGTGAGCGTTGGAGCTTCCGGACCACGCTCGGTACACAGTATACCTATTCGAAGTTGGATGGCTTGAATGCGATCGGCACCGGCTTGGCACCGGGGAGCACGTCCATCTCGACCGCCACGTCGGTCGGGGCCCAGCAGCTCTGGTCGGAAGTCGTGACCTTAGGGGGATATGGGGAAGAGATCATCGGCCTGCATGATCGGCTCTTCCTGACCGGCTCGCTCCGGTTGGATGGCTCGACCACATTTGGCGATGCGTACCATGCGCGACCCTACCCCAAAGTGGGACTCTCGTGGGTGGCATCGGAAGAGCCGTTCATGCAATGGCTTAAAACCGCCAAGCTGGGTGATCTCCATCTGCGCTATTCGTATGGTGTCGCGAGCCGGTATCCGAACTCGGCCGAAAAGTACGGCTACATTCAGGCTCGGCAATCGGTGCTCGACGGCCAACCCGTCAACGTCTTTGATCGAACGGAGTTGGCCAACCCTCTCATCCGTCCCGAACGGACTGGTGAGATGGAGTATGGGGGAGATTTCCGGGTGGCCACCAACACGTCTGTCGAGCTGACGTGGTTCCATCGGCGAACGACCGACCAGTTGGGGATGCTGTCAGGACCCTATGGATATCTCCCCGGGTGGGCCAATCTCGGCAACGTTGCGGCGCATGGGTTCGAGGCCACGGTGAACACGGTGCTCCTGACCACGCGGAAGGCCACCCTCGACCTGTCGGCTACCTACGCGCACAACACGAACAAGTTATTGAGCCTCGGGGGCGCGAAGGAAATCAAGAACTGGTTTGGGAGCGTCGTCGCAGGGTATCCACTCGATGCGTCGTTCGGCCAAACGGTGGCCAGTATCGCCGACACCGCGCATGGTGGGCCTGATGGCATCATCGAAAGCCAAGAAGTGACCATGTCGCCAATACATTTCCTCGGGGTGGTGATCCCCCCGAACGTGCTCACGCTGTCGCCACGACTCTCCCTGTTCAGTGGCTATGTTCGGCTCTCGACGATGTTCGTGCGCCAAACTGGTGGCGTGCAACTCGATCGATTCGGCCTGAATTGTCCGTCGAGTGCGTTGTGCGTCGCACCATTCCTGAAGAGTACGCCGTTACAGGAGCAGGCCAAGTTCGTGTCTGAAACCGCCGGCGATTTCATCGTGTCGTCTGACCTGACGCGGTGGCAGGAACTGTCGCTCACGATGGAAGTGCCGCAACGATTCCGCGAGAAAGTGTGGTTGTCGCATGCTTCGATGACCTTGCAAGTGCGCGATCTCGCGCTGTGGACGAAATACAAAGGGGTCGATCCCGAAAGCGTGCCGGGATTGGGGACGACAGGGGCTTTTTCGGCCCAGAACAGCGGCTTCGGCATTCCGCAGCCCCGGTCGTGGGGACTTCGTTTCGATATCACGCCGTGAGGAGCGCGACCGCATCCATGAGATCTTCTCCTATGACTTCTCGCATCGTGCTGCGCGCGGCCGCACTGGCTGTGGCGGCCTGGACACTCACCGCATGCCGCGGACTCCTCGATGTCAGCAATCCGACCCTCGTGCGGGAGAGCGACATCGCGAACGCCGACGGGGCCAATGCCAAGCGGTTGAACGTGTTGGATTGGCTGCAGCAGACGGCCGGCCCCCTCGCTGGCGACGTCGCCATCCTGACCGACGAGTGGACGATCAATCTTCCCGCGACGGACTTTGTCGATCCGCTCGATATTCGGAACAGCCAGGCGTACGAAACGGCACAAGGGACAATCGACCGGCACTTGGGAGGGTGGGATCGGGTCTTCTATCAGACGTCAATGGCGATCCCCGCGGTGCGGAGCTATACGCCGGATTCGTTGCGTGGTGATTTCCTGGGACAGCTGTACGCCGTTCGTGGCTATGCGGTCCTGCAGTTGGCGGAAGACATGTGTCCTGGATTTCCGTTGAACGACGTGACCGCCGACAATCAACCGATCTTCAGCGGCCCGCTGACGACCGATTCCGCCCTTGCGTACGCGAGCGTCCAACTCGATTCGGCGGTCAAATATGCGGCGGATAGCGTGCGGATCGTGACCCTTGCCCGCGTCGCGAAAGGGCGCGCGTTGCTGGACCAGGGAAAATACGCGGAAGCCGCGGCCGTGGTCGCGACCGTTCCGACGCCGTCGACGTATGACATCAGTTTCGTCGGCAATCTGAGTACGAAGATGCGGCGAGGGTCGGCGTTCATCGTCGGTGACCGTGAGGGAGGCAACGGGATTCCATTCGTCTCGCAGAACGACGTGCGCATTCCGATTTTTGCGAACGGGCACAGTGCCATCGATCCCACGGTGACCGTGTACAAGACGAGCAAATATCCGACGGCACAATCTTCCATGACCTTGGCAAGTGGGGTCGAAGCGCGGTTGATCGAAGCCGAAGCGGCGCTCAATGCGGGGGATCCCAATTGGCTCACGATCCTCAATACGTTGCGTGCCACCGCGGGCCTGGCGGCGCTCTCGGATCCGGGAACGACAACGGCCCAGGTCGATCTCCTCTATCAAGAACGCGCCTTCTGGTTGTATCTCACCGGCCGTCGGCTCGGTGACCTGCGTCGGTTGATCAAGAATTATGGACGGTCGCCGGAGAGTGTCTTTCCCACGGGAGCGTATACGCCAGGTGGTACGTACAATACCGCAACGGCCATTCCATTCATTCTGCAATCCGATATAGTCGGCAATCCGTACCTCACGACAGGGTGTACGACACGGTAATGCGATGGTGAGGGACGTGGTGCGCTGGTGCGTGGGCGGCGCGATCATGCTGATGGCCGCCGTCGGCGCGACGGCGCAGGATTCTCTAGCCGTGCTGTTTCCACTCCCGCGGACACTGCAATCGCAGCCCGCGGTCGAGGTGACAGGGACAGTCATGACAACGCGCGCGACACGGACTGCGGCGCCGCTGACCGCGGAGCTCGCCATATCGGATCTCCAGCTGTACGATGCTCAGTTGGCGACGCTGTTCCCGCGAAGCGCTGAAGTGTATCCGGCCGATTCGTTGCGGGCGGCCAAGATGGCACGAGCGCGAGCATGGCTCGACCGCCTGCGTGCACAGGGCGGCCCAGGGACGACGGGGCGCCATCTCCTTGCACTCGCCGACGTCGCATGGCGCGCCGGAGACGATTCATTGGCGAGCCGGTACCTCGAGATGCGGCTCGCGCGACTCCCCAAGAACGGGTCCGGGGTGGTCGCGCGATCCTTGGCGCTCGTCGCCGCGGTCGAACTGTTCACCGCCGCGGACGACACCGCACGCCTGGCGAGAAATCTCCCGATCGCCGATGCGTACACGCGGCAGTTAGCAGCACTTCCCGCCGCGGGGTACAGTACGATGACGGACAGTACTGACGTGCTGTATCGACAACTCGAGTCGGTATCGGCGCTCGTACACGCGGCGGATGCCCTACAGGCGTCGTCCCTGATTGTCACATACGGCGAACGTCTCCTCGATGTCATCGCCCGCCTGGAGCTCGCCGAGCGGCTGAGACAGCTGCGCGAATGGTATCCGTATCAGGAAATTGCAACGGCCCTGGTGAGCCAACCCAATGGCCGGAGACGAGTCGATTCTCTCGAGCAGCGCATGCAGGCGCTCACCATCCCGCGGGCGTCCGACGTGACCACGCCCAGCAATCCCACACGACGCGAGGCGCAGATCGCGGGGAGCAAGCGCGTGCTCGGCGATCGATTCGCCCAGTTCGCTATGTTGGGACGCGCTGCGCCGGAGATCAAAGCGCACGTGTGGCTCAACACACCAGACTCCACATACGCCGACAGCGCTCGTACGCATTCGCTCAACGATGGCCGCGTTCGTGTCGTCGCTTTCATCAATCGGGAAACCCAAGTTCTGCCGGCGCTCGAACGGATCCACCAGCAATTCCTGGCGGGCCTTGAAGTCCTCCTCGTGACAGAGACGGAAGGACACATCGGGCCGGACATCGCCACACCGGCCCAAGAGGTGGCGTGGCTCGCCACGTATTATGAAGATAAGCGACACCTGACGATGCCGATCGCTGTGTGGGCGGGCGCGAAAGTCCCAGGCCCGTATGGAACGTCTGAACCAGCCGCGTCCCCGGTCGCGCCCGAGTATCACGCGAGCTGGATCAACGACGTCTGTCTCGTCGATGCGCACGGGATCGTTCGCGGCTATCAGAAGTTGGTGACACGGGAGCACGAGGCGCAATTGGCCCGATGGCTTCACATGCTGCTCGCCGAATCCGAGTCAGCGCGTACTAACTCGCGACGCTGACCGCGCGTTGATCGATTGCTGATTGCTGATTGCTGATTGCTCGTTCGCTCCGATGTCGTGAAACACTCTTCTCGAATGCGCTATGTTGACCCGTCGTGATCTGTTGGCCCGTGGGGCCTTGGCCCTTGCGAGCGTTGAATGGAACGTGCCGCGCGCTGCGGCCGCGCCGGTGCTGATTCCGACGTCCCGGCGTGCCCGCCGGCTGTCGCCAGCTGCGTATCTGCCCGAGCCTCTGTCCGACGAGCTGTTTCGGACCTTGGCGCGCGCCGCGGTGGATGCGGCGGCCGCTGCGGGGGCCGAATTCGCGGATGTCCGTGTTGGAATGCAGCGACAAATGTCCGTGCCGTCGCTCCCCTACTCGCCTATGGCGAGCATGACCGTCGGATATGGCGTGCGTGTGCGAGTCCGCGGTACCTGGGGATTTCAATACGGAAGCATGATGACCACCGACGCGGTAACGAGCGCGGCCAGGAGCGCGGTCGTGGGCGCCGTACGTTCCGCCGCGACCAATGAACGCCTCGGACGGAAAACGATGCGCCAGCTGGCTCCAGTGCCGGTCGTGACAGGAGAATGGCGGTCGCCATGCGAGATCGATCCGTTTACGATTCCGCTCGACGACGCCTATCGCATTGTCGGTGCGATCTCGGAAACGACAGCCAAGGTCCATCGCAACCACTTCGTCGGGGGCGGCTCGATCGATTGGCGCGCCGAGACGCGGGTCTTTGCCTCCACCGACGGCTCGCTGACAACGCAACATTTCATGCGTGGAGGGCCTCGGCTCAGCGGTGCGACAACCTTGCCCGAGAATACGATGGACAAGGTCTACCTCGATCTCCCAGGGCTCGAGGAGACCAGCGCCGGATTCGAAACCGTGCTTCGCCCGGACTGGATCGAATATCTCCAGACCGGTGTCGACGAGATCATTCGACTGCGTGAGCTTCCCGTTCGTCCATTCCTGGACGTGGGACGCTTTCCCATTGTGTTCGAAGGGGCGTCGTTCGCGAACATCGTCGGCAACACCGTCAACTCCGCGTTGGACGGGGATCGCGTCATGGGCATCGAGGCCGACGCCTCGGGGACGAGCTTTCTCGTGCCCCCGGACGAGATACTCGATGCCGCGACGCCACAGTTCTCGCCGCTGCTCACTGTGACGATCGATCGGAGGCTCCCATCGACCGCCGCGGTACAATGGGATGACGAAGGCGTCGTCCCCGAGCCGTACACGGCGATCGATCGAGGGCGTGTCGTCGAGTATCACATGACGCGCGAAACCGCGCCGATGTTGGCCGAATGGTATGCCAAGCACGGTCGCCCCTTGCGTCTTCGTGGCACCGGCATCGCAATGACACCGGCGAACATTCCGGTTTGTGGTGGCACGCGGATGTCGGTGCAGCCAGCCTCGACACACGCGCGGATCGACGATTTCACGAAGGACATGATGCACGGTTTCTACGTCCGATCCGGGTGGGCCAATCCTGAACCCGGTCTGACCGCGGGGACGTGCGGCACGAGCACGGTGGTCGAGATCGTACGTGGCAAGCCTGTGTCGCGCACGATGCTGTCGCTCGAATTCGTCACCAAAACGCTGCTGAAGGACAAGTTGGTCGCCATCGGCGACGCCACGACAGTCCGGCCGACGCTGATTGACACCTTCAAGGGGATTCCGTACCAGCAAGTCCTGCAGCTCGTTTCGGCGCCGGCGGCGTTCTGTAAGGACGTGGACGTCTTCGCATGGCTCGCCGGCGCGTCAGACTCGTAACCCGGTGTATCGATGACGATTCGTTCCCTCTATGGTCGGTCGCACGGCCCTACACGGGTGTCGACCGTGTTGTCCGCGGACGATCTCCGTGCACTATCCCGTCAGATCCTCGACATGACGACGGCCGACACGATGATCGTCAACGTGAGTCACCTGGCGGTCGGCATCACCCGCGTCATGCGTGGCGAAGTCCGCATGAACGACAGCGGCGATACTTTAATTGTCAGCTTGACGTCACGGTTCGGGCGGCGTGTCGCGATGCGTCTCAATATCAATCAGACGGACATCACGAGTCTCCGACAAGCGGCGCAGTATCTGGAACGCGTCGCGAGCCAACAAATCGGCGATCCGGTGAACATCGCCATGCCCATTCCCCCGCGCACGTACCTCCCGAACACGACCTGGCATGACAGTACCATGTCGGCGTTTCATGAGGCTCGTCATGCCGCCGTCGAAACCGTCGTCGCTCCGGTGGTGCAGGCCGGTCTCACGACCTCGGCGTCTGTCGGTGTGATGCTGATGTCGCGCAGTCACGCCGACAAACAAGGGATGCTTGCCGCCGGACAGTCGACCGACAGCGAAGTTACGGTCACGGCCTGGAATCCCGACGGCAAAGGGTCGGGATGGGCCGGCGCCACCGCGCGCGATTGGAACACCCTGCAACTTGGAAAAATTTCCGAGGATGCCATTCGACTGACTCGCCTCGCCGCCAAACCGGTGGCGGTCGAGCCGGGGCGCCGCACGGCCATTCTCGATCGTCCCGCCGTAGCGCAGTTGGTGGCGCGTATGGGGTGGGCGTTCAATGCGGATCGCATCCTCGGCGGCAGCGGTCCCTTGTTCGACCGGGTCACCAACAAGCCACGAATGGGAGAACGGGTTTTCGATCCCCGCGTGACGCTGTCGTCCGACCCCAACGATCCTGACGGCGGCTATCTCCCGTTCAACACCGACGGCTATCCGTTGGTGCCGATGACCTGGGTCGGCACGGGTGGAATCCTGCAGAACATGGCGTTCAACACCTTTAGTGCCGCCATGCAAGGCGTCGCCCCGGCCAATGACGATCCGCGCTCCTTACGCATGAGTGGGGGACCGACGACCGTCGAGGAGATGATCGCTACCTGTAAAGAAGGGATCTACGTCAATCGCTTCTCGCAGGTCACCGACCTCGAATATACGAGCGGCATGATGACCGGTCTCACGAACGGCGCCTGCTTCTACATCAAGGACGGCAAGATCGTCAAGTCCATCCGCCATTTCCGGTTCCTAGAATCGCCGTGGCACTTTCTGAATCGCGTCTTGGCGATCGGTCCGCCGGAACGGACAGCGTTTGGCTACTCTCCCTGGCAGGAAGGGTGGCCGGTTTCTCCAACGATCGTCCCGCCGCTCATGATCCGGGATTTCAACTTCACGGCGCTCGCGGACAACGTCTGAGACAACGATCAAGCGGCGAACGTTCCCCGACACGAATTGCGGCCACCCTCCACTTGGAGAGTCCGGCATAGATGCGTGCCGAGTATGACTTCTCGAAAGGAGCCCGGGGGAAATATGCAGCACGTTACGCCGCGGGGACGAATGTGGTGTTGCTGGACCGGGATGTCGCCGAAGTCTTTCCCCCACTGGAGGCTGTGAACGAGGCCCTTCGCGCACTCGCGATTTTGATCCAGCATCACGACGCGCGCGTCTGCGTAGCCTGCGGTGTGCGCGCACTGACGTCAGAGATTTCTGGGCTGAACGAGTGCGCGATGTCGTAGATAAAGACACTCTCTCCTCTGATGTGTGAGTGAGATAACCCTGACGCGGGTCATGTCGTGTAGTTTGGGCGGGCATCAATTCGTCGCTCGCCAAAACCATTCTTGACTTTCCCGGTGCCGGCCTTGAACATTCGACATATGGCCGACCTGCTAATGGCGTCTTCCGGACTCACGTGGCTTTTTGGTCCAGCGTCGGACGATACTCGCCCGGGCATGCCGGCTGTCCGGCACGTTAGTGCTTCCGACGCGCAACGGGGGGTGCTCGTGTTGGCTCCCGATCTCGTCGCCCGACTCCAAGCACGCGACGAGGCCGCGTTCGACGAGGTTCTTACGTTGGCTGGGCCACGGCTGGTATCGTTCGCGGCCACTATCGTTGGCTCGCACGACGTTGCTGAGGACATCGTGCAAGATGTGTTGCTCGGCATTTGGCGGCGCGAGACGGCGTTCGACCCGCGCGGCGCGCCCCTTGCGCACTGGCTCTTCACTGCGACACGGCGCGTGGCGTTGTCCTGGCTGCGAAGCGAAACCCGCGCGCATCAGCGCGAAAGACGCGCCATGGAAGACCGGCCGGTCGTCATTGACGAGGACGATTCTCCTTGGGAGGAGGAGCTCGTGGCGCTCCGGCGCGCGCTCGAGACCCTCACGGAGCATCAACGAACCGCCTTCACGCTGAGGTACGGTTACGACCTTACGATCGCCGAGATCGCTGGCGTTCTCGGAATTACCCCGAAAGGCGCTGAGCGACTCTTCACGCGTATCGGCAAGCTATTGCGGGAGTACATCGGGACTGTGTAGGGACTTGGCGTGGATCGCCCGTGTGGGGGGTAAGCCCACTCGGCGGCGTTTCAGGGGTGATGAACATGCATACCCCACACGTTCCTCCGCCCGATGAGTCGACGCTTGCCAACTACCTTGCCGGCCGCCTAGTCTCGGCGGAGCGAGTACGTGTCGATCAGTGGCTCGACGCCGAGCCGAACCGTCGTGGGATGCTCCTCGCGTTGCGGTATGTCGCGCTACACCCCACGGAACGTCCAACGCCGGGAGATGTCATTGAGCTGCGAGCCGCCTTTTGGGCGCGCGTCCGCCAAGAGGAGTCTCCGAATATCGCCTCTCGTCTTTCCGCACCGCAGAGACGAAGATCGACGTGCTTATCGGTTACTGATCGATTGCTTCCGGGAGTTCGGCACCTCGCGCTAGGAAAACAGCCCCTGCGCGAGCAGGTTTTTCAGCGCCTTGGGCGGCGGACATCTGCTGCGAGAAAAACTGCATCCTCTTCACGATTCATCTTCAGTGCCGCTGTCGTCTGCGCCGGCGCCGCTCTCGGATTCCTCGGTCTTCACCGCGGACGATCGCCACAGGTCCGGCCAGCGCAGCATATCGTGTATACGACTGTGACCGGCCAAATCGCCCATCTCTCACTGGATGATGGGACTCGGGTCACGCTTGCGCCGCGCAGCACGATGGCTGTTCTGCCGACATCCGATGGCCGTGAAGTGACACTCTCCGGCGAAGCCTATTTCGTCGTTCGGCCGGGACGAACGCCATTCGTGGTCCATACGGGAGCGGTGTCGACGCGCGTGCTCGGGACGGCGTTCAATGTGATACGATACCCAGCCGATCCTATGACGCGTGTCGCTGTCCTAAGCGGAAAAGTCGTGGTTGGGACGCGCCACCATGTCACGCTCGCCGCGGGAAGTGTGGGGCGCGCGACTGATTCGACGGTGATGCTGGAAACAGCTGTTGACGTAAATACGCTCGCCGGATGGACACGGGGTGTTCTGGCGTTCCGAGATGCGCCCGTACACGAAATGCTCGACGCGCTCGGTCATTGGTACGGCATTGAATTTCAGCTCGCGGACACGAGTCTCGGTAACCAGACGGTGACTGCGACGTTCGTGCATGGTGAGTCCCAGTCCGACGTGCTTGCACTCGTTCGCGAGGGATTGAATGTGAATTTGACGTTTCACGAAACACGGGATGGGATGCCCGTCGTCGTCCTTCGCCCCAAGTCTCACGGATTCCGGACACCACCGCCGGCGCGGCGTCCGGCCCACGACTCTCTCACGACCACATTGACGGAGGTTGGACGGTGAGCCAAGTACAGGTACGTCGATGGCTACGATGGCTACAATGTTTTGGGATGGTGGCCGTGCTGGCCAATATCCCTCACAATGTCCTGGCGCAGCAGACGTCGGTCGCCGACGCCCTGGCGTCGGAGGCGCGACCCACGAAGGAATTACTCGCTCGTCCAGTGACGGTCGGCATCGACAGCATGCCATTGCGAGAGGCGCTCGAGACCATTGCCGGAACGGCCGGTGTCCGTCTCTTCTATCGGACCGCATTGTTGAGTGGATACCACAAATCGGTGACGTTCCACGCCACTCGCGTCTCGATGGGGGTTGCCTTCGAGCGGATTCTGACGGGGACGTCGCTCCGTGTCGTTCCAGTCCGGGATGGCAGTCTCACCCTCGTCGAGTCTGGCACAGACCGCTCCGCCGATCGTCTGGCGGGAGAGATCACCGGTGTTGTTCGCGACGCCGAGACTCGACAGCCGATCCGTGGCGCCTTCGTGGTGCTCGATGATAGCGTGCAACGGGTACGCACCGGCGCCGACGGGCGGTATCGATTCGTGAACATCTCGAATGGGATGCACCGGATTACCGTCCGCTACATTGGGTTCTCGCGCCAAACGCGTGTCATCACGGTCACGGACAGTGCACTCGCCACGACAGACTTCGCACTCGTGAGCGCCGTCAACACGCTGGATCAAGTTGTCGTGACCGCAACGGGGGCGCAACGCTATCGTGAGCTCGGGCACGTCGTATCGCAAATCAATGCCGATTCCTTGGTGCAAGCCGCACCAATTACCAGCCTGAGCGAGTTATTGACTGCGCGCGTTCCAGGATTACAAGTGTTGACGGGGAATGGGGGAACCGTTGGTGGTGCGGTCTCGCTCCGGTTACGCGGTCAAACGACTACATCGCTCGATCCGCAACCTGTCGTGATCGTCGATGGCGTGCGGTATCGGAGCGACAATCTCGCGGACAATGGGACCGGCTTGATGATCCAGCAGAGCCGAAACTTCAATGCGGAGCCGAGGAGCCCGCTCAACGACTTGAACGTGAACGACATCGAGACGATCAATGTGGTCAAAGGGCCCTCGGCGTCGACCTTGTACGGGCCTGATGCCGCGAACGGCGTGATCGTCATCACCACGAAACGTGGCAAAGCGGGCAAGACGGAATGGCACGTCTACACCGCGCCGAACATGACTTCGGAACCGGCAACGGACGCGACGTCCGCTTCGGGGTACCGGGCGTGGGGACACGATCCAGCGACCGGACAGACCGTTACCTTCAACTGTACGCTCGAATATCAGGCGAATCCGAATCCGCAGTGTGTGCTCGACAGCATCACTGTGGTCCCGACGGCCGGCAATGCCTCGAGCTTCGGCGTGCTGGCCAAGCACCGGCCGCAATGGCACTCCGGGGCCAGCGTAGGCGGTGGAACGCAGGCGCTCTCGTATTTTCTCTCCGGAAACTATGATTCCGAAATCGGGGCGATCCAATTGTCGCCGTTCGCGGCCTCGGTTCTGCGAGCGCAACTCGGGACTCATACTCTCGACGACGCGATCCGAAATCCCAATACGCAACAAAGCTCGGGCGTGCACGCCAGTGTTTCGGCGCAAGCCACGCCAACCACGACGCTGGGGCTCGTGGCCAGTTATACCCAGGCCACTCAACGTGCAATCAATCTGCAAAACCTCTTCAGCCAGACGTACGGTCTCGGGGCATCGTTGTATGGGGACACGAGCACGGCTGGTCTGATCCTCCAAGGGATGCCGGTCAATGCGTTTCTGCAGTCGACCCAGTTGCAATCGCACCGGCTGACAGCGTCCGGGACCGCGGCCATGCGGCCACGCTCGTGGCTCGCGATGGATGCCGCGGTCGGGACGGATCTGTCGTCGTCCATCGACCGTGGGATCGAGCCAGTGGACGCCGAAGGGCCTGGATTCTCAGGGGTCGCCGGCGACGACCGGTCAGAGGCGACGGGAAGAACCGCAAACGCCGGGCTGACCATGACGGGGCAGTCGGGACTCTTCAGTCTGCGAAGTTCCCTGGGGGCGCAGTATATCTACACGAATGTTGATGCAGCGTCCACGCAGGGATCCGGGCTTGCTCCAGGGAGCACGTCGATTTCCACCGCGACAACGGTGAGTACGAGCCAAAGTTGGACCGAGTCGGCCGAGCTTGGCGTGTACGGGGAAGAGGTGCTTGGCCTCAACGAACGGCTCTTCCTGACAGGATCACTGCGCTTGGATGGATCGACGACGTTTGGGGATGCCTATCATGCGCGCCCCTATCCCAAAGTCGGACTCTCGTGGATCGTCTCGGACGAACCCGCGTATCATCGACTCCCAGTGTCCTGGGTGAGCGATCTTCGGGTACGGTCGTCGTATGGTGCGGCGAGCCGGTATCCCGACTCGCGTATGAAAAACGGTCTCGTCTCCGCGCAATCCGTCACGATCAATGGGCAAACGCAGAACGTTTTCGTCAGAACGCTCCTGGCCAACCCACTGATCTCACCAGAGAAAACACGGGAGTTCGAATACGGCATGGACATGACGCTCCTGTCGACGGTCAACGTCGGGATCACGGGCTACACGCGCCGGATCAATGATCAGCTCAATTCGCTGAAGGTCCCGACCGGTTTCTTGTCGCAATGGGCCAATGTCGGCGACGTTTCGGCGCACGGGGTGGAAATCACCCTCGGGGCGCGTGTCTTTACGACGCGTCCCGCGAGTTTGGACCTCGATGGGAGTTACTCCTATACGACCAATAAGTTGTTGAGCCTTGGCGCTGCGACCGGACGAACCAGCTTGTATGGCAGCATCGTCGTCGGCTCCCCGCTCGGCGCCTCGTTCGGGCAGACCGTCGCCAGCGTGACTGACGTGAATGGAGATAGCGTCATCACGTTCGATCCCAGCGAATACACGCTGTCTCCCGTGCACTATCTCGGGACGTTCTTTGCGCCGCGGACGTATACGCTCTCGCCCACCTTGAGCCTGTTCGACACACGCGTTCGTGTCTCCGCATTATTCGATCGGCAGTCCGGTGGGATTCAATACAACAGCTTCCTGGCTGGTTGTGGCAATGCCGGACGATGCGTGGCGCAGTATCTCAAGACGACACCACTCCTGGAGCAAGCGAATTTGCTCGGTTTGACCCCGGGGGCGTCGATCGTGTCGTCAGACTTCACACGGTGGCGTGAGCTCGCGATCACCACCGACCTTCCGTCGCCGGTGCTACGACATACGCCACTCTCACACGGATCGATCAGTGCGCAAGTTCGCAACATTGCGCTCTGGACCAAATTCAAGGGTCCTGATCCCGAAAGTGTGCCAGGGCTCGGGTTCGCCGGCGTGAGTAACGCCGCGAGCGCCGGCGCCGCCGGCATTCCGCAGGCGAAAGCCTGGGCACTCCGCGTGGACTTGTTCCTATGAAACGCCCCCGTGTGTCAGCCTTTCTTCGCAGACTGATGATCATGCAGACATCGTCGTTCCTCCGCACGTTCTTCCGGTCCATCGCATCCGGCGCCGCACTGATGATGTCAGTCGGGTGTCACGGTCTGTTGGACGTGAGCGATCCAACACTCATTCAAGATCGCGACATTGCGAACGCCAATGGTGCCAATGCCCGGCGGTTGGACGTCACGTCGGCGCTGAACGACAACGCTCCGCTGCTCGCGATCGACGTGGCCAAGATCACTGACGAGTGGATCGTGGATCAGCCTGGCGGATTGTACGATTACCTGGACAAACGGGACAGTCAAGGGTTCGAGACGGCGGCCGGGACCACCGATCGTCATCTCGGGACGTGGGACGCGATCTACTTCAAGACCTCGATCGCGATTCCGACGGTTCGGGCGTACACGCCCGATTCACTGAAGAGTGATTTCCTGGGACAGCTCTACGCCATTCGGGGATATGCGATTCTGCAAATTGCCGAAGATATTTGTCCGGGCTTTCCGCTCAATGACGTGACTGCGGACAATCAGCCGATCTTCAGTGGTCCGATCACGACGGACTCGGCGCTCGTGCTCGCAAATGTACAACTGGATTCCGCCATCAATTATGCACACGATAGTACGCACTTCGTCACGCTGGCGCGTGTCGTGAAAGGGCGAGCGCTCCTTGACCAAGGGAAATACGCTGAAGCTGCCGCCGTCGTGCAGACTGTCGCGACGACGGACGTGTATCAAACAGATGGCGCCACGAATACGTTGTATGGAACGATGCGGCCCGGCACCTGGCGGCGAAATGGGACCAATCCCGCCGTCGGCGACCAGGAAGGGGGGAATGGCCTCCCCTTCGTTTCCGCGCAGGATCCTCGTGTTCCGGTCGTTCTCGGTGGTGCCCGTGCGACAAATCGCTTTGACACCTTGTACAAGTCGGCGAAGTATCTCAGCGATGCCGATCCCATGGTGCTGGCGAGCGGTGTCGAGGCGCGATTGATCGAGGCGGAGGCGGCACTGAATGCCGGAGATCCCAACTGGCTGACGATACTCAATACCTTGCGAGCGACTGTGGGATTGCCTGCGCTGTCTGACCCGGGGACGTTGTCGGCGCAAATCGATCTGCTGTATAGCGAGCGTGCGTTCTGGTTATACGCGACCGGCCGCCGGCTTGGAGATCTTCGGCGGCTGATCAGGAATTACGGCCGCGATCCGGAAACGGTGTTCCCAACTGGCGCGTTCGTCTTGGGTGGAACGTATGGGACGGCGACGTCGATTCCGTTCATTCTCGCGTCACAACAGCAAAGCAACTCACACATCGTATCCGGCTGTACGACCCGGTAATCATGCGGTGGTGTGTGGCGACGTGGCGGAGCGCCATGCGTGGTGCGCTCCTTGGATGGCTGATGGTTGCGGCGGGAGCGATTCGTCGTGTGACCGCGCAACCAACGATGTCGCTGCCAACCCCGCGTCGGTTGGGCAGCGTACCGGAGGTGCAAGACGCCGGGCATATTGGAGCATCCGGAGCGGCGGTCCCTTCGACCGCCACATTGGCGGTGGAGGATCTTCGCCAATTTCAGTCGCAACTCGACGGCGTGTTTCCCTTGAGCGCCGAATATTATCCAGCCGACTCGCTCCAGCGCCTTCGTGTGACACGCGCGGCTGCATGGCTTGCCCGCCTCGGTGTCAGCACCACAACTGATGCGTTCCCTCGGCGATCCCCACTTCGGGGACATCCCGGGAGATACCGATTGGCCGTTGCGGAGGTTGCCTTTCGCGCCCAGCAGGATCGGCTCGCGCAGCGTGAGCTCGATGCGCGTCTCGCCGAGTTGACGGGAGCGCCCGTGGAACAGTCGCTGACGCTTGCGGCTGCGGTGGCCCTGTTTACCGAGCCGGAACAAGACGAAGCCCGACTCGTGCGAAACTTTTCCGTGGCTAACACGTATGCCACCCGCTTGATCGCCCTCCCGGCGTCTGGATATCCGTTGCGGAGCGATAGTCTCGACGTCCGGCGACGAAAGTTCGACGCTCTTGCGGCGCTGTTTCGGGTCGTCGGGGAGCTGCCGCCGTCCGCCATCCCGTTCACGCGTCTTCTGTCGTGTCTCGCGATGGTCGCAACGCTCCCGTATGAGCAGCGATTCGGACTCGTTCGCATGGAGTTTCCGTACACTGCTGTCGCAATGGGGCTCCTTCAAAATAGTCAGGGACGCACCACCCTCGATACCTTGACGGAGCGATTGCTCCGCGTATCGGCTCGGCGCGATTCGGAGTGGACGCCGGGCGTATCGGCCACACAACGGGCAGCGGCTCGCGCACAGGAAGAAGGCAAGATTCGCGAGAGCTTTGCAGCGGCGGCTCTCATCGGTCATCCCGCACCACCGATTCGCGTGCATGCCTGGATCAATACGCCTGACTCCCTGTATACACCAGTCCCACGAGCTCATGGGTTGGACGACGGGATGATTCGAGTCATTGCGTTTGGTGGCCGGACCGACGTCACGACGGTGCTCCTCGACCGTATCCAACGCGCATTTCCTTCAGGGATGCAGGTCGTGCTCGTGACAGAAACCGAAGGGCACATCGGACCCGATGTGCTCGCTCCCGACGCGGAGGTCGATCAGCTGCGCCGCTATTACGAGGAGACGCGACATTTCCGGCTGCCGATTGCCATATGGGCAGGGGCGAAAGTTTCGCAAGAGCCTCCGCGGTCTGTGCCGTATCAACGCTACTTGCCGATCCCCTCGCCGGCCGCTGCTGCCTATCAATTGCTCACGCGGCACGGGGAATGTGTCATCGTCGACGGTCATGGGATGATTCGCGGCTACCAGGTTGTTCGCACGCGGACGCAGGAAGCCGCACTCGTTCGACTGATCGCATCGATGCGAGCGCAGTGACATGGCTCGTGAGATAAGCCGCCGGCATTTCGTCGCCGGCGCAAGTGCTGCCGCGGTGCAGGCCATTGGGGGACTCACCCGCGATGCGGGGGCTCTCCTGGGACTGCCGACGCGAGGGCTCAGAGTCCAGGTGCCTCGTACTGCCAGGGGACGAACGACATCACCATCCGTATGGCTTCCCGATCCGATCTCCGCGGATCACCTCCGAGTGCTCGCCCAGATTGCCATGAATGCGGCTCGTGATGCGGGGGCCGACTTCGCGGATGTGCGCATTGGCGTGCAACGACGGATTCGCCAATTCACGGGACCCGGGGGACCGTCGGTCGGCATGTGGTCGAGCTACGGCATCCGGGCGTGGCACGGAACGACGTGGAGCTTTCAGCATGGGAGCGTGTTGACTCCAGATGCGGTCACTGCCGTTGCTCGAGGCGCCGCCGCTGGAGCGCGCCGGTATGCGGACATCAATACCCGGTTGGCGACGCGGCGTTCTACGCATCGTGCAGACTCCTTGCCGTCGTTCGGGGAGACACCGTGGGCTCCAACGTCCGTCGTGACCGGCGAATGGTCTGTTCCCGTCGAGATCGATCCATTCTCTGTGCCTCTTGACGACTATCAACGTGTGCTCGGAAGTCTGGTCGATGCGGCGGTCCCATCGTCCGTCTATCGCAACGCGAGCGCGTTTGGCTTTTGGCTCGGGTGGCAGGCCGAAACCCGCGTCTTTGCGTCAACGACCGGGTCGCTGGTCACGCAACATACGCTCTGTGGGGGGGCTGGCGTGCGTGCCGTTGCAGGAGCGCATCCAGATCCCGACATCGTGAAGTTGAGCGTGCCCGACCTCGAGCAGGTGTGCGCAGGGTTCGAGGTGGCGTTGCGTCCTGAGATTCCGGTTCAGCTGCAGTCTCTCTATAACGCCGCCGTTCGGTATCGCCAACTCCCGTTCCGACCGATCCGCGACATCGGTCGAGGGACCGTTGTGCTCGATGGCGAGACCATGGCCCGGGTCGTCGGAAGCACCGTCGGGAGCGCGCTGGATGGCGATCGCGTTTCCGGGATCGAGGCCGACGGTGCCGGCGGCGGCTTCCTCAGCCCCCCACTCGACATTCTTCGTGCGTCGGCGCCACAGTTTTCTCCACAGTTGACCATGACGGCAACTCGCGCGTTCCCGTCGCCGATGACGGTTCACTGGGATGACGACGGTGTGGTCCCGGAATCGTACACAGTCATCGACGGCGGCCGTGTCGTCGACTTTCACACGACGCGCGAAACGGCGCCCATGCTGGCCGAATGGAATACCCAACATGGACGGCCCGTGCGATCGCACGGATGCGCGGTGGCACCGACGCCCGAGAGTGTGCCACGGTGCAGTGGTGGACATATGATGGTCGCGAGCGCGGCCACGCATGTGTCGCTGGAGGATCTCGTTCGGACGATGAACCGCGGATGGGTGGTGATGAATGGCGTGACCATCCCGACCCCGGGGTTGACGGGCGTCGACATTTTCAATGGGCCGGAAAGCGTCGTTCTCGAAATTCAGCGCGGGGTTCCCGTAGCACGGACACGGCTCCGTCTCCAAGTGGTCGTTCCCCTCTTGCTTGGGAAGAATCTCATCGCCATCGGCGATTCCACGACGCTGGGAACGAGCGCCATAGAAGTCAACAAAGGCATTCCGTGGGAACCCGTCCAGCAATTTGTGACGGCGCCGGCGGCATTGTGCAAGGATGTAGACCTACTGCCATGAGTAGACCACGCGCGCGAGAGGAGCCTCGCTCTCCAGTCTTGTCGTCAGACATATTACGGTCGATTGCGCAGGACGCGTTGCGATGGAGCGCAGCCGATACGATGTCGGTCACGGTCGATCACATCGCCATCGGCATCGCCCGTGTGATGATGGATCGGGTCCGGATGCAAGACAACGGCGACAAGATTCGCATCCAGCTGATGACACAATTTGGGCAGCGCGATTCTGTTTGGCTTTCTGTGAATCAACTCGATCCAGTGAGTATCCAGCGCGCCGTCCGCTATCTCGATCGCACGGCGCACGAGCTTCGCGGTGATCCAACCTCGTTTGCCATGCCACTTCCACCGCGGCAATATGGTCCGAATACCGTCTGGTACGCAGGGACCGCGGAGGCATTCACCACTGCTCGCCACGACGCGGTGGCAACGCTCGTCGAGCCCGTGATCGACGCTGGGCTGACGGCGTCGGCATTTGTCGGTGTGTACGCACATGCCATGGCGTATGCAGACAAACGAGGAATATTGGCCGCTGGTGAAGAGACCGATGCCGAGGTCGTTGTCACCGCCTGGCGAGCCGAGGGGAAGGGCGCAGGATGGGCGGGGAGCTGCGCTCGTGATTGGTCTCGGTTGGATCTTCCCGCTGTGCCAGCGCGTGCGATCGATCTCGCAACACGCGGAAGTGCTCCTGTGGCGTCCGAGCCTGCACGCCGCACCGTAATTTTGGATCGTCCCGCCGTTGCGCAACTCATTCATGCGATGGGTCCAGCGTTCAATGCGCGGCTCACCCTGAGTGGACAGACTCCGCTCTATAATCCGGCAACACATAATCTTCGACTCGGCGAGCAGATCATGGATCTCCGTCTGATGTTGTTGTCCGATCCTGATGACCCGGAAGGCGGATATCTGCCGTTCAACCGCATTGGCGATCCCCTCCGGGCCATGACGTGGATCGATCGTGGGGTGCACACCAATCTCGCATTCGACGCGGAGTTTGCCGCCATTATGGGATACGTGCCATCGAACGATGAGCCATCGGCGTTACGCGTCCAGGCCTCGCCGGATAGCGCGTTACAGACGGTCGATGCGATGATTGCAGGTTGTGAGGATGGTATTTACGTCAACCGATTGGCCGACGTGCGTCCAGTGGGTGATCCAACAGTGGGAATGCTTACCGGAGTTACGAACGGTGGCTGTTTTCTCGTGCGCAACGGCCGGATCGAAAGATCGATTCGAAATCTCCGGTTTCTCGATTCACCATGGCTCTTCCTGAATCGCGTGGACGCCATCGGAACGCCGGCTCGGACGCCGTTTGGTTATGCGCCATGGGCGGGGGAATGGCCGATTGCACCGACGATCGTCCCTCCGCTTGTCGTGCGCGATTTCAACTTTAGCGCGCTCGCGGATTCCATCTGACAGGAGCGTCTCGCGTTACCGAGTACACACGCTCCCTCGGTAAGTCTTCTCACAAGACTCCCTCCCGGAAAAGTGAAAATGACGTCGCGTGGATCGACCACGTTGGGTGATGCATTCTATCAGACGATCAAGACATATGTCGACGGTGTAGAGCTCGCTGATCCCGCGTATCTGGGCCTCATCGACCCGAATAACATCGACCACATCGAGATCCTGACCGGCCCGCAAGCCTCGACCATTTATGGCTCCAATGCCATCAACAGGGTCATGCAAGTCTTCACCAAGCGGGGGACGACGTCGAAGCCACAGCTTATCGTGAATCTCGAAAGTGGAGTTGTCCAGAACGCCTTTAGCGCCGCTCTTGCGCCGCAACACAACTATTTCGCGCAGCTGTCCGGCGTAGAAGGGCACCTGTCGTACAACGTCGGTGGATCGTGGAGTCATACGGGACCGTGGGCCCCCTCCGTGCATCTGACAAATTTCGGCGGGTCCGGTGGTCTCCAGTTCCGGCAGGGGGCTGTCACTGTCGACGCGAATTTTCGCCGGTTGCTCGCGACGAATCAGCAAGGGGGGAATCAAAACCAACGCCTCTTCGTCAATGAGAACAACGGAACCTACACGTACAATGGTAATTTCATCGCGCCTGTCTTTCAGACATTGTCGAGCGGTCAACAAACCATTGGAACAACCATAACTTGGGCGCCATTCGCACAGTGGTCGCACAGCGCGACACTCGGTGTCGACGAGTTGACGAGTGCATCCCAGTCACGAGCACCGGGGTACAAATCACCGTCGGATACCAATCTCACGTTATCTCAGGGGATCGGGAGCCGCACTAGCTTCGCATACTCGACGACCACGCGTATTCCGTTGATCGAACACACCGATGCGACGATTACGCTCGGTGCCGACGGATGGCAGACCATGAATACCTCGATGTCGGCGACGTCTCCGGTATTGACCGGACCGGTGAACGCATCGAGCCAAAGCATCACGCGCCAGCCTAACCACAATCGTGGAGCGTTCGCGCAAGGGCAAATGAGCATGTGGGAAACGCTGTTCCTCACATACGGCTTGCGTGCGGAATGGAATCCAAACTATGGAAGCTCCGCAAATCCCGACGTCGTTCCTCGCTACGGCGCGGTGCTCGCACAAACTTTTGGGGCTCTCACGGCAAAGCTACGCGCGGCCTATGGGCATTCAACACGTCCTCCCAGCGCTGGGCAAGCGGTTGCGAAGACGTTACTCGCGAGGGGATATGGGTCCGCGGTTCCGATTTATGGAAACATCGATGATCAACTCGCCAATCCCGATCTTACTCCCGAACAACAGCAAGGCGGAGAAGGCGGGGTGGAGCTCTATCTGGGATCACGTGCTTCTCTCACTGTGACGCGATACAACCAGACTGTGGATCACCTGATTGCCAGCGCGGTGGTAGATAGCTCGCCATCGTTGATTCCCGATCCGTATGGGGATTGCAGCTCGTATCCGCCTGATTGTGGGTATCTCTATTGGATTCAAACCAAGAACCTCAGTTTAGGAAGTGTTCGCAATCAGGGATGGGAGACACAGGGAACGGTGACGCTGGGACCGTTGAACGGGAAAGGAACCTATTCGTGGGTCAAGAGCCGGATCATCGGTCTCGATCCAAGATATCTCACATATAGTGTGTATACGCGAGGCGCCGCGTTCGTCAACGTGCCAGAGCATACGTGGGCGCTTCAACTCTTCTATAGTCAGGCTGCCACGTCAATCTCACTCGATGTCCAGGGACAGGGGCCTATGTATTCCGATAACGCTCGGGGTAACATGGTGCAGATGAGCATCTTGGATACGCGTCTCCTCGCGGAGAAGCCTCGCGTCAGGCTGCCCAGCGTCAGCTCATCCAATTATGGCGGGCCGGACGTTTCGGTTATACTGATGCGTTCGTGGACAAGCACGTCTGGAATCCGTTCGATGCCATTGCCAGAGGGTATTGCGTACTGTTCGTCGATCTTCCCATGCGTCCTCGCGGCCGATATAGCGCTACTGGACCGATGGCAGACATCGTTCACGGGGTTGAAGAAGCGCTCCGTACAGTGAAGCATATGGCGTGGATCGACACCACGCGCATCGGGGTGATCGGTCATAGTTATGGCGGGTACATGGTGAATGCGTTGGTTGCTCGCACGCATGAGTTCCGCGCGGCTGTCGCGGTCTCCGGATTGTCAGATTTGGCGCATGACGCAATGACGCGCGTGAGCTATGGCACAGACTGGGTATACGCAGGACAGCCGAGGATGGAGCTCCCCATACAAGTTGCTCCTGAACGCTATGTCAATAATTCCCCCGTGATGTTCCTGGATAGTGTGACGACGCCCTTACTCCTGATTCACGGGGTACTCGACTATACGGCGGACATCGTGCATGCGGAGGAGATGTTCCAGCGGTTGGCGAGCCGGCACAAGATCGTTCGTCTGGAACGATATCGATATGGGGAACATGAGAATGATGATTTTCTGGATCGGGCGTGGGCCGATGCGTTGGACTGGTTCGATACGTATCTTCAGCATGACGCTCGCGGAGGGCGCTGGGGTGGGGCAGAGTGAATATCAGCCACCCGCGGCTGCAGGCCGCCTCCCAACAGCGTCTGATTCTTGGGTAATACGCCTGCGGGAATTGTCCCACTAGCATCTTCGTGCGGGAGCGCAAAGCGTCGCCCCGTCGTGAAGTGCACCGATGACTTCGGCACGAACATTGGCGCAACCTAATAATTTACCCCGACGGCCTGCTCGCGGTATTTCCCTCCATCCGGAATCGCGGCGATGTCCACAGAAACCACGGCAAGCGCGGCCTCCCACATCCCCGTCATCTCGGCACGGGACATGACCACACGTGAACAGAGTATTCGCAATCGTGATAATCGCCAAGTCCGACGTTGCCGGTCGATCGGACACCGGGTGTTTCGGACGTCGAATGTGCGCTCATCGCGCGTATCCAACGCGACAATCAGACGGTATTCGACCAACTGTCCGCAAGGCATTGGGATAAAGTGGGTATCCGAGTGAGAACGTGACATGGATCGAGCACGGCATGTTGAAGACGCTGGCTGATGATGAAAATGTCGCGATGCAACAGGGGATGACACCGGTCGGAGAACCGTTCGCCATCCGCGTGGCCGGTGGACCATCCTCGATTTCAGATGCACTATTGACTTGCGCGGTGAAACACCCAATGCTTATGGCCGGGCAGAGGGATTCGATCCTCGTTCGTCACCGTTGACCGGCCGCAAAGTGTGAATGTCATTCCAGATCGATCACGAAGCGTAAGGCAATGACATGGCATTGCTGACGTGTGTTCCGTTCTGGTGTAGCGCCGCTGACCGCGCCGGCGACGGGCGGTCTCCAGTGCGGCTGCGGTCGACCCCTGCGCCACCGACGCAGTCCCGCGCGGTCCCCACGAACGAGGTCCCGAGCGCACGCAACTGGGCTGGTGTTTCGCCACACGATCCCGAACGTGAGCGTGCGTTAGTCGATGCCATTCAAGCGCACGACCCCGAGGCATTGGGCGATCTGTATCTCCTGTACTATGGGGAGCTGTCGAGTTATGGCATGTCGATCGTCGCGGAGAAGCACGTCATCGAAGACGTCCTTCAGGATGTCTTTTTACGAGCCTGGATACGCCGCTTCCAGGGAGTCGCCGCCGCGGACATTCCCTATTACTTGTATGGGGCGGTGCGGAGAGGACTTCTGCAGATGATCCGAAACGATCATCGAGCGCATCGCGCAAAGACCGTGATTCGCGAGACATCGTATGGCGCGGCTCCGGCGGTTGGGACGAGCGTCGTTGAGGCGCACGAACTGGCGGCGGTCCTCGCGCGGGCAGTTGCAAGCCTGCCTGACCGGTGTCGGGAAGTGTTCGAATTGAGCCGGCTGGGGCAGCTCAGCCGGCAAGATATTGCCCGAACCATGGGCATCTCGGTCAATACGGTAAAGACGCAGCTCTCGCGTGCGTTGCAGGTCATTGGGGAAGCCGTGGACGCATGTGACGCGCGCAGCTCGGAGCCCGAGAAGTAAAAAATTTCAGAATCGTGTCACCCGTCGTGGGCATTGGGGGATTTTCTCTATACAGCCCTATGACGCGAACTGATTCTTTCCCCGACGGGGACCGCATCTCAGCGTATCTCTTCGATCACCTTTCGCCCAAAGAGCGATCGGCCTTCGAGTCCGCGATGACACGCGATCAGACGCTTCGGACGTTGGTAGAGGTGAGGCGTCGTGGGTTAGAGGCGCTCAAACAGCCGTTCGACCTGGAGAGTGGTGAAGCGGGGCGGCAGCGGTTACTGCGTCGTGTGGCGGGACAACAGCCCCTGCGTACTGGATCGCGCGCTCTGTACGTCACGACTTTTGGTGCGGTGGTTGCTGCCATCGTCGTCCTCATAGGCACGATTGCCTTTGGACGATCTCGCACGGCAGAGACACCTCCCGAGTTCGTCAAGACTTATGCGACGACGGTCGGTCAGCGTGCTTCGCTCCTGCTCGAGGATGGGACACGTGTGATGCTGGCACCGCGTTCCACGCTCGGTGTGACGCGCGGCTTCGGACAACGAACACGTGCCGTGACGTTGACTGGCGAAGCGATCTTCGATGTGCCCACCGCGTCGGGCATTCCGTTCCTCGTTCATACCGGGACGATCACGACGCGCGTACTCGGGACGCGATTCGATGTTCGGCGATACGACACTGACGCTCGGACGCGTGTCGCCGTGATCAGTGGGAAGGTGATCGTTACCAGTCGTACGCATGCCGCACTCACACTTGCCGCGGGTGCGATCGGTGCGGCGACCGATTCAGCAGTGGCCATGGTATCGCAGGACTCTGCGGCCGAGGCCATCGCATGGAGCGGTGGTATGCTGGTGTTCCGTAACGCGCCCATGTCTACGGTCCTCGCTGAACTCGGGCATTGGTACGGATACAGATTCCGGCTGACCGATTCGGCGTTGGCGACAAATAATGTGACCGCCCGATTCCGTATCGGATCGTCATCGGCCGCCCTGGCCCATCTCAAATTGTTACTGAATGCGGATCTTGCGTTCGACGGAAACCTCGTCACGATCCGCCAGCGGCCTTTTCCTCGGACGCTCAGTCGTGACCGGCGAGAAGTATCCGACACATTCACCTTCACTCAAAGCGAGGCGGGACGATGAACATCAACACAATGTCGAAACCAATCGTCATGGCCGGGCTGGCGAGTCTGTTGTCGTTGGGCGTCAACGCGATGGCGTATGCGCAGGGTGTCGTGGCGTCCGGGCACATCAGTCCAAACGACACACGGACTATGGACCAGGTACTCTCACGACGCGTAACGATCGATGTCGCCCGTGTGTCACTCAAGCATGCCCTCGATGCCGTTGCGGCCAACACGGGCGTGTTCATCGAGTATCAAGCGAAGGTCCTCGATGCGTACACCGCGCCAGTGACCGTCCGGCTGGTCGATGTTCCGCTCCGTGTCGTCCTGAATCAACTGCTCGTCCACACGACCCTGGGGGTCGTCGCGACCAACGATGGAATCACGATCGTGGAATCGTCGGCGGCGAGTGCTCGTGCGACGGGAGTGATTGCAGGGACGGTCACGGATCTCAATACCAAACGACCGGTCGCGGGGGCGATCGTTCTGCTCGACGATACCACGCGTGGCGTCAAAACTGGAGAGGATGGACGATTTCAACTGTCCGGCGTGCGTGCGGGCGTGCACCGAATTACCGTGCGGAAGATCGCATACCGGCGCGCCGCTGGAACGGTTACGGTCGTCGACGGCGAAACGGTAACGTACAACGTGGCGCTCGATGGCAATGTCACGGCGTTGGAACAAGTCGTGGTGACGGGGACAGTCGTCCCAACGGAGCTCAAGGCGATCCCGAACGCGATCACGATCATTACCGCCAAGCAGTTGGAGGAACGCGGGATCACGCACATCGATCAGCTGTTTCGTGGTGATGTGCCAGGATTGTTTGCCCAGGTGACCAGTACGGCGTCGTCACCTGTGCAAGTGACCATGTTCTCCCGCGGGGCAACGGCGCTGAGCAACACGAGCGTGGGGACGCAAAACGGCACGAATCCGATCAAGACGTATGTCGATGGGGTCGAGCTCGTCAATCCAACATACCTGACTCAGATTGATCCGAAAAGTATCGAACGCATCGAGATCTTGACGGGGCCGCAAGCCAGTACGATCTACGGTAGCAATGCCTTGAACGGTGTGATGCAGATCTTCACCAAACGCGGGAAGTCTATCCAGCCGCAGCTCACGCTCAATACCTTGAACGGGTGGACGCAAAACAATTTCAGCAGCGCACTGGCCACGCATAGTGATTACTCTGCGAGTGTCAATGGGGTGGAAGGGCGCTGGTCGTACAACGGAGGCGGCTCGCGGGACTATAGCGGTCCGTGGGCATCGAGCCGGCAGACATCCACGCTCAGTGGGTTTGGTGGGGCCAAGATTGCGTTGCCAACTCGACTGGGTCCTGTGACTGCCGACCTTTCGCTCCGGATGACCAACATGCAGAATCGGAGCGGCGGAAGTGGAGGCACGTTGGCTGCGTCGCTGCAAGAGCACGGGATGGCGATTTCATTCGATTCCTATGAAAACTTTGGTGTTGCAAACCCCAAGGTGACGACCGAGCTTGGAAGGACCTTCGGACTCGGCCTGAGTCACGTACCTACCGCGTGGTGGTCGTATGACCTGATGATTGGACAGGATATGTCCAAAGGTGAGGATTTCACCACCAGCCGGTTGCATTTTATTCCCGGGGATACCTCATTACGGTTGAGCGTATCGCAAAGTGATCGGCGTTCGATCCAGGGAACGACCACTCTCCGGATGCCCCTGACGAGTCTGGCGAACGCTGCCATCACCGGGGGGGCCGATAGTTGGCAGACGCTCGCCGAGAGTTTTGACGTGCAGCCCCAGGCGATCACCGGGTCATTCAGCGGGGCTTTGGCGAGCCGCCAGGCGAGTCACAATGCTGGGGCGTTCCTGCAAGCGCAGGTGGGTGTCCTGGATAAGCTGTTCTTCACCTACGGACTCCGTGCGGAATGGAACCCCGGCTTTGGCGCGGCGCAACAGCCCAATTACGCCCCCCGCTATGGGGTGGCCTACACGCAGCCCCTGGGGGCCGTGACCGCCAAGTTGCGCGGCAGTTATGGACGGTCGACCCGCCCACCGGATCCGAGTTACAAGGTCGGCGTGACGGCCGTCGACCGTGGGTTGCAGTACTTAGTGCCAGAATTTGGGAACTTTGATCTGATTGTGGCCAATCCCGAGTTGACTCCGGAGATTCAGCAAGGGGGGGAAGGCGGGGTCGATCTCTACCTGGGCAATCGGGGCTCGCTCACCATTACTCACTATAACCAGACTGTCGATAATCTGATCGACGCTGCCGTGGTCGACAGCGTGCGCTCGTTCGACCAAATCTATGTTTGGCGTACAGGGACGTATCAATACCAATATGCGCAGCAAAATCAGTTTCGAAACCTCGCGACCATCCGGAACCAGGGGTGGGAGCTACAGGGGAGTTGGAACCTCGGTCGGTTCACGACGACGGGCACCTACAGCTGGACCAAGAGTCGGACCATCGGGGTCAATCCGAAGTACGCTGGCCAGTATACGGCGGGGACGTATCCGCAATATCAAAAGGGGGCGACGTTCGCCTACTTACCGGAACACACATGGGCGGCGGGTATCCAATATGCGCATGCGCGGAGCTCGGTGGCGCTCAACGTGACGGGGATCGGTTCGCTGAGAACCCATGGCAACGAACTGTATTACAGACATCTCTACGAGTTGCTTCGTCTGCAAGGTGATCGGTGGCGAGTGGAAGATACCCAGTTTCCCAGCTTCAATAAAGGGTACGCAATGGCGGACTTGAATGCGTCTCAACGACTCGCGAGCTGGGCCGAGATGATTGTACAGATACATAATCTCACAGATCATTATCCCACCGACGCTGGTGGAGGGTTCGCGACGCTCGGGCGGCAAACCCAGCTTGGGTTCCGACTGGTGTTGCAATGAACCCGAGGGAAATCGGACAATGATGCATAGGATGACACTGATACCCACACAAATGCGTGCCGCCGGAATACTGACGTGTGTCGTGCTGCTGAGCGTGCCACTCGCGGCCGCGCAAGCACCACTCGCCGTTGCTCCAGTCACGATGACGCACGGCTCGAATGCAACCACCCTTGGCAGCGCTGGCACCGCGGTTCCCCTCTCCGCGACTGAAGCGGCGTTTCACATGGCCCAACTGGCTCTGCGACTCGACGTCGAATCGCATGCCCCGTCCGACTCGCAACGCGTTGTCCGGAGCGCCGGCGCACAGCAGTGGCTCCAGCAATTGCAGACCAGTGCGGTCAGCGGCATCCAGCTCGATCCGTACGGCACGCTCCAAGTGACGGCGGGGCACGACACGCTGGCCCAGCAGACAATTGCCGCGCGACTTGCGACACCTGGGCTCTCGGCGGCTGATCGGGCGTATACGGACTTTACGGCCGTGACCGCCTTTGCGTCGGTCGACGTGCCCGCGCGGCTGCCGGTGGCGGAACACTACCTCACCGCACTCGATGCCCTCGGTCCTGCGGCGGCGCTCCCTCAGTTCGTGGCGCACAAACAGCTGGCCGGCATCTATTATCTCTTGGGCCGGTCATCGGACATGCTGCGCCATGGGCTACGTGCGGTCGCAGTGCTGCCGGATGTGGAGTTGGTGGATCGGAGCGCCATGTTCTTTGATCCCCAATTTTATAGCGAACTGGTGGGCGTGTTGTCGGGCCAGCCGAATGCGCCGGCGCGCATCGCGACCTTGAATGCGGCCCTCTTGGCGGCCGCGACGCCCTCAGCCGCGGTGGTCGCGCGCGATGCGGGGGCCGACGGGCGCGGCAAACGGTATCAGAGCTCGCTGCATGAGATGATTGTGGTGGGCACACGCATCGGCACGCCCGCGCAACCCGTCGAAGGCAACTTCTGGGTCAATCTGTCGGCGCCGGGCTCTGTGAGCGGGCCCCACACGATTCCCGTCGCCGATGGCACAATCCGTATCTTGGAGATGGGCCATTACAATTGCGGGCAGTGCATCGCGGCGCTCGGGCCGTTGCAACGGATTCAAGATCAGTATCCCCGCAGTCAAGTGCTCTACGCGACGGCAACCGAAGGGTCGTGGAGTAATCGCGTGGTGGAACCGGACGAGGAAGTCCCCCATTTGGTCGAGTTCTACACGCAGAAATTGAAGATCCGCTTTCCGATTTCGATTTGGAAAGAACCGCTGGCGCCGACGGAGGATGGGGGAAGATTGCCCAAAACCTCCGGGCCCAATTTCGACCATTATCCGTTGGCGTTCAAACCGAACATCTACGTCATCGATGGCCGGGGGATCATTCGCGGCGTGTTCATTGGGGTGATCACGCCTGCCCGGGAAGCCCAGATGACCGCGCTCGTCGGGCTGCTCGAACATGAGTCCGCTGCGCCCGCGCCTCGCGCGCCCGGGGCGCGCACGGCCCCGTAAGGATGCCGTCAGAGCCTGTCGCCACAGCCTGCTGTCCGACGTCTCGTTTCATTCTGTTCTGATCGTGTCTGTGAGTGATTCTTCTTCCCCCGCGCGCGTCTCCCGACGCGACTTTCTCGCGACCACATCGCTGACGGCCGCGAGCGCCATCCTCGGCGCGCGCACACTCCGAGCGTCGCCGGTGCGGCTCGCCCCGGGCGCGGCACGGTCCGCCGCCAACGCGCTGCTCCCCGCGCCGATGGCCGCAGCTGATCTCCAGCAGTTTGCCGCGGCCGCCCTTGAGGCGGCGCACAGCGCGGGCGCGGCGTTCGCCGACGTTCGGGTCGCGGAATGGCAACAGGTGGAAGTTGCCCAACGCATGTTCGCGCCGTTGACGCCCAGTATCGATCTGGACGCCACCTTCACCTATGGGGTGCGCGCGCAGGTCGACGGCCAGTGGGCGTTTGCCTATGGCAGCGCCCCAACCGTGGATGCGCTGGCCGCAAGCGCACGGCATGCGGTCGCCACTGCTCGGAGCAGCGCACGAGTGATGCACGCCATTGGAGACGTTCCCGCCCCGGAGTGGGCACCTACCCCTGTGCAGACCGGCACGTGGGCGTCGCCACGGCGGATCGATCCCTTTGCGGTGCCTATCGAGGATCAACTGGCATTGCTGTGGGCGTTGCAATCGGCGAATGGGCGTGTGCCAGGCGGCTCGGGGCCGGACGCCGCCGCGGGGCTCGATGCGTTTGTCTGGACACGCGAGACGCGGGTCTTTGCCTCGACTGAGGGTGCATTGTTGACGCAAACGCTGCATCGCGGCACGCCCTATTTCTATGTGCAAGGTGAGCGGGGCCTGGGCTCGGTCGGCTTGACACTGCCATCGCTCGTGCCGGCTAGCGGCGGCTATGAACTCGTCCTCGCGCCCGGACTGCAAGAGCGTATCAAGGCGTATGCTGAAGAGGTCGTTCGCTTGGCGCGCGTGCCCGTCGGGCCGATGGACGTCGGGCGCTATCCAGTGGTCTGTGATGGCGTGACGCTGGGTAGTCTGCTTGCCATGACGGTCGGGACAGCCTTAGAGCTGGATCGCGTGATGGGCGAGGAAGCGGGTGGCGCAGGGACGAGCTACCTGAGTCCACCAGCGACGAGCTTAGGGACGCAGATTACGGCGCCACTGCTGCACGTGACCGCGGGGCGATCGCTGCCCGCGCTCAATGCCGTCCAGTGGGATGACGACGGCGTGGAAACACACGACTATCCGGTCATTACGGCAGGCACGCATGTCGACTACCATACGTCGCGGCAGACGGCGCCCGCGCTCGCCGACTGGTATCGGCAGCGGGGCCAACCGCTCCGATCTCATGGGTGTGCACTGGCGCCGAGTGCGGACAATCCGGTGTTGATCCGCACGCCACATCTGACCGTGGCACCCGGGCCAGAGACTGCCTCGCTCGAGACCCTCGCACGCGAGCTCTCGCGCGGGCTGCTCATCCGGCAAGCGACGATGGACAATGTGCACTCCGACGCATCGTGCGCAACGGGCATGCTGGTTCCTCCACTCCTGTTCGAGATCGACCACGGCAAGGTTGTGCGTCGGATCACGGACGCCGCGTTACAATTTCGCACAAGCGCGCTGTGGCAGTCGCTCACGCACCTGGGCGATGCGAGCACGATCGACCACAGTGTGGGGCAGAGCAACAAAGGGGAACCCTGGACACTGGCGATGCTGAGTGCCACGGCGCCGGCGGGGCTCTTCCCGACGGTCGATCTCATCGCGTTACGCTAATGCATTCGCTCCTGCTTCGCTAATGCTTCGATTACCCCTGCCGTCTCGCATGTTTGTTGCCGCGCGGCCGGTATTGGAACGCGCGCAACTGCTGCAGCTCGGCCAACAGATTCTCGCGATGACGTCGGCGGATACGGTCTCCGTGTACGTCACGCACACCGCCCGCGTCATCACGCGGATCGCCAACAACCGCGTCAAGAGTCTCGATGATGGGGATACGTTGCGCATCGAGATTCACACGCAATATGGGGGTCGGGCCGAAGTCTGGACGAGCACCAATCAGATCACCGAAGGCACATTACGCGCGCTCGTCGCACAATGTGAGACGTTGGCGCGTGCGCAGATCGGTGGGGAAGAACTGCTGCATAAACGGCAAGAACCGGATATGTATGTGCCCGTGGCGTTATGGCATGAGACGACGGTCGCGGGGATGACTGCGGCGCGCGACACAGTCGTGCCGGCACTGATCGAGCGTGTACGGCAGCATGGCCTCACCGCGGCGGGCTTTGTGGGGCTCATGGCGCGGTCGACGGCGGTCTTTACCAAAGAAGGGATCACCGCGGTGGGTGACGAGACCGATAGTGAAGTGACGATCACCGCCCAGACGCCCAATGGCACCCGCTCGGGCTGGGCGGGCCAGGCCGCGCGCGATTGGGCGACGATCGATTATCAGCACGTCGCCGATGAGGCCGCACGCTTGGCGTTGACCGGCAAGGAGGTCCAGGCCATTGAACCAGGCCGACGCACGGCGATCTTGGGACCGGCGGCGGTCGTGCAGTTGATGCGCTACTTCGCGCAAGAGTTCGATGCCTATGGCACGAATATGGGCCAAACCGGCTTCTCCAAGGCGAGTGGTGGCAACAAGATCGGCCAACGCGTGTTCGATCCGCGCATCACGATGCGCTCGGATCCGGCGGATCCCGAGGGCGGCTATTACAGCTTCTTCAGCCAAGGCTTTGGGAATCCCGCGATGACGTGGGTGGAGCAAGGCGTGCTGAAGAATTTGGCCTATAGTCCCGACTATGGGCCGACCCAAGGGAAAGCGTATGCGGAGAATCCCCTCTCGCTGCGGATCGAGGGCGGGCCGAGTTCCCTGCCGGACATGATTGCGGCGTGCGCCGAGGGGATCTACGTGAACCGCCTCGCCGATGTGTCGCTGCTCGACAAAGGGAGCGGGATGCTGTCAGGAGTAACTTCGGGCGGCTGCTTCCTCGTACGGCATGGCAAGATCGATCGGCCGGTGAAGAATTTCCGGATCCTGGATTCGCCTTTCTTCCTGCTCAACAAGCTCGAGGCATTGGGTCCGACGGCGCGGGCGCCGTTTGGCTATACGCCGCCGAGCGACGTCGAGCAGTATGACCCGCGGTATACGTGGCCCCGTCGGCCGATGATCGTGCCGTCCATGCTGGTGCGCGATTGCAACTTCAGCAGTCTCGCCGACGCCGTCTGACCTCTCAGCATGGCATCGGTTCTCCCCGTCCACACCGCGCGTATGCGACAGCACCCCGCGAGATTCACGCGTCGTCATGTCCTGAAGACGGGAGCCGTCGCGCTCGCCGCCACGACGCTCCCGTCCCGCTGGGCCGCTGCGACGCCTCACGGCGACTCCCCCCGGGCCTTGTTGCCCGAGACGACACTTGCGAACGTCATGGGTCCGGACGTCCTCGAGGCCGCCTTGCACGCGGCGATCACCGCGGGTGCGACGTACGCGGACGTGCATGTCATCCACACACGCCGCGAGGAATGGCAATATTTCGTCGGCTTGGACTATCCCGCGCCCTGGTGGGACACGACGCTCGGCTTGGGCGTCCGCGCGCTGGTCAAGGGCTACTGGGGCTTCGTGGGGCTCGATGGCGTGGTGACGCCCGAGATGGCCGCCGCCGCCGGCCGCACCGCGGCGACCCAGGCGACGCTGGCCGCGACCGGGAAGCCACGGATCGTCGCGCTCGCGCCCACGCCGGTGGTGACCGGCACCTGGACGACGCCGATCGACATTGATCCCTTCACCGTGTCGCTCGAAGAGAAAGCCGATGTGATCGGCGCCTTGAATGACGACATCGAACGGCTCAGCATCAATTTCGGCGTTGGCACCTTGCTCACCCTGATCCGCCAGGATCGCACCTTTGCCTCGAGTGAGGGCTCGGTGACGACCCAGACGCTCTACCAGATTGGGGGAACGGTGAGTGTGACGGCGCCGCGGGATTGGCGCACCAACTTGAGTGGGCATCGCGCGTCGGACGTGTTCACCATGACGGGGGCGGGATGGGAATACGTCCGTCAGGCGAGTGTCGCCGTGCGCGAGGAAGCGCCCCGGTTGATCGAGGACGCCCTCGGGTCCCGCCGGCCCAAGCCAGTCGACGTGGGGCGCTACGATCTCGTCTTTGACGCCAAGGCGATTGCGAATATCCTGGGCACGTCGATCGGGGTGGCGACCGAGGTGGATCGCGCCATGGGCTACGAAGCGAACAGGGTCGGGACGAGTTATCTCTCGGATCCACTCGCGATGCTCGGCACGTATACGGTGGGCTCGCCACACTTGACCGTGACGGCGAATCGGTCGATGCCGGGTGGTGCGGCCACCCTCCAGTGGGATGACGAAGGGGTCGTGCCGCGCGAGACGACGTTGGTCGAACACGGGATCCTGACCGATTACCAAACGACGCGCGAAGCCGCCAGTTGGTTAGCGCCCTATTATCAGCAGATCGGCACGCCCGTCGTCTCGAATGGCTGCGCGGGGATGTACGGGGCCACGGATTTCATGCAGCAGCACAGTCCGAATCTCGTGCTGCAGCCCGGCCCGCACGAGGTGAGCTTTGCGGAGCTCGTCAAGCAGACGAAGAAAGGGCTGGCGATCGTCGGAGGCGAGTCGTTCGCCGATCAGCAGGTCTTGAACGGATACGGCAGCGGGGAGATTGTCTACGAGATCGTGCATGGGAAACTCGCGGGCACGATCTCGGGGGCACAGTTCGTCTATCGCAGTCCGGAGTTCTGGAAGGGGCTTGTCGCCGTGGGTGGGGCGCGGAGTGCCCAGACGTTCGGGCAGTGGCGGTCGCGCAACGGCTGGCAAGGGACACTCCAGAGCATTACGGCCGTCCCGGTGCTGATCACCGGCGTCGCGGTCATGGACATGCTGCGACAAGTCTAACGCTATGGTGCGCCGCCTCTCGAATCCCGGGTCACACCCGATGTCGCACGACATATCTCAGGCCATAGGTGCGGCGGTCCAGCCGCGTGTCGCTGGTGTCCCGCGGTCGTTGGGTGTCCCCTCAGAATTCTTGTCGCGCGCGGAGTGTGTGGCGCTCTTCGAACAAATCGTCGGCCTGACGCGGGGTGGGGGCGAGACGCGGGTGACGATCGACAGTGCGTGGAACGGGGGCACGCAGTGGGCGCGGAGTCGCGTGCACGTGGCGTCCGAAACCCGGACGGTGTCCCTCGCGATCTCGCGCACAATTCGCGGCGCGTGGGGCAGCGCTGGCACGACCCGGCTCGACGCCGCAGGCCTGCAGCAGGCGGTCCGCGACGCGGAGCAATCGGTGCGGCTCCGCCCGGAAGCGTATGAAACCCTCCCGGAATCAGTCCCGGATGCGGGCGTGACCGAGCCGACCCTGCAGCCGGTGTTGTGGGATGCCGCCACCTACGGGTGTGCCGCCGACACGCGCACGCCCGTCGTTCAGACGTTGATGGCGGGAGCGGACGACGCCGGCCTGCTCACCTTCGGCACGTTAGGCATTATAGCGCGGGGGAGCGCCACACTCGCGACCACCGGCGTGGTCCGCTACTATCCGACGACCGAAGTGTTGTGTTCGGTCACCGTGCGGGATCCCCAGGGGACCGCGTCAGGCTGGGCGGGCGTGAATCACTATGCGTTGGGCAAGCTCGACCCGCACGTCATCGCGGCCCGCGCCCTCGAGAAGTGTCAGCGCATGCATGCGCCGACGGCCGTCGAGCCGGGGCGCTATACCGTGATTCTCGAGCCGCAAGCGATGGCCGATCTCTTCGAACCCGTGCTCAACTGGCTCGGGCGCGAAACGGCGGAACACCCCATGGGGCCGTTTGGTGGACGAGCGTCAGGCCGGTCCAAGATCGGCGAGCGCGTGCTGGATCGCCGGTTGATGCTGCGCGCGGACCCGATGGATCCGGACGGTGGGTTTCTGCCGTACGAGGCGAGTGATGGGACGCCCTATCACCCGGTGACGTGGATTGATCGGGGCGTCCTGCGTGAGCTGGCGTATGACAGACGCTACGCGCTTCGCGTGCTCCATCGCGACCGAGCCCTGCTCAATCCCGGGGCGTTTCGGCTGGCGCCAGCCGACGGCGTGCCGACCGCGACGATCGAAGAAATGATCGCCCGGACGCAACGCGGGATTCTCGTCACACGGTTCCATGACGTGCGCCCCATGGACATGCAGAGCGTGCTCTGCACCGGGTACACGCGCGATGGGACGTGGCTCATCGAGAATGGAAAGCTCAGTCGTCCGCTCAAGAACTTTCGATTTACCGAGTCGCCACTCTTTGTGCTCAACAACATTGACGATGTCGGTGTGCCACAACGTGTATTTGCGTCAGGCCGGGCGTATGTGGCGCCCGCCGTGCGCGTGCACGACTTCAGCTTCACAGGCCTCGCCGATGGCGTGTAGAGGGAGTGTCGGATGACGGATCCGCGAATGGCGTACCCCGCATGGAGCATGGCGCGGAGTATTGCCGCCATCTGCACCATACTCCTGATGGGGCTCGTTGGAACACGCGCGGTCGACGCGCAAGTTGTTGTGCCACAAGTCGCCGTGCCGCTAGTCGCCGAGTCGCCGGTCATCGATTCGCAAATCGCTGCGTCGTCGCTGCGTACGACCGAACTGCACGATGTCTCTCCCGTGCGCCACAGTTTCACGCGGTACACGAGGCCCGGTCAGTGCGCCGCCGCGCGGGTCTGGCACGAGCGCCAGTTCTGGCGCGACCAGCGCCCCGATACCATCACGTATCCGCGCACAGGCTTGCCCGAGCAGCGACACACCGTCGCGGCCGTCCGCGCCTGCGTGTCGCGGTTCTCGGTGGCGACCACGGCGCGGCGGGATCTGCTGGGGTTGGGCCAAGCGTATCTCGCGGCGGAGCAGGAGACGGACGCCGATGCCGCATTCGCCACGTTGAGCCGGGTGACCGCCAACGACTCCGTGCAGAAACACGCCTGGACCTTGTATCAGATTATCAGTTCGTACGTGGACGCGGCACAACCGGCATTCGCCAAAGCGAATGCGTATCTGCAGCAGCTCGATGCCCTGGGCAGTCCTGCCGCCGTGGAGCGGATCTTGGCGCACGACACGTTGGCCAAGCTCGCCCGCGCGCGTGACAGCGTGCCCATGTGGGAGGACGAATTGCACGCCGCTCTCACCGCCGCGGCCGCACTCACC
>Ga0207654_10000089_pt1 | contig 60997 bp, 56 predicted proteins | sample KBSC64metaG_FD_184355 | JGI IMG/M metagenome (GOLD analysis project Ga0207654, IMG submission 184355) | Corn rhizosphere microbial communities from Kellogg Biological Station, Michigan, USA - KBS C6-4 metaG (SPAdes) (version 2) | ecosystem: Host-associated > Plants > Roots > Rhizosphere > Soil...
CATCTTCGAGCCTTTCTACACCACGAAAGAAGCAGGGCGTGGCACCGGGCTCGGCCTCGCCATCTGTTATGGGATCGTCGCCGAGCATGGAGGACGGATCGAGGTGGAGAGCGAGCAGGGCAAAGGGAGCACCTTTCGAATCATTCTACCGGTGGAGGCGAAATGAGCGACACGCCGACGTCCGTCCCTGTGGCCGCTGCGGCTGCTGCGACACCGTCCCAACCGTCCCAAGTTCGGCTCCTCATCGCCGAAGACGAGGAGCACCTCGGCGCCATTCTGGAGCATTTTCTCCGTGGCCGAGGGTATGCGGTCACGATGTGCCGCGATGGGCGTTCCGCGCTCGAGGCCATGCAGATGTCGACCTTCGACGTTGCGTTGATCGACATCGTCATGCCGGAGATGGATGGGCTCGAAGTGTTGCGTCATTTGCAAACCGAGCCCGATCCGCCGGAAGTGATCATCATCACTGGCAACGGGACGATCGATACCGCGATCACCGCGATCAAGTTGGGGGCGTACGACTACATCTCCAAACCGTATCGGATGGCGGAGATCGATGTCATGGTCCGTCGGGCATGGGAAAAGCGCGAGCTCACTCGGGCGAATGCCTTCCTCACGTCGCGCACGCGGATGCAGTTGCCGACCGAAGTCCGGTCTGAAAACTCGGTGATGTCGCGTGTCATCGAGCGTGTCACAACCCTAGCGTCTTCGCCAGTGTCGTTGGTCTTTCATGGACCGGTTGGTGCCGGCAAGACGCATCTCGCGCGGTACGTGCATGGGCGTTCCGGGCGCTCCGCCGATGCGTACGTCGAAGTCACGTCGCGTGAAGATGGGATCGGGGCAGGGGGGATGCTGCCGTATCTGTTCGGTCACGAACCCAACGCGGTGCGCGGAACCTCTGGGCGCCGCAATGGCGTGTTGCAGAAAGCCGAGCACGGCACCGTCGTGATCGATGCGACGGTGCTCGAGAAGGGAGATCGTCTCGCGCTGGCGGACGCGTTGCAGCGTGGCACCTTCATGCGATTGGGTGGAAAGCAGCCGACGCCACTTACCGCGCGTGTCATCATCTGCGATCGGGATTCGGACGATGGCAATGCGTTCCCGGGCGAGCATTTCACGGTGCCGCCGCTGCACGATCGGCTGGAGGATGTCCCGTTGCTCGCCGCCGAGCTTGCTCGTGAAGGGGCCGATGGTGTGTTGCGCACCGTCGCCGCCGATGCCATGCCGCTGTTGCTGCAGTATGGATGGCCCGGGAACGTGCGTGAGCTCCGTGCCGTGATCGATCGCGCGTCGCTCCTGGCGGCGCGTCCGGAGATTACGGTCGCCGATCTGCGAATGGTCTTGGTGTGGGGAGCGGCCAGCGAAAGTGGTGGTGCGCCGCTCGCCGATTTGGAGCGGCTCCACATCGAGGCGATGTTGGTGCGTACCAATTGGCATCAGGGGCGCACCGCCAAAGCGCTCGGAATTTCGACCAAGACATTGTATCGGAAGATGCGTGAATATGGATTCATTCGACCGCGCCGGCGCCGGCTGTCGCGTGGGACGCCGTGAAGATTCTCCTCATCGAAGATGATCCGACTGTCGGGCAATTCGTCCGGCGGGGATTGGAGGAGCAGCGTTGGGGCGTCGATCTGGTCGACAACGGCGAGGAAGGGGAGGAGCTCGCCGTGGCGGGCGGATACGATCTCATCATCCTCGACATGCGGCTCCCGGGAAAATCGGGGATGGAAATTCTGCGCGAGATGCGGACGCGCGGCGTGCAGCGTCCCGTTCTGGTGCTGACGGCGCAAGATGCCGTCGACGCCAAAGTGCTCGCGTTACGCGCGGGAGCCGATGACTATGTCACCAAGCCTTTTGCGTTCGAAGAACTTCTCGCGCGCGTCGAAGCCTTGGCGCGGCGGCCGCGCGCGTTGGCATCGGCCGTCTTGGTGGTCGATGACCTGCGGGTGAACATCGATACGCGCGAAGTCACGCGATCGGGACGCCCCATCGAGTTGACCCCCAAGGAGTACATGGTCCTCGAATATTTGATGCGGCACACGGGGCGTGTCATGAGCCGGACACTCATTACTGAATATGCGTGGGGGTATCACTTCGATCCGGGCACCAACATCGTGGACGTCGTGATCAACCACCTCCGCAAGAAAGTCGACGCCGATCACGCGAAGAAACTGATATCGACGGTCCGCGGCGTCGGATACGTCATCCGCGGCTGAGTCGAGAGGCGACTCCTCATGTGGTCGGCGCGCGTTCGTATCACCGCCATCTTTGCCGCCGGGCTCGCCGCGACGGCGCTCATCGTCGTGACCGTGATCTCCGCGGCGCGGACGTCGACCTTATTCGATGATCAGGCCGACGTCGCGGTGACGCACGCCAAGTTGGCGATGACGATGATTGCCCAGGAGCATCAGCGGATGGGCGTGGTGCTCGTCACCGACTCGGTGGGGCGGCGCGTGTTGTCGTCGCCGGTGCGGCAGCAGCTGCGGGGGATTCCGGGGTATTTGATCGTCATCGACAAAAACGCGAACGTCCAGTTCACCTCCGAGGACGTGAGTCGTCTGTCGACCGAAGATTGGCTCACGATGCAACGCGCCATCGAAGATCTTCCCGATGGACAGACGGCGGGGATCGTGCGGCTCAGTTCGGATCAAGCGTTGTTGTATGCCTTTCCCGTGAAGAAGCAGACGGGAGACATCGATCGCGTCGTGGCGGGGGTGCGCGTTACCGGGCTCGCCAATTGGTCCGCTAAAATGATTACGACCGTGGCGGTGCTCGTTCCGATCGTCATCATTGCGACGACGTGGCTCGTCTGGGTTTTTCTGGGGACCGCGTATGCGCGACTCGAACGTGTTCGTCGCGAAGTCGCCGACATCACCGACGGGCGAAGCTTGCACCGGCGTCTCTCCGCCGACAATGCGGAAACGGGCGCCGCCGCCTTGATCGGGACGATCAACGCCATGATCACGCGGCTCGAAACATCCTTCGGCACCTTACGCCGCTTCACCGCCGACGCGAGCCACGAGCTCAAGACGCCGCTCACGGTCATGCGCGCCGATTTGGAGCGGGCGATGAACGAAGCGACGGGCGAACGCGAGCGGATGGTCGCACTCGAAGAGGCGTTGCACGAAGTCACACGCATGTCCGATCTCGTCGAGAGCTTGCTCACGTTGGCGCGCGCGGACGAAGGGCGCTTCGCGCTCGATCGCAAGGAGTTCAATCTTACCGAGCTCGTCCAAGAGGTGTACGAGACCGCGCTCATCTTGGGCGAGGGCGCGGACGTCACGGTGACACTGCCGTTCAGCGCCGACGTGATGATCACCGGTGACCGGACACGATTGCGCCAGCTCTTTCTCAACCTCGTGACGAATGCGATCAAATACACGCCGGCGGGGGGACGTGTCGATCTCGGACTCGGCCGTCACGCCGACAACGTGACGTTCGCGGTGCGCGACACGGGTATCGGCATTGCCGCGGCGGAGTTGCCGTACGTCTTCGATCGGTTTTGGCGCGCCGATCACGCACGCTCCCGCATGGCGGAGCGCGGTGGATTCGGACTCGGATTGGCGATCAGCCAGTGGATCGCGCACGCGCACGGTGGTACTCTTACTGTCTCGTCTCGCTTGGGAAAAGGGTCGCTGTTTACTGTCACACTTCCACTGCACGACGAAGAAAAAGAGGTGGTGAATTCATCAACTCTTAATGTTCGCCCCATTCCCGCTTAATGCGCGCGCACTAATCTTCCTCCCAGACTCTAGGAGGAACGCGCCGACATGTTTAATCAGCTGCTCGAGTCAAAACCCAAGAAGCAACGGAGCACCGGGAGCACGATCTTCAGCATCGGTTTCCACTCCGTATTGATCGGGCTTGCGGCCTGGGCGACAGCCCACGCGGCGATTGAGAATCAGAAGGAAAAAGAAGAAAAGATCACGTTCGTCGACGTGAAGCCCAAAGAGGAGCCACCGCCGCCGAAGAAGATGCCGCCGGCACCTCCCAAAGACGTGACCGTCGCACCGCCTCCGCCAAAGGGGTTCCAGGTGCTCGTCGCTCCACCAGACATCCCCAAAGTCATTCCTGATGTCGACCTGACGAAGCGAGTGACCAGCGAAGCCGACTTCAGCGGCAAGGGCGTCGCCGGTGGTGTCGCCAAGGGTGTCGTTGGTGGGACAGGGCCTGTGGGCGCTGACAACACGACCTACTTCGAGTTCCAGGTGGAACGTCCGGCGGAAGGGCTCAAAGGGCCGACGCCGAACTATCCGGAAACGCTCCGCGCCGCCGGCGTGGAAGGGGTCGTCAAAGCGCAGTTCGTCGTCGATACCTCCGGGCACGCGGAGCCCGGGTCGCTGAAGATCATCTCGTCGGATAATGAGTTGTTCAGCGCCGCTGTTCGGTCCGCATTGCCGCGCATGCGGTTCAGGCCGGCTGAAGTGGGCGGGCGGAAAGTGCGCCAGCTCGTCGAACAGCCGTTCCAGTTCTCTCTCAACGGTCGGTAGGCCGGTCATCCTCATCCATTTTCTTCGGAGTACCGTACGCCATGCATCTTTCGCTTCTCGACCTCTGGTCGCAAATGGCCGGCTTCGCCCGCGGCATCGTCATCACCCTCGCGATCATGTCGGTCTGGTCGCTCTCAATCTCCATCAAGAAGTGGTGGGAGCTCCATAAGGCGCAGGGCGAGACGCTCCGCTTTGCTCCGGAGTTTTCGCAGTTCCTCGAGGAAGACAACATCGCCGAAGCGGCCAATCTCTCCGAGACGTACAAGCGGTCGCACGTCGCTCGCGTCCTCGGCGGCGCGCTGACGGAAATCCGCCCGCTCATCCAGGATGGCTCGGTGACGGTTTCCGACATCAACTCGGCGGAACGTGCGGTCGAGCGTGAGATGCTCATGACGGTGACGGATCTCAAGCGCGGTCTCGGTGTGTTGGCGACAGTTGGTGCCACGGCGCCGTTCGTCGGACTTCTCGGAACGACGATGGGTATCGTCAACGCCTTCACCGGCATGGCCGCATCGGGTTCGGGCGGTCTCTCGGCGATCTCGGCTGGTATCGCCGAAGCCCTCGTGACGACGGCGTTCGGTCTTTTGGTCGCCATCCCGGCGGTGTGGTTGTTCAACTACTTCCAGACGAAGATCGACAACCTCACGGCGGAAATGACGTACGTGTCGAAAGAGCTCATCGACTACCTCATCAAGGGTGTGTCGGGTGAGTTCGGCCGGAGCCGCTTCACGCGCGAATTCAACACCACCGCGACGCAAGGCAACGCCCCCATCTCGAAGTAAGGGAGCTGCGTCATGGCGATATCACCTTCCAGCGGACGCTCGTCAGTCCGCGCTGAGCCCAACGTGACGCCGATGATCGACGTCATGTTGGTGCTCCTGATCATCTTCATGATTATCGTCCCGACCATCCAAACCAGCTTCAAGGCGATCCCGCCCAACGGGGCGAACTTGAAGCCGGCGCCGGAAGAGGACGACGATCAGATCTTGGGGATCGATGCGAACGGACAGTATTTTCTGAACCGTCAGCCGATTCACAACGATGCGTTGGGGCGCATGCTGGACGATATCTACAGCAAACGCACCAAGGACAAGATCTTGTTCATCAAGGCGGACAAGGGCTTGCAGTACGGCAAAGTGCTCGACGCGCTCGACGTGGCTGAGCACAACGGTGTTCGCAAGGCGGCCATGGTGACCGATCAGGCCCCCGGGACGATCTCGAAGATTGCTGCCGACCGCATCAATCCGTCGGCGACCGATGCGAACTCCACCGGAACTGGAGAGAATCCCTAATGGCCATGTCAACTGGCGGCGGTGGCAGCAGCTTCAACGCCGAGCCGAACGTGACGCCGATGATCGACGTGCTGTTGGTGTTGTTGATCATCTTCATGTTGATCGTGCCGATGTCGCGGAAAGCGATCGATTTGCAACTTCCCGATCCGACGCAGACGCCGAACGCCACGCCGAACACGGATCAGATCGTGCTCGAAGTCGGCAAAGACGGTTCGTACATGATCAACAAGCAGGTCGTGCCACACCCCGATCTCGACCGGAAGCTGCACGAGGTCTACGATCGGCGCCCGGATAAGATTCTCTTCATCAAGGGCGATACGCTGGCCGCGTATCAGACGATCATCGAAGCGATGGACGTCGCGCGCGGTGCTGGCGTGCAGGCCATTGGTGTTCCGCCGAAGAACATCAACTAAGCAAACTCTCTCGCCGCTGTGGCGTATTAAGAAAGCGCGTTGGCAAATCGATGCCGGCGCGCTTTCTTTTGTTCTGTCAGCGAGATCGCCGAGGCCGTCCTGGAAACTCCCAACCGTCGTTCGAGTCGTTTGCGTGGATTCCATCGTCGCGAGCAGCAGAGCAAGCAGCAGCGTTGGTCCGGCTGGCTCGCGTCGCTCGTGATCCATGTGGCGATCATCGCGTTGGTGATCCTTGCGGGGATGCGGTCGGATTTCGATCTCGGGCGGGCTGAAGGAGCCGGCGGTCCGGGCCCCGCTGGCGGCGGTGGCGGACATTCCGGCGGGGGCAACGGCCCTCGGCTCCACTTCGTGCAACTCGCCCCCGCACCAGCCGACGCTTCGCGCCCGCGGACTGTCGCGCCACGCCCACCAGTCCAGACGTCGCCGGTCCCCGTGCCGGCCCCTCCGACGCTTCCCGTGAAGCCGGCGCCAGTTCTTCCACCATCGTCTTCGAGCGCGCCACAAAGTGGCAATGTGGCGTCGTCAGGCACGAGTCATGGGACAGGAAGTGGCGACGGTGCTGGGGCCTCCGGCGGTGCTGGCCCCGGCTCGGGTGGTGGCATCGGGTCAGGGGAGGGAACAGGGCGCGGCAGTGCGACTGGCGCAGGGACCGGCGGCGGGAACGCGAAGAATTCCCCTCCGACGCCGCGCCAATTCTTTCTCCCTCCGCTTCCAGCGCCGGCAAAAGTTCACGGCTTTCATCTCATTGCCTGGTTCGACGTCGATACGTCGGGAAAGGCGTCGTTGCTGCGCTTTACGCCATCACCGGACAACGACTACAACGCCAAATTGCGCACGACATTATTGGCGCTCAAGTTCCGGCCAGGGGTCCGTCCGGACGGCACGCCGATTCGTGATACCGTGAATGTCGAGTTCACGTTTTAGCAAGATGACGTGTCGCTCACTTTGTGATATAAAGTGCGCCATTTACCCCCATTTTCCCTCTAGACCGGGCTTCGCTGAAGCGTTACATTCACCCGATTTTTCGAGCCGGTTGGCCGGCCTGGGAACGCAAACCCGTATGGCGAGGGCGTGAATGATCGAAGAGACCGGTCGAACGCAACTGATGGGAAACGCGCTATCGCATGACGTCTCGTCACGCGGCGCGTCGCCGGAGGCTGCGAGCGATGCCGGCTTCGTCAAAGCGCTCACGCTGACTGACGCCACCATGCTCGTGGCGGGGTCGATGATCGGGTCCGGCATCTTCATCGTCTCCGCCGATATTGCGCGGACCGTTCAGTCGCCGCTCTGGCTCATGATCGCGTGGGGCGTGACCGGCCTGATGACGCTCCTTGGCGCTCTCTCGTACGGCGAGCTTGCCGCAATGTTTCCGCGCGCGGGAGGGCAGTATATCTTCCTGCGCGAGTCGATGGGACGCCTCATGGGCTTCCTGTACGGATGGACGCTGTTCGTCGTCATCCAGACTGGGACGATCGCCGCTGTCGCGGTCGCCTTTGGCCGCTTTCTCGGGGTGTTGTGGCCGAGTGTGACGCCGGATTTGTATGCGTGGTTTCCGCGATGGCATTTCGAGACGGCTGGTGGTGGGATCGACGTTGGATTGTCGCCGCAGCGGCTCATGGCGCTCATCGTCGTGTGGGTGCTGACGTGGGTCAATTTGCGCGGGATCCGGGAAGGGAAGCTCGTTCAGACCACGCTCTCGATCGTCAAAACAGGCGCCCTCGCGCTCCTCATCATCCTAGGCCTCACGGTGGGACGAAACGCCACCGCACTCGCGGCCAACTTCAATCCGGGACAATTCGCCGGGCACGTCTCACTCACGCCGATGTTCGCGGTTGCGTTCGGTGCCGCGCTCGTCGGCTCGTTGTTTTCCAGCGATGCGTGGAACAACGTGACGTTCGCCGCCGCCGAAGTCCAGAATCCGCGCCGCAATTTACCGTTGGCGTTGGCGCTCGGGACCGGGTTGGTGACCTTGTTGTATCTGTTGGCCAACGTCGCGTATCTCAACGTCCTGCCGTTGCACGGCATGCATGACGGCGCGACTGTTCTCACGCGCGGCATTCAATACGCGACCCAGGATCGTGTCGGAACCGCGGCGGCCGAGATGATCTTTGGTCCTGCCGGAGTGACGATCATGGCCGCGGCGATTCTCGTCTCGACGTTCGGCTGCAACAACGGATTGATTCTCGCGGGGGCGCGTGTCTACTACGCAATGGCGCGCGACCGGTTGTTCTTCGCGAAGGCGGGGGTGCTCAACCGGCGTGAAGTTCCCGCGTTCGCGTTGATCGTGCAAGCGGTGTGGACGAGCCTGCTCTGTCTCACCGGAACGTACGGACAATTACTCGACTACGTGATCTTCGCCGCGTTGGTCTTTTACGTGGCGACGACGCTCGGTCTCTTCATTCTCCGGCGCACGCGTCCGGATGCCGATCGTCCGTACAAGGCGTTCGGTTATCCGGTGTTGCCGGCATTGTACATCGTCCTTGCGGCCGCGGTCGCGATCATCTTGTTGATCGCCGACAAGTCACGCGCGCAAGCGTTGTCGGGGCTCGTCATCGTCATCCTTGGCGTCCCGGTGTTTTTCCTCTGGCGTGGTGCTGCGGGCAACGCCGGCCAGTGATCGATCACCCCATTCCCGCGCACCGTATTCTGTTCGTCGTTCGGTCTTTCATCCCCTCTTTTCGTTAGGTGTACATGACCGTCTCACAATCGACCCTGTTGTGGATCATCATCGGCGCGAGTGTCTTCGCGCTCGTCTTCGCGATTTGGCTCGCCCGTTGGGTGTTGGCGCGCGATCGCGGCAACCCGGAAATGCAAGCCATTTCCGATGCGATTCAGCAGGGCGCTGAAGCGTATCTCGCCCGACAGTACAAGACGATCTCGGTGTTGGCGCTGCTCGTCGCCGTCGTGCTCGGGGTTGGATACGGCTTCTTTCGCACGGGGTTATCGACCGATCCTGTCAACGACGCGAAAGTGCTCGCGCTCTATGTGACCTTCTCGTTCCTGTTGGGCGCGCTGAGCTCCGGGATCGCCGGGTACATGGGGATGTGGGTCTCGATTCGCTCCAACATCCGGACCGCGGCCGCCGCGATGACGTCGCTCAACGGCGCGTTACAGACGGCGCTCCGCGGTGGCGCGGTGTCGGGGCTCTTTACCGTCGCGATGAGCTTGTTGGGGGTCGGCGGATTGTTCGCCGTCATCAACAACTTCGTCCCCGCGGGAATTCCGGCGGATGAGTGGGCCCGTCGTATTCCGTACCTGATCGTCGGCTACGGATTCGGTGCCTCGTTCGTGGCGCTCTTCGCGCAGCTCGGCGGTGGTATTTATACGAAAGCCGCTGACGTCGGCGCGGACTTGGTCGGAAAAGTCGAAGCGGGAATTCCGGAAGACGATCCTCGGAATCCGGCGGTGATCGCGGACCTGGTCGGCGACAACGTCGGCGATTGCGCGGGTCGCGGCGCGGATCTGTTCGAGAGCACGGCGGCGGAGAACATCGGCGCCATGATCTTGGGCGTGTTGTTGTACCGCCAATTCGGGATGGCGGGGATTCTGTTCCCGCTCGTCATCGGCTCGCTCGGTTTGATCGCGTCGATCATCGGTGTCATGTCCGTCCGCACGCGCGAAGACGCGGATCCAATGCAGGCGCTCAACCGCGGCTACTATCTCACCGCGGCGCTCGTCACGGTTGCCTTCTTCTTCGCGACACGCTGGCTCCTGAATCCGGCGTCGGCGCCTGATGCATGGTGGCACTTCTTCATCTGCGGCCTCATCGGGATCGCGACGTCGATCGCCTTCGTGTACATCACCGAGTACTACACGGAATACCGGTATCGCCCGGTGTTGGCGATCGCGGATGCGAGCCGGACTGGTCCGGCAACGAACATCATCGCCGGATTGTCGGTTGGGATGGAGTCGACCGTGATGCCGGTGCTGACCATCGCCATCGCGATCGTCTCCAGTTACTACATCGGCGGATCGAGTGGCATCGAAGGAGCCGGCCTCTTCGGCACCGCCGTCGCCACGATGGGAATGCTCGGGACGGCCGGATACATCCTCGCGATGGACGTCTTTGGTCCAATCACCGACAATGCCGGTGGTATCGTCGAGATGTCGAAGCAGCCCGAATCGATTCGTGACATCACCGATCGTCTCGATTCAGTCGGGAATACGACCAAAGCGTTGACGAAAGGCTACGCGATCGGATCGGCCGCGCTTGCCGCGTTCCTCTTGTTCTCCGCGTATCTGGATGAAGTGCGGAACTACACGGGCAAAGACGTCATCGTGAATCTCGCGCGCCCGCAGCTGTTCGTCGCGGGCTTGCTCGGTGCGATGCTCGTCTTCTGGTTCTCGTCGCTCGCGATGACGGCGGTGCGCAAAGCCGCGTCGTCGGTCATTACGGAAGTGCGCCGCCAATTCCAGGAGCGTCCTGGCATCATGAAAGGGACGGAGTTGCCCGACTACGGGCGTTGCGTCGACATCGTGACGCTCGGCGCGCTCAAGGCAATGGTGCTCCCGGGGGCGCTCGTCGTGCTCTTCCCGGTGCTCGTTGGGTTGATCTTCAAGCAGTTCGGCATGGGCGCCGAAGCCGTGGCCGCGTTCCTCATGATCGGTACCATCGCGGGGATTCTCATGGCGGGCTTCCTCAACAACGGTGGCGGTGCGTGGGACAACGCCAAGAAATACATCGAGACGGGGGCGTTCGGAGGGAAGGGGTCCGACGCGCACAAGGCCGCGGTGGTTGGTGACACGGTGGGTGACCCGTTCAAGGACACGGCCGGACCATCCTTGCACGTGCTGATTAAGTTGCTCAGCACAATCACGTTGGTTCTCGCCCCACTGTTCATCTAACCACATGGCTTCACTGTTCGCACGAAAACCGATCGCCGCGCTGATCGCCGAGGAAGGGCATCCCAATGCCATGAAGCGGACCCTCGGTGCGACCGATCTCGTCATGCTCGCAATCGGCGCCGTCATCGGCGCCGGGATCTTCGGATCGATCGGATCGGCCGCGGCGGGGCAGACCGACGCGGCTGGCCACATCATTCGGTTGGGCGCCGGTCCGGCGCTCGTCATCTCGTTCCTATTGCTCGGCGCATGCTGCGCGTTGGCCGGTCTGTGCTACGCCGAGTTGGCGAGTATGATTCCGCAGGCTGGGAGTGCGTACGCATATTCGTACGCCACGTTGGGTGAGATCGTCGCGTGGATCATCGGCTGGGATTTGATCCTCGAGTACGCGGTCGGAAACGTCGCCGTGGCCATCTCGTGGGGCGACTATTTCAAATCATTGTTGAATGGGTGGGTCGATCTTCCTGTCTGGTTGACGACCGGATATCGGACCGCACTCCTGAGCTCGGATCCAGCCGTCCACGGATTGCTCAACTCGGCCCCACGGATCGCCGGGATCCCGATTTTGATCAACGTCCCGGCGTTCGGGATCGTCGCTCTCATCACCGGGTTGTTGATGATGGGGGCGCGCGAAAGTGCGCGCGCCAACAACGTCATGGTCGTGGTGAAGTTGATCGTGTTGGCGCTCTTCATCGTGATGGGGATGCAGCACATCAACCCTGCGAACTATCATCCATTCGCGCCCAACGGATGGACGGGAATTCATCAAGGGGCGTCGATCGTCTTCTTCGCATACATCGGGTTCGACGCGATCTCGACGGCCGCGGAAGAAACCAAGAATCCGCAGCGCAATCTTCCCATCGGGATTCTCGGTGGATTGGCGATTTGTACGGTGATTTACATCATCATCGGTGCGGTGTTGACCGGGATGGTGCCGTCGAGCCAGTTGGGGAAGGCGGCGGATCCGCTCGCTTACGCCCTGACCGCGACCGGACTCACGTCGATCGCCAAGATCGTGGCGTTGGGCGCCATCTTCTCCATGGCGGCGGTGCTCCTCGTCTTCCAATACGGGCAGCCACGGATCTTCTTCGCGATGGCGCGCGACGGATTATTGCCGTCGTGGGCCGCGAAGCTCCATGGCAAGTACAGAACGCCGTATGTGACGACGTTGATCACTGGTGTCATCGTCGCGCTGTGGTCGCTCGTCGGCGACGCGGGAGAGACGTACGACCTCACCAACATCGGGACGTTGTTCGCGTTCGCGCTGGTGTGCGTCGGCGTGATGGTGCTCCGGTATACCGACCCGTCTCGGCCGCGGCCGTTCCGAGTTCCGTTTGTACATGTCGTCGGCGGTCTCGGCACGGTGTTGTGCTTGTACATCATGAAAGGGCTTCCCGGCGTAGCATGGGTTCGATTCCTCTGGTGGTTGGCCATTGGATTGGTCCTTTACTTCGTGTACGGCTATCGCAAATCGACGTTACGGGTCAAACAGACGCCCGCATAAGTACGCCACTCGAAGATCGGATGTGCGAAGGGGCGCTAGTTTCCTAGCGCCCCTCTTTTTTTATGTCAAAAAAGACTGGCGATGACGTCAGACTTTCGCCGTCTGCAGCGCCATTGCGAGTTTCACCGCCCCGCGTGCCGCGTCGACCGTCTCGCCTTTGAGCGTTGCACCCGGTACCGCGGCTTTGATCCGTTTCTCCAACCGCTTGCGGATCACGGAGCCCTTGAAGAGCAATCCGCCCGCCAGCGCGACGTCGAACGCCGCGCGCTCGTCGACGAAAAGACGTTTGCCGAGCGCACGAATGTGGAGCATCAACTCTTCGACAGCCATGTCGATGATGGCGTTCGCCCGCAAATCACCTTGCATTGCGATGGCGATGACCGACGGCGCGAGCGCGGCAATCTCGTCTTTGCTCGCCGCGATCGACCACGGGATCAATTCTTCGACCTCGTTGACCTGCGCGGCGGTAAGGAGTGCACCGGTCAACGCCGTCTCTGGTTCACGACCGTCCTGTGCGGCCGCAACCACGCTGAGCGCTTTGCGGCCGATCCATGCGCCACTCCCTTCGTCGCCGATCGTGATGCCCCAACCGCCACACCGCGCCCGCATCCCGGCCGGGCTCCGCCCGTAGGCGATCGAGCCGGTTCCCGCCACGAGAACGATGCCAGCACCTTCGCCAAAGGCATCGACGAGCGCGATCGTGGCGTCTGTTTCGACGATCACGTCGTCGGCGATGTCGAGGTTCGTCAGCGCGGCTTGGAGCGCGATTTGTTCTTCTTCGCGCCCCGTTCCGGCGACACCAGCGCAGATCACTAAAGGACGAGGCCGGACAGGTGCCGGCGATCCGGCGCCAGCCTCGGACGACATTTCGGTCGTATTTGCTACCGTTTCGTCGTCTCCATCTTCATCGGCTGACGCACTGACGTCATCGTCCATGTCGTCCGCATCATCGTCTTCGTCGAGTTCTTCCTCGTCGCTGTCGTCAGCATCCTCGCCGGCATGACCGCGGAACTCCGCAAACGGATCGGTCGCGTCTGTATACGCGACGACACGCCCCCGCGAACGATCTTCCGAATCGTCTGACGCATCCTCTGCGTACGGCGACTCTTCATCGTTCTCCTCGATCTCGGCGTCTGACGCACTATCGGCCTCGACCGCGCTTTCGGCAATATCGTCCGTCGCTTCGGCGACCGTGCTCGCTTCGCTCCGTTTCGCCTTTCGCTTTCCTTTGGGACGAACGGCCTCATCCAAGGCCGACGCGACCACCGACGCAATGACCGACGCGCAATGCTCCGCGTCGCCCGGGGTCATGATGGCGCCCGGGCCGGAGACGTCGGCCAGGATGTCGCCTGTGAGCGTGCTGACGAGCACACGAGTCTTGCTGCCACCGGCGTCGACGCCGAGTACGATGCTATCCATGCGAAACGTGCGAAGTGGTCGAGTGAGTCAGTGAAGCCAGAATGCCAGTGGTCATCGTGATCGTCGTCCCGATGAACACGTACCACGGCCAGGCAATATGAGTGAATGGGGCCAGCGATGGGAGGTGCGCCGAGAGCGGCTTGGCGAAGACCACGAACGTCATCGCGATGATGCCGGTTGTCATCCCAACGAGCGCATCTCGCTGAATCGCTCGGCGCCACACGATGCCGAGGAGGAAGGCGCCGAGAAGCGCTCCGTACGTGAACGACGCGATCGAGAGCGCGACGACGACGACCGGTGTCCCTTGCTGGCGGTAGAGGAGTGCCGCGACCAGCAGGATCACCCCCCAAAAGAGCGTGAACCCTTTCGCGACGCGCAACGTGCGCGGGTCGTTCGGGTCACGTCCCGTGATCGGGAGATAGATGTCGTGCAGCGTCGACGCGGCCAGCGAATTGATCGCCCCCGAATGCGCGCTCATCGTGGCCGCGAGAATTGCGGCGATGAGGAGTCCGACGAATCCCGCCGGCATTCCCTGAATGATGAACGTCGGGAAGATCGCGTCCGGCGAGTCGAAGTGGCGTCCGCCCCACAGGGTCCACAGTCCGACGCCAAGAACCAGGAACAGCGCAAACTGGAGGAACACCGCGATTCCGCTCCCGATGAGCGCTTTGCGCGCGTCCGCCAGCGTCGCGGAGGCCATGAGCCGTTGCACGATGACCTGGTCGGCGCCGTGCGACGCCATGGAGAGGAATGCGCCGCCGATGAGTCCCGCGAATATCGTGTGCGGGCGATCGAACCCGGTATAGAAGTCGAACAATTTCAACTTCCCTTGTGCGCCAGCGGTGGAGAGAATCGCGGACCATCCACCCGGGAACGCGCGGGAGATGAGGACGACCGCGACAATTCCACCAGCGAGATAGACGCCCGTCTGCAACACGTCGGTCCAAACAACCGCGCGCACACCCCCGTGATACGTATAGATGAGCGTCAGCGCGCCAAGAATCAGAATGGCGAGGGGCATCGTCCACGTTTGCGGCACGGCGGGACCGATGATCAGTGCGACTGGAATCGCCGTCGCGAAGACGCGGACCGAATCGGCGAACGCGCGTGTGACGATGAAGATGATCGATGCAAAGCGCCGCGTCGCCACGCCGAAGCGCCGTTCGAGCAACGCGTACGCCGTGACGAGATCGCCTTGGAAGTAGCGGGGGAGGAGGGTGAACGCGACGACGGTTCGTCCGATCACATATCCCATCGCGACTTGGAGAAAGCCGAGGTTCCCGACATAGGCCAAGCCGGGAATGCTGATGACCGTCAGCGCGCTCGTTTCCGTCGCGACGATCGAAAAGAGCACCGCCCACCACGGGATGCGGTGTCCGGCGACGAAATAGTCTTTGGTGTCTTTCTGCCCTCGCCCGAGGTAGATCCCGAGCGCCGTCGTGCCGGCGAGATAGGCGAGGAGGACGAAAAGATCGAGGGCGGTAAACGCGCTACGCATTGACCGCCCTCATTCCTTCGATTCGTCCCTGACGCGGTGCGTGCGCCAGAGTGTGATTACGCCGAGAACGACGAACCGCAGCCGCAGCCGCCGGTGGCGTTCGGGTTCTTGAACGTGAAGCCGGAGCCCTGCATCGACGTCACGTAATCGATCGTGACATCGTTGACGTACTGGGCCGAAAATGGATCGACGAAGACCCGGAACCCATCCTGCTGGAGCACCAAATCGTCTTCGGCCGGCTTGTCTTCGATCAACAATGAATATTTGAAGCCGCTGCACCCGCCCGGCTGAATGCCGACACGGAGCCCACCTTCGGCGGGCGAGACTTTTTCTGCGTCTAAGAACTTCTTGACCTCGACGCCGGCGGCCGGCGTGATGGTCATGGTGATGTCAGGCTGTGTCGATGTCGCCATAAAGAGCCTCCTGGGTAACTTCTCTAATATAATTGTAAGGGCGCACTGCTGTGCGCCCTCTGTGACCCTATCATCCTGCCGGCGCGCACGGAAGTGCGCCCCTACGCCTCTTCCTCGCGGAACGACCGGGCAATCCACGCGAACGCGGCCGCGGCGATGGCGAGCAGGATGAGCCCTGTCCCTGTTTCGCCGAACACCAGCTTCCCGATCCCGAACAGCGTGGTGTACACCGCCACGATGCCGGCGATCCAGTTCGTCCAGGCGAGCGCGCCACCCGGGATTTTCTCGGCGCCATATCCCAGGTGCTGCGACACGGCTCGCCAGCCAGGGCCGCCTGGACGGACTCGCCGGTAGAATGCCTCCAGTCGTTCTTGGGGCTCCGCGGGTGTCATAAATGTGACCACCACCCACACCACCGTCGTGATCGCCACCGTCAGTAGCATTAGCCAGGCGTCCCCGCGCATGTCGCCGGCGGGGAATTGGGCGTGGACCGGTTCGAAGAGGAGGGCCGAAACGACGCCCGAGCAGATCATCGCGCTGATTTCGGACCACGCGTTGATGCGCCACCAGTACCATCGGAGGATCAACACTAACCCCGTTCCCGCGCCGAGTGCGAGGAGGTATTTCCAGGCCCCTTCGACCGTTTTCAGGTTCCACGTTACGACGATCGACGCGAGGAAGAGCAGCACCGTGCACAGCCGGGACACGTTGACGTAGTGTTTTTCCGTCGCGTTCGTGTTCACGAACCGTTTATAGAAGTCGTTGACGAGGTACGACGCTCCCCAGTTTAGGTGCGTCCCCACCGTCGACATGTACGCCGCCGCGAAGCCGGCGAGCATCACGCCGCGCCACGGCGTCGGGAGATAGTCGACCACCGCGTGCACGTACCCCGATTCCTTGTCCGCCAGATTCGGATAGAGGAGCACCGTCGCGAGTCCTGTGACGATCCACGGCCATGGGCGCAGCGCATAGTGCGCTACCTGGAACGCCAGCGTCGCCAACACCCCGTCACGTTCCGTGCGTGCTGAGAAGATGCGTTGGGCGATGTAGCCGCCGCCGCCGGGTTCGGCGCCGGGGTACCAGGCCGCCCACCATTGGACAGAGAGGAAAACCATGAGCGCGAGTAGAGGCATCCAAGGATACGCGGCTATTCCGTGTGGCGTCACTTGGACTGGAATGACCGACAACGCCGCTGTTTCGCTGCCGAAGTGATGGGCTAGCCCCGTCTTCAACGCGTCGATTCCTCCGACGGCATGGACCGCGTAGACCGCCAAGATGATTACCGCCGCCATCTTGATGACGAACTGGATCAGATCGGTCCACAACACGGCCCAGAGTCCCGCCGCCATCGAATACAGCACGGTCACGACGAAGCAGATCAATACCGCGGTGAACGGTGAGATGTCGAGTGAAATCGTGAGAATCTTGATCATCGCTTTGGTCACCCACCCGAGAATGATCAAGTTGATCGGAATCGCCAGATACAGCGCGCGGAACCCGCGCAGGAATGTGGCTGGCGTTCCACTATATCGGAGCTCCGCGAACTCGACGTCCGTCATCACGTTGGCGCGCCGCCAGAGGCGCGCGAAGAAGAAGACGGTGAGCATCCCGCTCATCACCATGTTCCACCAGAGCCAATTCCCGGCGACGCCATGCGCCGCGACGAGTCCCGTCACGACGAGCGGTGTATCGGCGGCGAAGGTCGTCGCGACCATCGAGGCGCCGGCGAGCCACCAGCTGACGTCGCGTCCCGAAAGGAAGTATTCGTCGAGACTTTCTCCCCCGCGTTTGGTGAAGAGAAGCCCGATGACCGTCGAGAGGAGGAAGTAGGCGGCAATGATCGCCCAGTCGATCGCGGAAATATTCATGGCGGAGAGGCGTGCGGTTTGCGATTATTCCGAACACCACAACTTACGGAACAGATCTCCATGCCGCGACCGCTCTCGACGTTGGCCCTCCCGCTGTGTGCCGTGCTCACGTTCACCGCTGGGTGTACCGTCATCTATCAACGCCCGGACGACCCGGCCGAATTGCCGATGGCGAAAGTCCGGCCGGGGATCTCGGTCTTCCTGGCGGACAGCGTTGCCGTGCTGCGCAACAAGAAGGTGGCGCTCCTGACCAACCAGACGGCGGTCGACGAGAAGGGGAAGAGCGACGCCGACCTGCTCCGGACCGACGCGCGAGCGGTCGGCGCGGGAATCCAGCTCGTCGCGTTGATGTCACCCGAGCATGGTCTCGGTGGGAACGCCGATCACGAGAACATCGCTTCGACGCGCGATTCGAGCACCGGACTGCCGGTCTATTCGCTGTACGCCAACCAGACTGTCCCGCCACCAGATTCGTTGCTCAAGAGCGTCGACGTCGTCGCGATCGACTTGCAGGACATCGGGAGTCGCACCTGGACATATGAAGGCGCTATGGTCTATACGATGCGAGCTGCTGCTCGCCTCAATAAACCCGTGGTGATCTTCGACCGGCCCAACCCAATCACCGGCTCGATTGTCGAAGGACCGATGCTCGACTCGGCATTGAGCAATCCGGACGATCCCGCATCAGGGAAACCGGGGTTGGCGTACGCGCTCGGTCCCATCCCATTGCGTCATGGGATGACGATGGGTGAGCTCGCGCGCTATTACAACGCCTCGCTCAACATCAAAGCGGACCTCCATGTCATCCCTGTCGTGGGGTGGCGTCGGGAAGTCTGGTTCGATCGGACCGGACTCCCCTTCATACAACCGTCGCCGAACCTTCCGTCGTTCCACAGCGTGATGCTGTACCCCGCGCTGGTCCCGTTCGAAGCGACGAATATCTCGGTCGGACGCGGATCGACCGATGCGTTCCAAATCGTTGGTGCACCGTGGCTTAACACCAAGCAGGTCATCCAAGTTCTCAAGGATCAGGTCGTCCGCGGCGTTCGCTTCCTCCCCCTCGATTTCACCCCGTTGGGGGCGAGCGACAAGAAGTATGAAGGACAGCTGATTCACGGGATTCGGATCGAAGTCACGGACCGCAGCGCGCTCCAAACGACGCGGTTGGCGGCCAATCTCTTCGCCGCCCTTCACCGCGTGCACCCCACCGAATTTACGGTCGACACGCTTCGCTTCGACCGACTGCTCGGCTCGCCGGCCGTCCGGCAGGCGTTGCTCAAAGGGGAAGATCCCGACGCGGTGGTCGACCGGTCGTACGGGCCTGCCTACACGTTCCGCGAGCAAGTGAAGCGCTATCTTCTCTACTAATGATGAAACGAGTGTTTCTTCCAAAAGGCGTCGGCGCCGCGATGACGGCGCTGGCACTCGGGGTGGTGACGGTTGGTGTGACGACCGGATGCGGGCCGCGTTCGGTGGAAGTCCGGACCGGACCGCAACCCGTCTCCGAGGTGTCGCTCAAGGTCACGAACAACTTGGCGCAAGCGGTCAACGTCTACGTGACATCCGGAAAAAACGAGGTCTTCCTCAAGCAGGTCGCCGCCAACAGCACACTGTCGATGAACGTTCCGGGAATGGCTGGAGGGACGACCGCGAAGCTGCGCGCGACGGTCGCGGATGGGTCGACGAGCTACACGCGTGACAATGTCACGCTGTCGGGCTTATATGAGTGGACGGTGCCCTAGCCCTAGCGCCCCGGCTCGGCTACCTTGAAGCCGACATGAAGGGGCTCTGGGACGCGATTAAGGCCGGCTATTTACGGGTGATCGAGCCCGTCGCCGATTTTCTGGTACGCCGGCGAGTCAATCCAAACGTCATTACCACCGTCGGGACGCTCTGTTCCTTGGCGGGCGCTGTCGTGTATGCCACCGGACACATTCGAACCGCGGGGTGGATCATTGGTCTGACCGCCCTGTTCGACGTGCTCGATGGGACGGTCGCCCGGCGGACTGGACGGTCGACGGTGTTCGGGGCGTTTTACGACTCGACGCTCGACCGTGTGGCTGACGGGGGATTGCTCGCGGGATTGGCGGTGTTTTATGCCACGAGCGAGTGGTATCACAACATCTACATGGTCGTGGTCTGTCTCCTCGGTATCATCGGGACGTTTCTCGTCTCGTACACGCGCGCACGCGCGGAAGCGCTTGGCATCGACGCCAAAGTCGGGGTCATGCAGCGTCCGGAGCGGGTCGTGTTATTATCCGTTCCACAGGCCTTCTTCGGTCTCGCGCTCGATGGCTGGGTGTTGATGGCGATCATCGTCCTCCTCACCGTCACAGCCTGGATCACGGCGGTCCAGCGCATTGCCTTCGTTCACAAAGCCACGGCAAAAAAACCTCTCTTGCATGTCTAACGCACCAGTGACGCCCTCTTCGATCGCCCCGGCCACCGGGAAGCTCGGGATTCTGACCCCCGGGCTCGGCGCCGTTGCCACGACTTTCATCGCCGGCGTCGAGAGCGTGCGCCGCGGCTTGTCCAAGCCGATCGGCTCGCTGACCCAGATGGCGACGATCCGGTTGGGAAAGCGGACCGATAATCGGTCGCCCCTCATCAAGGATTTCGTCCCTCTCGCCGACCTCAACGACATCGTCTTCGGTGCCTGGGATCCGATCCCGGACGACGCGCTGACGGCCGCCCGCAAGGCCGGCGTTCTCGAAGAGCGTGACATCACCCCGATCGCCGACTTCCTGGCCTCGGTCAAGCCGATGCCCGCGGTCTTCGACAACAAATATGTGACCCGTATCAACGGGACGAACGTCAAGACGGGGAAGACGAAGCGCGATTTGGCCGAACAGCTGCGGCAAGACATTCGGGACTTCAAGGCGAAGAACAAGTGCGACCGCGTCGTCATCGTCTGGTGCGCGTCGACAGAAATCTTCATCAAGCCCGGCCCACAGCACGCCACGATCGAGCAGTTCGAGCGCGCGATGGAAGACAACGATGACGCGATCGCGCCGTCGATGCTCTACGCCTACGCGGCGATCATGGAAGGGGTTGCCTTCGCGAACGGCGCCCCGAACCTGACGGTCGACATTCCGGCCTTGCTGCAGCTCGCGAATCAGCGCGGCGTCCCGATCTCGGGGAAAGATTTCAAGACGGGCCAAACCTGGATGAAGACGGTCATCGCCCCAGGACTCAAGGCCCGCATGCTCGGCCTCCAGGGGTGGTACTCGACGAACATCCTCGGCAACCGTGACGGCGAAGTGCTCGACGATCCGGCCTCGTTCAAGACGAAGGAAGAGTCGAAGCTGTCGGTGCTCCACACGATCCTGCAGCCGGACAAGTATCCGGATCTGTACAAGGATTTCTCGCACGTAGTCCGGATCAACTACTATCCGCCGCGCGGCGACAACAAGGAAGGGTGGGACAACATCGACATCGTGGGGTGGATGAACTACCCGATGCAGATCAAGGTCAACTTCCTCTGCCGCGATTCGATCCTCGCCGCTCCGATCGTGCTCGACTTGGCGCTCTTCAGCGACTTCGCGCAACGTGCCGGGTTGAAGGGGATCCAGGAATGGCTCGCGTTCTACTACAAGAGCCCGATGGCCGCCGCCGGATTGCAGCCGGAGCATGACCTGTTCATTCAGCAGACCAAGCTGAAGAACACGCTCCGCCACTTCATGGGCGAAGATCAGATCACGCACCTCGGCCTGGAGTACTACCAGTCGTGAGGATGAGCCCGCGCATCTCGGCCGGCGCGTACCGCGTCGGGCTCGGGCTGCTCGGGCTCGCGAGCACGGTTGCGTGTACGTCCACCCAACCGTCGACGGATATCCGGCAATGGACCGATGATCTGGCGTTTCGGATCTCGGTCCAGCCGCTTCCGCCCGTCGCGGAGGCGATCACGACGTTCAAGATCGTCGTGCAGGACAAAGAGACGGGGCAGCCGATCGAAGGAGGCCAAGGGCGACTGTTCGCGACGAACGCCGAGCGTGCCACGTCGTATGATGGGTTGGCGAAGGGGAAGGAGGTGGGGACGTACTACGCGCGGATTCGGTTCCCGGTTTCCGGGGATTGGGCCGTCGGACTGCAGTTCCGGCGCGATTCCACCAAGCCGCTCGAGCGGACCCAGGACTGGTCGCAAACGGTCCAGGCGGCCCCTCCGCTCCCGCCACACAAGCCGTAACTTTCGGATTACCGGATTACTTTTTCACATGCGCCATTTTCACCGCAGCCAGCTGCAACCTGACGAGGTGCTCGCCTCGGCGGACGCTTTCTTCCCGACGATCGGGCTTCGCCAGTCCGCCAAAGCTGACCGGACGCGGACGTTCCAAGGGCCGTTGGGCGTGCTCACCATGAGCGTGAAGAAAGAGGGCGGACACTACACCTTCATCGAAGTCCACACGGACCAGATGGGGGAGAGCCGGCTCGACCGCAACGCGAAGAAATTCTTCGTCGAGCTGCATCGGACCGAACAGCCGAGCTACCGGCTCCAAGCCTCGTACTAAATGCCGCTGTCGCGCGAGCAGAAGCTTGAGCTGTACTACTACATGCGGCTCACACGCTCGCTCGAAGAGCGACTCGTCAACCTCTATCGGCAAACCAAGGTCATCGGCGGACTGTTCCGCTCGCTCGGCCAGGAAGCCGACGCCGTTGGTGCGGCGTACGCGCTCGACCGGGACGCGGGCGACATCCTCTCACCACTCATTCGCAATTTGGGCGCGATGCTCGTGCGTGGAGCGACGCCGGTCGAAGTGATTCGGCAGTACATGGCCAAGGGTGATTCTCCGACGAAAGGGAAAGAGCTCAACATCCATTTCGGAAGCGTCGAGCGCGGCTTCATCGGACAGATCTCACACCTCGGCGACATGGTGCCGGTGATGGCGGGTGTGACGTTGACGTTCAAGATGCGCCGCGAGCCAAAAGTTGGATTGGTCTTTATTGGTGATGGCGCAACGTCAACCGGCGCGTTCCACGAGGGGATCAACTTCGCGGCCGTGCAGCGGTGTCCGCTCGTCGTGATCGTCGAGAACAACGGCTATGCGTATTCGACGCCGATGCATCGGCAGACCGCCGCCGCCGCGTTCGTCGATAAGGCGATTGGATACGGCATTCCCGGCGAACGTGCGGATGGCAACGATGTCCTTGCCGTCTACGAAGTGACCAAGCGCGCCGTCGATCGCGCGCGGCGTGGGGAAGGGGTGACGCTCATCGAGTTGCTCACCTATCGCCGGAAAGGGCACGCTGAGCATGACAATCAGTCGTACGTGCCGGACGGTGAGATTGAACGGTGGGCGCGTGACAATGATCCGATTACGCGATATATCACGGTTCTCCGCGACACCGAGTCGGTAACGGACGACGAATTCGCCGCGATCGATGCGCGTGTGACGCGAGAAGTCGACGAGGCCACGGACATCGCGGAGTTATCGCCGATGCCAGAGCCTGAAGAGGCGCTCCGTGGTGTCTATGGCGACGTGGCGTCGGTAGACTCGCTCTGGTTCCGCGACGCGGTCCGCAGCGCCGTCGAGACGCACGAGCGTCCCGCGGCATGGGGGACGTACGATGGCTAAGACGACGACCAAGCCGGTGTCCAAAGCTTCCGCGGCTCCCGCTGCAAACTCTTCCAACGGAACGACGCCAGCCGTCGCAACCGAGACGACGTATCTCGAGGCGATTCGCGAGGCGCTCTTTGAAGAGATGGAGCGCGACGAGCACGTCTTCTGTCTCGGGGAAGACATCGGCGTGTACGGCGGTGCGTTCAAAGTCACCGAAGGGTTGCAGGCGCGGTTCGGCGAATCCCGTGTGATCGATACGCCGATTTCGGAGGCGGCGATCGTCGGTGCGGCGGCGGGTGCCGCGCATATGGGGATGCGCCCCGTGTGCGAGATGCAGTTCATCGACTTCATCTCCAACGCGTACGACATGCTCACCAACTATGTCGCGACCGCGCGGTATCGGACCGATTTACCGTGTCCGATGGTCGTGCGCGGCCCGAGTGGCGGTTATGTTCGCGGTGGGCCCTTCCATTCGCAGAACCCCGAAGCGGCGTTTTTTCACACCCCTGGGCTCAAGATCGTCTATCCGGCGACCGCGTCGGACGCAAAAGGATTGCTCAAAGCGGCGATTCGCGACGACGATTGCGTGCTCTTCTTTGAGCACAAGTATTTGTACCGGCGGATCAAAGAAGTGCTCCCCACCGGCGATCACGTCGTGCCGATCGGGAAGGCACGCGTGGCGCGAGAGGGGACGGACGTTTCCATCATCACCTACGCGGCGATGGTGTGGAAAGCGTTGGAAGCCGCCGAGCAATTGCAGAAAGACGATGGCGTGTCCGTGGAGATCATCGACTTGCGGACGTTACTCCCGATGGACGACGACGCGATCGTGCGCACCGTGCGCAAAACCAATCGCGTCTTGATCGTTCACGAGGATACCCGCACCGGTGGCATCGCCGGGGAGATTACCGCGCGGATCAACGAGTTGGCGTTCGAATGGCTCGACGCGCCGGTGCTTCGTGTGACGGCGGCGGATGTGCCGTTGCCGTACTCACCACCGTTGGAAGACTATGTACTGCCGCAGACGTCCGACATCGTGCGGGCGGTGCGGCGCTTGATCGCTTATTGATGGACGAGTTGCAGTCGACGAAGTCGCAGCCGACGGACGATCCAGGCCCCGTGCGAACGGAGGTGTTGGTCGGCGTTGGCTGTTTTACCGCGATTGTCGGAGCCGCAGGGGGCTTCATGATCGCGGTCTTGATCGCCAAGATCGTTGGAAGTCTCCGTGGGTGCGAGCCCGCGGAGGGGATTCCGGCATGTGATTGGCACCTTTTTGCGTTCACGGGGATGGCGATTGGTATCGTCCTGCTCCCCACGATATCGATTATACGGCTCAAGGGCCGGAGGGAATAAATGGCGCGCGTTGATGTCATCATGCCCCAGATGGGCGAGTCGATCGCCGAAGGAACGTTGTCCAAGTGGCTGAAGAAAGTGGGCGACGAGGTGAAGCGGGACGAGCCGATCTTCGAGATTTCCACCGATAAAGTCGACGCCGAAATCCCCGCGCCGACGGCTGGTGTGTTGGCGGAGATCATCGTCACCGAAGGACAGACGGTGCCTGTGCAGGCGTTGGTCGCTCGGATCGAAACGGAGAAAGGGGCAGCCCTCACGGCTGCAGCTCCAGCCACGGCGCCGGCGGCGGCGAGTGCGCCCGTTGCGGCCGCGACGAACGCGCCGGTGGCGAGCACGGCCGCGAGTGTTCCAGCGGCGTCAGTGCCAGCCGCGGCGAGCAATGGCAACGGGGCGTCTTTTGAAGACCGCGTTCGGACCAAATCGTCGCCGTTGGTGCGGAAGATGGCGGCGGAACACGGCGTCGACATCGCCGCGCTGCATGGAAGTGGTGTTGCGGGACGTGTGACGAAGCGCGATTTCCTCGCGCATTTGGAGTCGGGGGCAACCGCGGCTCCCGCGGGGGCTCGTCCATCGATGCACGCGCCAGGCGGTGTCGCGGATGCGCACGCGCCGATGCCGGAGCCACGTACCGGCGATCGCGTCGAAGCGATGTCCAAGATGCGGGCGCTCATCAGCGAGCACATGGTCGTCTCGCGGCGGACGTCGGCGCACGTCACGTCGTTCATGGAGATCGACTTCACGCGCGTCGCGAAGATCCGCGCCGCCAAGCGACGCGAATTCGAAGCGGCGACCGGCGAGAAGTTGTCCTTCATGCCGTTCATCATCAAGGCGACGGTCGACGCGATCAAGCAGTATCCGATCATGAATTCGTCCGTCGCGGGGACGAACGTCATCTATCGCGGGAACGTCAACATCGGCATCGCCGTCGCGCTCGAGTGGGGGCTGATCGTCCCGGTCATCAAGAACGCCGACGACTTGTCGATCACAGGGATCACGCGGTCGCTCAACGATCTCGCGAATCGTGCCCGAAGCAAGAAGTTGTCGCCGGAGGAAGTGCAGGATGGCACGTTCACCATCACGAATCCTGGCGTCTTCGGCTCGCTCATGGGAACGCCCATCATCAATCAACCGCAGGTCGCGATCCTCGGCATCGGTACGATCGAGAAGCGCCCCAAGGTGATTACCGGCGCGGATGGTGAAGATACGATTGCGATTCGCACCTGTGCGTACTTCTCGATTTCGTTCGATCACCGCGTGATCGATGGCGCCGTCGCCGATCAGTTCCTGGCGACGCTGAAGCGGAACGTCGAAACCTTCCCAGAAGCGGGAGTACTGTAGTCATGCCACGCGTGCTCACGATGCAGCGGGCGACCGTCACCGTCAGTGAGCGCGCGGGCTATTTTGCGCGATTGAAAGAAAAGGAGCGGCACTACGTCGCCGCCAACTGTCGTTTTTGGGTCTTCGAAGAGAGTGCGCTCCTGGGCGCATTCGTCGAATTCGTCGAAGCCGACGACGTCGAGACGCTCTCGGCCGCGCACGCCAGCGCACCGGAGCGTCCACGCGATCCCAAACGTATTTATTCGCAAGTGGAGATCTGATCATGGCAGACCGGAACATCACCATCAACGGAACAACGTGGCGCGTCGCGCCATCGGGACTCGTGACGCAGAACAACGTCGACGAGTTCGGCCTCTTTTTCACCCACGGAACGGGCAACGCCCGCGTCACACGAGTGACGCGTTACTCGCCGATGGGGACACGTTCGCGCGAGCAGTCGTTCGCCGAATTGAGCGATGCGCAACTGGAGACGTTGTTTCAGCAGTCGCAGCCGAGCTTTACGTCGCCTGAAGCGCACTACGCGCGATAACGGCAGGTGACCGAAAGCTCCTTACCGTCGTCCCCGCCGAATTCGGCGCGCGCTGATCAAGGCGCGATCGACGCGCTCTACGTCGATCTGCACTCGCACTCGACCGCGTCTGACGGCGCCGTCGCTCCTGCCGAAGTTGTTCGGGCTGCCAAAGCCGCCGGGCTTGGCGCGATCGCGCTGACGGACCACGACACGATCGATGGGGTCGAGGCGGCGCGGGTTGCCGGCGCAGAGCTCGGGATTCGCGTCATCTCCGGATGCGAGCTCAGTGCGCACGAAGGGTCGCACGAGATTCATCTCCTCGCGCTCCACGTGTCGCGCGCCGACCGGCTCGCACCGCGGCTTGTCGAGTTTCGCCAGCAGCGCGTCGATCGGGCGAAGGAAATGGTGCGCAAGCTCAACGTGCGCGGCGTTGGCATCACCTTCGACGACGTGTTACGCGCGGCCGATGGTGGTGCGGTTGGACGTCCACATGTGGCCCGCGCACTGATCGAACGGGGCGATGTCACCGACTCGCGCGAAGCGTTCGAGCGGTATCTCGGGTTCGGCAGAGTGGGGTACGTTCCCAAACCGCAGCTGTCCGTGCGTGACGCCATTCAAATGGCGCACGACGGCGGTGCGTTGGCGATCTGGGCCCATCCCAGCAAAGAAGGGTCTCGCAGCGCGATCATGCGTCTCGTCGACGCCGGGCTCGACGGCGTCGAGGTGCGGCATCCGAGTCACAGTCCGGATGATGTGCAGCGTATTGCGCGGCTGGTCGAGGAGTTCGGTTTGGTCCCGAGTGGTGGATCAGATTGGCATGGAGCAACTGATGGGTATCGCGTTCTTGGAAACATGAACGTTCCCATCTCCTGGCTCGAATTGCAGGATCAACGTCTCGCGCACCAAGCGGCGTAACGAGCGGTTGGATGACTGCCGAGCGATCTGTTGCTCTCATTACCGGTGCGGCGCACCGTGTGGGTCGTGCGATTGCGGACGTGTTGGCGCGGCACGATTATGACATCGCGCTCCACTATCACGGGGCGAAGTCGCAGGCGGAGTCCACCGCCGCGGCACTCGAGGCGCACGGCGTCCGTGTCGTTCCGTGCCAGGCGGATCTCCGTGCTCCGGACGCGCCGCAGCAATTGATGGCACAAATCACGTCGGCGTTTGGACGGCTCGACGTGCTCGTCAATTCGGCGGCGGTGATGGTGCGCACGCCGTTCGCAGAGACGACGGTCGCGCAATGGGACGACATGTTCGCGCTCAACTTACGGGCGCCATTTTTCCTGGCGCAGGGAGCCGCTTCGCATCTTGCAGTGCGCAATGGCGTCATCGTCAACATCGCCGATCTCGCCGCTTTCGAAACGTGGCCGGAGTACATTCCTCATAGCATTACGAAAGCCGGCGTCGTGCAGATGACGCGCGCGTTGGCGCACGCGTTGGCACCGCACGTTCGTGTCAATGCCGTCGCACCAGGTGCGGTACTTCTTCCCGATCAGTGGAATGACGAAGCTCGGCAACACTTGATCGATACGACGCCGCTCAAACGCATTGGATCTCCGGAAGACGTGGCGAACGCCGTGCTGTATCTCGTCCAGGCGGACTACGTGACCGGGCACACCGTGTTGGTCGATGGCGGGCGTCGCGTCCGAACGTAACGACCAACGGTACGGCGACATCGTCGTCGTCGGAGGCGGGTGTTACGGATCGTATTATGTGGCGCAGCTCCTCAAAGGGAGCCACGCCGGGGCGATGCAGTTCGATCGGATCGTCGTCGTCGATCGTGATCCCGCGTGTCGCGTTGTTGCCGAAGCCCCCGACCCCACGCGCGTCCATGTTGTCGTGCAGGAATGGGCGTCCTTCTTCGACGAGTATTTGGCGCGGCAGAACGCCGAAAGCCGCGATGCGATCGTTCCGTCGCCGCTCATGCCGCACCTCATGTATGAATGGTTGCTCGCGCGAGCCCGCCAGCGTTGGCCCGGGCGCACTATCGAAACGCGTCCGCTCCCAGCCGATCTCGCGACGCCCTGGACACGCCCGACGGATGACGGGACGTATTACGCGAGCTACGCTACCTGGATGTGTCCGATCAACTGCGTCGAGCCGCGCCGGTGTCCGCACACCCGCGAGGCACGGGATTGGACCATGCCAGAGGCGGCGTCGGAGCTCGTCTGGCGTGGGGTCGGGGTCGAGGGGCCCGTTATATTTCACTGTACCCATCGCGCGTACGGCGTCGGGATGTTCGACGTACGCGACGTGCTGGCGGGCGACGCCATCGTGCGTGCCGCCGGCGAGCAAGGGAGCGCCAACGTCCTGGTCGGCACCGTGTCGCACTGTCACGGCGCCTTCAACGTGTTACACCTAGGGGTCCACGTAGGCGCGTCACACTAGTCCTGACTATGAGCACTACTCTTCAATATGACGTCCTCATCATCGGCGGTGGCCCCGCCGGGATGACGGCAGGAATGTACGCAGGCCGTTCCATGCTCAAGGCGGCGGTCATCGAACGGAGCCCCGTCCCCGGGGGCGAGCTGCACAACACCGAGGTGATCGAAGATTACCCCGGCTTCGAGCACATCAACGGGTGGGAGCTGGCCAAGAAGTTCGAGGACCACGCGCGGAAGTTCGGTGCCGAGTTCGTCACCGATACCGTGCTCACCGTGCGGAAGCTCGAAGACGGAACGTTCGAAGCGGATGCCGAGTCGGGGACGAAATACCGTGCGCCGACCGCCATCGTGACGTCGGGGGGAACGCCCATCAAGCTCGGTGTTCCCGGCGAAGTCGAATATGCGGGGAAGGGCGTTTCGTATTGCGCAATCTGTGACGGCGCGTTCTTCCGTGGTCATACCATCTCCGTCATCGGCGGTGGCGATGCCGCGGTCGAGGAAGCCGACTTCCTGACCCGCTACGCGGAGAAGGTGTACGTGATTCATCGCCGTAGCGAGTTCCGCGCGTCCAAGATCCTCCAAAAACGGCTGTTCGAAAATCCCAAGATCGAAGTCATCTGGGATAGCGTCGTCGAACGCGTCGAGGCGGACGAGCAGGGGCTCGTGAACAACCTCAAGTTACGGAACGTGCACACGCACGAGCATCGCGATCTGGCGGTGACGGCCATGTTCGTCTTCATCGGTTTCCGTCCCAATACTGGGATCATCGACGGCCACATCGCGCACGACGAGATGGGATATCTCGTCACCGACATGAACATGGAAACGTCGATGAAAGGGCTCTTCGCGGCCGGCGACGTGCGCGTGCAGCTCACGCGCCAAGTCACGACGGCTGCGGGCGATGGCACAACGGCGGCGATTGCCGCCGAGAAATACCTGGCGTCGTTGCGCGACGGCGGGAACGGCGAAATCCACGCCTCCGGCGGTTACGCGGTCTAAGCGCGCGTGTTCATTCGTCACGTCACGGTCGGGCTATTCGAGGAGAATTCCTACCTCGTCGCCGACGAGGCGAGCGGCGACGCCGTGCTCATCGATCCGGGTGATGATGGCGATGTGGTGCTGCGCATGGTGGAGGAAAGTGGGTTCACCCCGCGCGCCATTTGGTTGACCCACGCGCACATCGATCACATCGCCGGCATCGTGCCGGTCAAGAAGCGCTTCGACATTCCGATCTATCTCCATCCGGCCGACCAACCCGTGTACGACGCGCAATCGTTTTTCGCCGAGTCGTACGGGATCAACTTCGAGCCACCCCCGCCGCCGGATCATCAGCTCGCCGAGGGCGATATTCTCACACTCGGCGAACATCGTTTTTCCGTGCGACATACGCCGGGACATGCGCCCGGTCACGTCATTTTTCATAGCGGCGACATTGTGTTTTCCGGCGACCTTCTCTTCGCCGGCTCCGTGGGGCGCACCGATCTTCCACTTGCCAGTCCGGCGGATATGGTGACGTCGCTGCAAACCATCGCCGCACTCCCTGCGCAGACGCTCGTGTTCGCGGGCCACGGTCCGTCGACGACGATCGGCGCTGAATTACGCAGTAACCCTTTCCTGAACGGTACCGCATATGTCAAACGCGACGCGTATTGAAAAAGATCCTCTTGGCGAGCTCCCGGTCCCGACGTCGGCGCTGTACGGCGTCCAGACGCTGCGCGCCGTCCAGAACTTCCCGATCAGTGGGCTGAAGCCACTCCCGGCGTTCATCGACGCAACCGTGCGCATCAAGCGTGCGGCCGCGCTCACGCACAAGCAGACGGGACGCCTCGACGCCCGTTTGGCCGACGCTATCGTGGCGGCCGCGGATGAAGTCCTTGCGGGGCAACATCGCGATCAGTTCGTCGTCGATGTCTATCAAGCTGGTGCAGGGACGTCGCACAACATGAACACGAACGAGGTCCTCGCTAATCGCGCCAACGAGATCCTCGGCGGCGAGCGCGGCACGTACACACCGGTGCATCCGAACGATCACGTCAATATGGCGCAGTCGACCAACGACGTGATCCCGACGGCGATTCGTCTCGCCTGCGTGACTGAGCTTCCCAAGTTCGTCGATGCGTTCAATGCGCTCGACTTGGCATTCGAAGCCAAGGGGCGCGAGTTCGACAGCGTCATGAAATCGGGACGCACCCACTTGCAAGACGCGATGCCGATCCGCCTCGGCCAGGAATTCACCGCGTACGCGGGAACGCTGCACCGCGGTCTCCGGCGTGTCGTCGATGCCGCGGATTATCTCCGCGACCTCGGTATCGGTGGGAGTGCCGTCGGAACGGGCGTGAACGTCGAGCCTGAATATCCGGCATTGATGGTCAGGTTCCTCCACGAAATGACCGGCGTCGTTCTGCGCGAGGGCGAAGATCGCATCCAACTCATGCAGAGCATGGGTGACGTCGCCGCATTCAGCAGCGCGCTCAAAGTGTTGGCGATCGACCTCAGCAAGATCGCGAGCGATCTGCGATTGATGGCGAGCGGTCCGCGCACGGGCCTCGACGAAATCCGTCTCCCTGCGGTGCAGCCAGGCTCATCGATCATGCCCGGCAAGGTCAATCCGTCCATTCCGGAGATGGTGAACCAGGTTTGCTTCCAGGTCATCGGCAACGACGCCTGCGTCGCGGCGTCGGCGGAACATGGCCAGTTGGAGCTGAACGTGATGATGCCGGTCATCGCGTACAACGTGTTGTTGTCGATGAAAATCCTGGCCAGCACGGCGCTCACACTCACCGAGCGCACGGTGAAGGGGATCGAGGCCAACCGCGAGCAGTGCGAGTTCTGGGTCGAGCGGTCGGCCGCGTTGGCCACCGCCCTCGCCCCGCAAATCGGCTACGCGAAGGCGGCGGACATCAGCAAGCGGTCGGTCAAGGAAGGGGTGCTCATCCGCGACCTGGTGAAGCGCGAGCAGGTGCTCCCGGACGCCGAGATCGATGAGGTGCTCGACCTCCGGAAAATGACCGAAATCGGCGTCCCGGGTGGGGCGCACGGGGGCGTGTCGGCGGGGTAATCCGGGTTGGTTCCGGATGAGGGAATCGGGCGAATGTCGTTGTCCCCATCCCAACAACGACGCCGCGCACCAACGCCATCGCAGGGGCGCACTGCCGTGCGCCCCTCTCAAACGTCCATCCAACGTTGGTCGCATCGTCCAAAACGTAAATCCGGATCGGAATCGTACGGCCGCCCCCCCGACGTTGGTCGCATCGTCAAAATACGTGAATCCGGGACCGGGATCGTACGGCCATCCCCAACGTTTGTGTGGCGCGCAAGAGGGGCGCACAGCAGTGCGCCCCTACATGGGTCCACGTGGGTGCACGTCCATCCGTGGCGTGGGACCACGTGGGCGCACGACCCGTGGCGCGCCCCGACGCCCCCCGTCATCCGCATCCTCACCCATCGTCCGCCCATCCCCCACGCCGCCGTCCGGTCCCACCCCCGGTCCACCCGTTATATTTCGAAAATGCGGATTACGACGTGGGCCGAATATGGCGTCATCTGCGCGCTACACCTCGCCCGGCGCGCCGACCAAGGACCTGTGACCGGGCGTGAGCTCGCGTCTCAGGAACGTCTCCCCGCCGACTACGTCGAACAAATCCTCCTTCGCCTCCGTCGCGCCGATGTCATTCGGAGCGTCCGCGGCGCCCGTGGCGGCTACATGCTTGCCCGGCCCGCCAACGAGATCACCATTCGCGACGTCATTCACGCCTCCGAGCTCGAGACCTTCGATCTCCATTGCGTGAGCCATCCCGTCGGCGAAGACCGCTGCTCGGCGGCGCATAATTGCAGCATCCGGCCCGTCTGGATGATGTTGCAGCAGAAGATCGACGATGTGTTGGAGAGTGTGCGGTTGTCGGATCTCTTACACGACGAGCCGACCGTTCGCGAGCGCGTCGGGCTTCCGATTCTCGAAACCGTGTGACGCGGAGACCGGCGGGAAACCTCACCGCCGGATGTCGGGAGAAAATGCTCGGAGCGGGACTCGAACCCGCACGGCCTCTCGACCACAGCGTTCTGAGCGCTGCGTGTATACCAGTTTCACCACCCGAGCAGAGCCTCCAAAGCTAGCTCTCGCCACGGGGTGGCGCAACGGCCGGCGCTTCGTCTAATTTGCCACCTATGGCTCCCACGGAAGCTCCGGCTCGCGAATCGATCGCCAAGAATCGTCGCGCGACACACGACTACCAGATCCTCGAGACCTGGGAGGCCGGATTGGTGTTGACCGGAACCGAAGTGAAAGCGCTTCGTAGCGGCAAAGCCAACGTCTCCGACGCGTACGGCATCGTGCGCGATGGGGAAGTGTACATTTTGAATCTGCACATTCCGCCGTATGAGCGGGGTGGCTACGTGAATCACGAGCCGACGCGCACGCGGAAGCTCTTGTTGCACAAAAAAGAGATTCGGAAGATGATCGGCGCCGTGGAGCGGCAGGGACTGACACTCGTCCCCCTCGAGCTCTACTTCAAACACGGAAAAGCCAAAGTCGCCCTCGCACTCGGCAAAGGAAAAAAGCTCTTCGACAAGCGCGCGGACGATCGCAAGCGCACCGACGAGCGGGACATCGAACGGGCCATGCGCCGCCGATGACGATGCTTGCCGCACTCTGCCTCTTTCTTCAGACAGCCGTCGCTGTGCCGAACAAGGTGGTCGTTCGGCTTCCGTCCAAGACGGCGACCGTCGCGGTGGTCAAATCATCGAGCGGCGGTAGAATCGCCGCCGATAAGCTCGCGGCCGCCATGGGCGCCAAACTTCGGCAGCTCGACGACGGCCGGTATCGCTTCACCATCGGTGAAGCCTCGTTGGAGTTCACGCCGGGTGTCCCGTTCGTGCGCGTCGACACCGAAACTGTCCCGATGGCCGAAGCGCCGACCACTACGGGATCGACCTTGTATCTTCCGCTGCAGGTGTTGGCCGACATCGTGCCGCGCTTCATGACCGGCTTTACCTACGACGTCGACGCCGCGGAGATTCGCGCCTTCAATCCGAAGGCGCGCAAACGTGTCGAGGCCGCACCACCGCTACCATCCAGCGATGCCGACAACGATGAAACCCCGTCGGCGGCGCCTTCTGAGCGGGACGCGCAAGCGACGCAGAATACCGCGGCCAAAGACGACGACGATGAGGGACCCATCGTCTTCCAAAGCAAGCGAAAGGGGCGACGGCTCGTCGTCGTCGATGCCGGACATGGTGGTGTCGACAACGGGATGCACGGCCCGCTCGGTGGCGGCCCGCAGATTTACGAGAAGTACATCACCCTCGCGGTCGCCAAGCTCGTCGCGCAAAATCTTCGCGAGAGCGGCGTCGACGTCCTGATGACCCGAACGACCGACACCCTCATCGGCTTGTACGATCGCGGCAAGATCGCCAACCGCAATCACGGCGACGTCTTCGTCTCGATTCACGTCAACGCCACCGGCAGTCGTGGCCGCGACGCGATTCACGATCGTGGCTTCGAAACGTACTTCCTCGCCGAAGCAAAAACCGAAGACGCCAAGCGCGTCGAACGGATGGAAAACGAAGCCGTCCGATTCGAGACGGGCGTCAACGCCTCGAAGGGTGACCCGCTCAGCTTCATCTTGAACGACATGGCGCAGAACGAGCATCTGCGCGAGAGTAGCGAGCTCGCGCAAACTATCGAGAGCGGCCTGGCGAAATTTCACCCGGGGCCTGATCGTGGTGTGCAGCAAGCCAACTTCGCGGTCTTGCGCGGCTCCTTCATGCCCGCCGTACTCTGCGAGATCGGCTTCGGGACGAATCCGTCTGAGGCGGCGTACATCAGCGATCCTGACAATCAACGCAAAATCGCTCGCTCGATCTCGCGTTCGGTGATCAACTATCTGAATCGCTACGAAGCACGCATCGGTTCGCGGAGCAGCGGACGATGAGTACCGTCACGCCTTTGGCGGTCACCGTTGCGGGGACGGTGTTCCAAAACCCCCTCCTCCTCGCCGCGGGAACCGCCGACTACGGCCAAACGCTCGACGGCGTCATCGACATCGACGCACTCGGCGGACTCGTGACCAAAGCGGTGAGCGTCGAGCCGCGCACAGGGAATCGTGCGCCGCGTGTCGCCGAGTTTTCGGGGGGAATGATCAACGCGGTTGGGCTCGCGAATCCCGGTGTCGAGGTCGTCGATCGCGACAAGCTTCCATGGCTTTCGCACCGGCTCACTCGTGCTCGGGTCCTCGTGAACGTGATCGGTAACAGCGTCGCCGATTTCGCGTCGGTGATCGAGACGCTCGATCATCACGATATCATCACCGGGTACGAGCTGAACGTCAGCTGCCCCAACGTGAAAGCGGGCGGCCTGGAATTCGGTGCAGACGCCGATGCTTTGCACGCGCTCGTCACCCGCGCGCGCGCCGCGACGCGACGAACGTTGTTCGTCAAACTCTCGCCTACGCTGCCGCGCATTGGTGAAACCGCATCCGCCGCCGTTGCGGCAGGTGCGGACGGCATCACCGTCATCAACACGATCCCCGGACTCGTCATCGACGTCGATCGCCGCGCGCCAAAAATCGGATTCGGCAGCGGGGGCGTCAGTGGTCCAGGGCTCCTCCCCGTCGGTGTTCTTGCGACGTGGCGCGTCCGCAATGCGGTGAATGTCCCGATCATCGGTGTCGGCGGAGTGAGCTCGGCGGACGACGCGCTGCAATACTTGATGGCGGGCGCATCATTGGTGGGGATGGGCACGGCCGCGATGCGCGATCCACGCGCGGCACTCCGCGTCATCCGTGGTCTGAATGACTGGTGCGCCAAACATCGGATCCCGTCCATCACGGATATCATCGGAACTCTCGAATGGCCCGCCTGATGCCGCACGCTCCAATTCCTATCGTTGCCCTGGACGTATCGACCGCGGATGCCGCGCTCGCGCTCGCCGATCGGCTGGGCGATAGCTGCTCCTTCTACAAAGTCGGCGGTGAGCTCTTCACGTCGGCTGGACCGCACATCGTCGAGGCGTTGCGTGCACGGGGGAATCAGATCTTTCTCGATCTGAAATTCCACGACATCCCGAACACCGTTCGTAAGTCCGCCGCCGCAGCGGCTGCCCTTGGCGCCTCACTGATCACCGTGCACGCCTCGGGCGGCGCACCCATGATCGCCGCGGCTGTCGAAGGAGCGGGGAACAAATGTGGCGTCCTGGCCGTGACCGTCCTCACCTCGCTCGACGCCGAGACGGTGGCAACCGCGTGGGGGCGTTCTGAGCTCTCGATGCAGGACGAGGTTCTCCGGCTTGCGCGACTCGCGCAGAGCGCCGGTGCGGCCGGCGTCGTCTGCAGTGGTGCCGAGGCGGGAATGCTGCGGGAGGCGCTGGGGCCAGAGTTCGCCCTGCTGGTTCCGGGCATCCGACTCCCTGGCTCGCCGGCCAACGATCAGTCGCGGACCGTCACCCCTGCCGAAGCCGCGGCCGCCGGCGCCACCTATATCATCCTGGGCCGAACTGTCACATCGGCCCCCGACCCCGTGGCGGCGATGCAGGCGGCGAAGGAGGCCGCAACCGCCAAAATGGAGCCGATTGAACGGCGTTAGGACCAGGGTAAGGGGCGCCTCTGACGATTCATGACCAGAGACCCGTTGCGGAACACCTTGGCACGGAATATTTTTCGAGGCTGACCCAAAATCGGAGCTGGGCGTGAAAGTTCGGAGCAGTGTGAAACCGATTTGCGAGCATTGCAAAGTGATCAAGCGTCAAGGCGTGATCCGGATCATTTGCAGCCGCAATCCTAAGCATAAGCAGCGGCAGGGCTAAGAGGACTAATGGCGCGTATTGCGGGCGTGGATCTTCCGCGCGACAAGAAGCTCGAGATCGGGCTGACCTATATTTTCGGCATTGGCCGGGCGACTGCACAGCGAATCCTGCAGGAGTCGGGCGTAAATCCGGCGCAGCGCGTCCGCGATCTGTCCGAAGCCGACACGAACAAGCTCCGTCAGGCTATCGAGCGCGATCATAAGGTGGAGGGTGCCCTCCGGACCGAAGTCGCGATGAACATCAAGCGGCTCATGGACATCGGCTCGTATCGCGGCACGCGTCATCGCCGCGGGTTGCCGGTGCGTGGGCAGCGTACACACACGAACGCCCGCACCAAGAAGGGGCCGCGCCGCGCGATCGCCGGCAAGAAGAAGGTGACGAAGTAATCCATGGCTACCGCGAAGAAAGCAAAGAAGATTGTCGAGGCCGAAGGGGTGGCCCACGTCTCAGCGACGTTCAACAACACCACGGTCACGATTACCGACAACCACGGCAACGCGATTGCCTGGAGCTCCTCGGGGAAGGCCGGATTCAAGGGATCCAAGAAGTCGACGCCGTTTGCCGCGACGGTGGCTGGCGAGCAGGCCGGGCGCGAAGCGTTCAGCGCCGGTGTTCGCCGAGTCCATGTCCGCGTGCAGGGGCCTGGGTCGGGGCGTGAGTCGGCCATTCAGGCGCTCGCGTCGGCCGGGTTGCAGGTCCGCTCGATTCGCGACGTGACGCCGATCCCGCACAACGGTTGCCGGCCGCCGAAGCGGCGGAGAGTCTAAGCCATGCGTTATACAGGACCTAGCTGCCGCCAGTGCCGCCGCGAAGGGACGAAGCTGTTCCTCAAAGGCACCAAGTGCTTTACCGAGAAGTGCCCGGTCGAACGTCGTCCGGTACCGCCTGGACAGCACGGTGCCAATGCGGCCCGTCGCCGGAAGGTGTCGGAGTATTCCAAGCAGATGCGTGAGAAGCAGAAGATCAAGCGTATCTATGGATTGAGCGAGACGCAGTTCCGCAACACGTTCACGCGTGTGTCCACCCTGCCGGGTGTGACCGGTCACAACTTGTTGGCCGCGCTCGAGAGCAGGCTCGACAACATTGTGTACCGCATGGGCTTTGCGGCGAGCCGCAAGGCGGCGCGTCAGTTGGTGCGTCATCGTCACGTCGAAGTAAACGGCGCGGCGGTCGACATTCCGAGCTTCGTGGTGCAGCCTGGGCAGGAAGTGCGCGTGCGTGGGAAGTCGCGTGAGCAGGTGTCGATCCTCTCCGCGATGGATCAATCGTCGCGTGGCGCGCCGCTCTCGTGGATCGCGGTCGATAAGGAGTCGTTCAGCGGCCGGATGCTGGAGCGTCCGACCCGCCCGAACATCCCGATCGCGGCCCAGGAACAGCTGGTCGTCGAGCTCTACTCCAAGTAGTCGTACGTTGTTGTCGTAGGGGCGCACTGGTGTGCCCCCACAGTTGTAGGGGCGCACTGCTGTGCGCCCCAAAGAAGGATGAGGCGTACACGCGTGCGCCCGTACATATCGGAGCCCTAACCTCCGCACCAGCTTGCCGCGCGTTAGGGGCGGGGCAAGGGGTAAAGAATCTCTCTCATGGCTAACGCAATCGATCTTCGCGGACTCGTCCGCCCGCAGCTCGTCGAATCGACGAAGCGCGATGACAATGTGAACATCGCCGAGTTCCGGCTTCAGCCGCTGGAGCGCGGGTTCGGGCACACGCTCGGCAACGCGATGCGCCGCATGTTGTTGTCGTCGCTCCGTGGGTCGGCCGTGTGGGGCTTCCGGATTGATGGCGTCGTGCACGAGCATCAGACGATCCCTGGGGTCGTCGAAGATGTGCACCAGATCATTGGGAACCTCAAGACGTTGACGCTGGCGCTCGACGATGAAGTCGAGAGCACGGTCCTCCGGATCACGAAGGCGGGGCCGGCCAACATCACGGCTGGGGATATCGAAGGGCAGTCGGGCGTGACGGTCATCGAGCCGAACCATCACCTGTTCACCTTGCAGGATGATCGCGAGATCACCTTCGAGCTGTATGTGAACAAGGGACGTGGGTACATCGAGTCGGATCAGCATGTGCTCGATCGGGCGTTGCCGGTCGACCTCGTTCGGATCGATTCGATCTACAACCCGGTGCGCCGCGCCAACTTCATCGTCGAAGCGACGCGCGTTGGTCAGCGGACCGACTATGATCGCTTAACGTTGACGGTTGAAACGAACGGGACGATCTCGCCGGAAGAAGCGGTGAGCTACGCGGCTGCGCTCGCGCAGACGCACTTCCAGTATTTCGCCAGCTTCGGCTCGCACGCGGTTGCGCCGCTCACGCCGGGAAGTGACATCGGTGGTGGCGATGCGCATCGGTTGCAGCAGCTGCTGTCGACGTCGATCGACGACATGGATCTCTCGGTCCGGTCGGTCAACTCGCTCAAGAACAGTAACATCCGGACGCTGGGCGATCTGGTTCGCCAGACCGAACAGCAGATCCTGCAGGTCAAGAACTTCGGCAAGAAGTCGCTCAATGAGATCGCCGAGCTCCTCGAGCGTGAGAACCTCAATTTCGGTATGAAGTACGAAGAGACCCAAGACGGTGTCCGCATTCTCGACCGCGGCACGCCACCCAACCGTGACGCGATGGCGGCTGCCACCGCGGGCGCGGAGGACGAGGAATAATTACTTATGCGCCATAGAAAAGCCGGACGCCAACTCCGCCGCACCCCCGAGCAGAAGCTCGCCCTGATGCGGAACCTGGCGCAGTCGTTGATTGAACACGGAGCGATCGAGACCACCGAGGCCAAGGCCAAGGAGCTCCGCCCGTTCGTCGAAAAGTTGATCACCAAAGCCAAGGAAGGGACGCTCCATTCCCGTCGTCTCGCTGCGCGTCACGTGCAGCAGCGCGCCGTGAACGACAAGCTCTTCCAGGAAGTCGCGCCGAAGTTCGCGACGCGGGCCGGTGGGTACACGCGCATTCTCAAGACCGGACACCGCAAGGGTGACGGGGCTGACATGGCGCGCATTGAATTGGTGGTAGATTGATCATGAGCCAGTTAGCCGAAAAACGGACGCGCGGAATCGAGCGCAATAAGTGCTACGCGTGCGGGAAGAGCGTCGCGTACGGGAACAACGTTTCCCACGCGAACAACAAGACGCGCCGCACGTGGAAGCCGAATCTCCAAGTCGCGCGGATCGCGATGGACGGAAAGATCATCAAGGTGAAGGTCTGCACCGGATGCCTGAGTGCTGGCAAAGTGGTCCGGGCGCCACGGGGTCAGGCGGTTGCCTGATCGCCGTTCCGCGGTGATGCTGTTTCTTTCGGGGCGACCGGCGTGTCGCCCCGTTTTTGTATCTTTGACTTTCTGCGATGCCGAAACGTACTGATCTGAAGCGCATTCTGGTGATCGGCTCGGGGCCGATCGTCATTGGCCAAGGTGCCGAGTTCGATTACTCGGGGACCCAGGCGACCAAGGCGCTCAAGGAAGAAGGGTACGAGGTGGTGCTCATCAACTCGAACCCCGCCACCATCATGACCGATCCGGAGTTCGCTGATGCGACCTACGTCGAGCCGGTCACCCCCGACTTCGTCGAGCTCGTCATCGCCAAAGAGCGCCCGGATGCGTTGCTCCCAACCATGGGCGGACAGACCGCGCTCAACGTCGCGATGGCGTTGGCAGAGCGCGGTGTGTTGGAGAAGTACGGCGTCGAGTTGATCGGTGCGGACGCGCGGGCGATCAAGATGGCTGAAGATCGCGCGCTGTTCAACGAAGCAATGGCGCGGCTTGGGTTGCATGTCGCGGCGGGTGGAATCGCGACCACCCTCGAAGAAGGGATCGCCTTGATCGACACGGTCAACTTTCCGGCGATCATCCGTCCTGCGTTCACCTTGGGTGGCACTGGCGGTGGGATCGCGTACAATCGCGAGGAGTTCGAGACCATCGTTCGCCGCGGGCTCGATCTTTCGCCCGTGACGCAGGTCTTGATCGAGCGGAGCTTGATCGGATGGAAGGAATTCGAGCTCGAAGTCATGCGCGACGCGGCGGACAATGTCGTGATCGTCTGCTCCATCGAGAACATCGATCCGATGGGCGTACACACCGGCGACTCGATCACCGTCGCGCCGGCGATGACCCTCACCGATCGCGAATATCAAGTCATGCGCGATGCGGCGTGCGCCATCATTCGTGAGATTGGCGTAGCGGCTGGTGGGTGTAATATCCAATTCGCGGTGAGCCCACAGAACGGCGAGATGGTCGTCATCGAGATGAATCCGCGCGTGTCGCGGTCGTCGGCGTTGGCGTCCAAGGCGACTGGATTCCCGATCGCGCGTATCGGGGCGAAACTCGCGGTCGGCTACAATCTCAACGAGATCCCGAACGATATCACCAAGACGACGCCGGCCTCGTTCGAGCCGGTGCTCGATTACGTCGTCGTCAAATGCCCGCGCTTCGCGTTCGAGAAGTTCTCCACCGCGAATCCGTATCTCACCACCCAGATGAAATCTGTTGGTGAGTCGATGGCGATTGGGCGTACGTTCAAGGAAGCGCTGCAGAAGGGACTTCGGGCGCTCGAAACGGGACGCACCGGATGGGACGTCAGTGCGCGGACCATCGACGATCGGTTGGCCGATGATTCGATCGAGACGTTGCGCGGCGCGCTTCGCCAGCCGACGCCGGAACGTATCTTCCAAGTCAAGCGCGCATTCCTCGCGGGAATGACCGTCGACGAGATTTACGAGCTCACGCACATCGATCCGTGGTTCCTCGATCAGATGGCGGAACTGGTCGAGGCGGAACGTCGATATACCGCGCTTCCTGAAGTCACGGTGCCGGAGATGCTTCGCATGAAGCAGATGGGCTTCTCCGATCGCCAATTGGGCGACGCACGCGGCGAAACAGAAGGCGAAACGCGTGCCCGCCGTTGGGCGCTCGGTGTTCGTCCCGTGTACAAGATGGTCGACACTTGCGCCGGTGAATTTCCGTCGGCGACGCCATATCTCTACAGCTCGTACGACGAAGAGAGCGAAGCCCCGCGTACGGGACGCAAATCGGTCGTCATCCTCGGCAGCGGCCCGAATCGCATCGGACAGGGCGTCGAGTTCGACTATTGCTGCGTGCGCGCCGCGTTGGCGCTGCGGGAGCAGGGGTACGAGACGATCATGATCAACTCCAATCCGGAAACCGTCTCGACCGACTTCGACATTTCGGACAAGTTGTACTTCGAGCCGTTGTCGTTGGAGAACGTGCTCGAGATCGTGCAGCGCGAACAACCGGTTGGCGTCATCGTGCAATTGGGTGGACAAACCCCGCTCAAATTGACCCGTGGGCTCGAAGCTGCCGGCGTGAACATTCTCGGCACCTCGCCCGACGCGATCGACATCGCCGAAGATCGCAAACGGTTCGACGAGATCGCGCGCTCGCTCAACATTCGCCAGCCGGATAACGGAACCGCGACCAGCGTCGACGAAGCGTTGTCGATCGCGAACCGTGTCGGCTATCCGGTGCTCGTCCGCCCGTCGTACGTGCTCGGTGGACGTGCGATGGAGATCGTGTACGACGATGACTCGTTGCGCGAATACTTCGTACGCGCCGTCCACGTCTCTGAAGAGCGTCCCGTCCTCGTCGACCGATTCCTCGAAGATGCTTTCGAGGCCGACGTCGACGCCGTCTCCGACGGCACGCGCGTCGTGATCGGCGGCATCATGCAGCACATCGAAGATGCCGGGATTCACTCCGGCGACTCGGCCTGTGTCCTGCCGCCGTACTTGATCGGCCAGAAGGAACTGGAGACGATGCGCCAACATACCGTCGCGCTCGCGAAGGCGCTCGGTGTTGTCGGGCTCATCAACGTGCAGTACGCCATCAAGGACGGCGTCGTCTACGTCCTCGAAGTGAATCCGCGCGGGAGCCGCACGATTCCATTCGTCTCCAAGACGATCGGCGTTTCCCTCGCCGCCATCGCAGCGCGGGTGATGCTCGGCGAAACACTCGAACAGATCGGATTCACCGAAGAGATCATCGCCCCATACGTCGCGGTCAAAGAAGCGGTCTTCCCGTTCAACAAGTTCCGCGAGTTCGACCCCATCCTCGGCCCCGAAATGCGGTCGACCGGGGAAGTCATGGGGACGTCGGAATCGTTCGGGAGCGCCTTCTACAAGGCGCAGTTGGCGGCGGACAATGGACTCCCGATGTCCGGCGCGATCTTCGTCTCCGTCAACGATTCGGACAAGAAGAACGTGACGCCGATCGTGCGCCGCCTGCATGAGCTCGGCTTCAAGATCTTCGCGACCGAAGGAACCGCCCGCCATCTGCGCAACGTCGGCATTCCCGCGACGCGCGTCTTCAAAGTGCACGAAGGGCGTCCGCACGCGATCGACCTCATCGTCAACGGTGAAGTCGGTCTCTTGATCAACACGCCGATGGGAAAACACGCCCAGCGCGACGACTACACGATGCGCCAAGCCGCCATCGCGCACCGCGTTCCGTATACGACGACGTTGTCCGCGGCCAACGCGGCCGTTGACGCCGTGCTCGCCGCGCGGTCCCGTCCCACGACCGTGACGTCGTTGCAGGAGTGGCACGCCAAGATCATGACTGAGGCGACCGCATGAGCCGCGACCTCACGGGGGTGACGTTGGGCGAAGGCGCATTCGTTCACGAGTCGGCGTATGTGGATGCCGGGGCCGTGATCGGGGCGCAGACCAAGGTGTGGCATTTCTGCCACGTGCTTGGTGGCGCGCACATCGGTGAGCGGTGTTCGTTGGGACAGAACGTCGTCGTGATGAACGGGACGCGGATCGGCAACAATGTAAAAATTCAGAACAACGTGTCGGTGTATGAGGGAGTGACCCTGGAAGACGACGTGTTCTGTGGCCCGTCGATGGTGTTCACCAACGTGATGAATCCGCGCAGCGCCGTGTCGCGCAAGCACGAGTACAAAGCGACGTTGGTGAAGCGCGGCGCGTCGATCGGTGCGAACGCGACGATCGTCTGCGGAACGACGCTCGGCGAGTATGCTTTTGTTGGCGCGGGAGCTGTCGTCTCGCGCGACGTTCCTGCGTATGCGTTGATGGTCGGCGTTCCTGCGCGCCGGATTGGATGGATGTGCGAATGCGGCGAGCGGCTCCCGTCAGGAGATGCACCCGTTTGTACGGTTTGTCGGAAGCACTATGCGGCCGCGGACGGAGTATTGTCCCGTGTCTGAGCGAATCAAAATTGCTTTAGTCGGTTGTGGTCGTATCAGCAAGAATCATTTCGATGCCATCGTTCGCATCGACGATCTAGAGCTGGTTGCCGTCGCTGATACCGTCGAAGCGCGCTCGCGCGCGGCGGGCGAATTGTATGGCGTTCCGTCGTTCACGTCGATCGACACGCTGCTCGCGGAAGCCCAGTGCGACATTGTCGTGATCGCGACGCCCTCGGGGCTACACCCGCAGTTGGGAATCAAAGCCGCGCGGGCAGGGAAGCACGTCGTGACCGAAAAGCCGATGGCGATCTCGCTCGAAGGGGCGGACGCGCTGATCGCGGCGTGTGCTCAATACGGCGTGCATCTCTTCGTCGTCAAGCAGAACCGGCTCAATCCGCCGATCCAACTCCTCAAGCGCGCAATCGACAAAGGGCGGTTCGGCCGCATCTTCAACGTCAATTGCACGGTACGGTGGACGAGACCGCAGGAGTACTACGACCAAGCGCCGTGGCGCGGGACGTGGGCGCTCGATGGCGGAGCCTTCATGAATCAAGCGTCGCACTATGTCGACCTGATGCAGTGGCTCGTCGGGCCGCCCGCTCGCGTCGTTGCGATCACCGCGACGCAGGCACGGCAGATCGAAGCTGAAGATTCCGGTGCGGCGATCGTACAGTTCAAATCGGGCGCGCTCGGTGTCTTCGACGTGACGATGCTTGCTTATCCCAAAAATCTCGAAGGATCGATCACGATTCTTGGCGAGAAAGGATCGGTGACTGTTGGTGGAACGGCCGTCAATCGGATCGAGCATTGGGTCTTCGCCGATTACGATGATGACGACAAGCTTGTCGAATCATCGTCGACGAATCCGCCAAACGTCTACGGATTTGGGCACGAAGGGTATTATCGCAACGTTGTTTCTGTGCTCCGAGGCGAAGCCAAGCCCGACACGGACGGCACCGAAGGGCGGAAGTCGCTCGAGCTGATCGTTGGAATTTACGAGTCGGCGCGTACGGGATGCGCCGTGCTATTTCCGATCGGCGGGTAGGTTATTCTACTAAGTCGGAAGTCATTATTGCGCTTCCGACTTTGCCGCTCTTCGCCGACTGTCGAATGTAACGAGCGCGGCGAGCGTGCAGGTTGCGCCGGCTTCGCCGAACAAACGCGCTGACAACCCAGTAGGGTCTGACTTTCTTCGAACCTCTTCCATTGCGCATACGCTGCAAAGGCTTGCAATGACGGATATGACGAGCGCTCTGCGCGTGGAGAGTCGTGTGTCGCCGACGGTTTGAGCGAGGAATACACCCAATAGGGTGAATGTCCAGAAGCGAAGCATTCGCATTCCGGTCAAAGCGACTGTTTGGCGCGTGAAATGATCAATGACGGGAGTCGTCCAGACGAGTACGGTAGCCGCCATTGCGGCCCATACCAGTCGTCGAGCAATGGGATGACGTCGCTTCCACCATTCAAGGCGCACAGGCAATCGTATCGTCAACGAGCCTGATCCCTACCGTTTCGGTTCATACCGCATCGCCACCGCCCCCGAGCTAAACTCCAACAGGCCCACGAGATTCAAGTCGACATACTTCGAAAGCCCCGCGAACAACGTCGGCCCGTGACCCACGATTCTGGGATGCACGATGAACTCGTACTCATCGATCAATCCCAGCTCCGCCAACGCCAGCGGAAGCTTCAGCCCCCCGACGTACAGTCCGTTCCCCGGCTCTTGCTTCAACCGCTGAACGGTCGCCGCCAACTCATCACCGCGCACCAGCTCCGCGTTCCAATCGACCCGATCCAACGTGTTCGACACGACATACTTCTTAGCCGCGTCGATCGTCCGGGCGAACGGTTCCATCCAATCGGTCATCCACTCGGGTCTCACACCCGCCTTCGCCGCCGGCCGCCACGCGTCCTCCATCATTTCGTAGATCACCCGGCCAAAGAGCAGGGCATCCGCCTGCGCGATGGTCTCGGTCGCATGGCGATGTAATTCTTCGTCCGGAAGTCCCACGCGGTGATCGCAGCACCCGTCCAAGGTGACGTTGATGGAATACCGAAGAGGTCGCATGGTGTAAGTGTACCACCGACCAGAGGAGACCCGCCAGAAACTTCGTCGTGGGCACCGTTGGCGTCACGTCCGCTCCCAGGGCTAGCCCAAAAGGGTGACGCCCCCTCGCATCCGCCCCCTCCACGTCGTTGACTTCCCCCCCGCTCGGCGGCGATCTTTCATGGCTGTATATCCAAGAAAAACCGCGGCCGACGCACCGCGTCTTCTACTTCGCCTCGTCGGTCGATTATCACAAATTTGATCTCCCATGGCTGTCCCTCTGCTCGATCTGAAAGCCCAACACGCGACCATCCGCGACGAAGTCCTCGCGTCGGTCATGCCAATCATTGATGGACAAACGTTCATTCTAGGAGAGGCGGTCGAGCGACTCGAACGGCAGGTGGCCTCGCTGTCCAACACGGCGCACGCGATTGGCTGCGCGAACGGGACTGACGCCATCCTTCTCGCCCTCCGGGCTCTCGGAATCGGCGCAGGTGACGCAGTCGTGACGACGCCGTTTACTTTTTTTGCAACGGCTGGCGCGGTACACAATGTCGGCGCTCGCCCCGTCTTCGCCGATATCGACCCTGCGACATTCAACGTATCGCCGAACGCGCTGGCGGAAGTCGTCTCGGCCACCCCGAACGCCAAAGCGGTCATCGCGGTCGATCTCTTCGGGCAGATGGCGCCCATCGACGACCTCGGAGTTCTTCTCCCCAACGGCATGCCCATCATCGAAGATGCGGCACAGTCGATCGGCGCTCGGCGCCAGGTCGGCGGACGGTGGGTCCGCGCGGGAGAGATTGCCTCGATCGGGACGTTCAGCTTCTTCCCGTCGAAGAACCTCGGCGGCTACGGCGACGGCGGGATGGTGGTGACGCAGGATGACGCACTCGCCGCGCGGGTGCGCCGTTTGCGTACACACGGGAGCGTGAAAACGTATTTCCACGACGAGGTCGGCTACAATAGTCGTCTCGACGCGCTGCAGGCTGCCGTGCTCTCGGCCAAACTTCCATACCTGGAAGGGTGGAGCGCCGCACGCAGAGCGAATGCGGAATACTACAACAAGGCGTTCGCGGATCTCGACGGCGTGCAGACGCCGGTGATCGATCCGCGCAACGAATCGATCTACAACCAGTACACCATTCGCGCCGAACGGCGTGACCAACTCCAAGAGCATCTCAAAGGGTGGGGGATTGGGAACATGGTGTACTACCCGCTCCCCTTGCACCTGCAACCTTGCTTCAGCTACCTCGGCTACAAAGCCGGCGATTTTCCGGAAGCCGAACGTGCCGCGAACGAGGTTGTGTCACTCCCCGTGTACCCCGAGCTCACCGAGTCGCAACGCGACGAAGTCGTCTCGGCGGTCCGCGCTTTTTATGGCCGGTAACGGCCCCTAACGTCCCTTCTCTCACGCTATGAACATGAAAGTCCAACTGCTCAATAAAATCGCGGATCGCTCGGCAGTCATCGGAGTGGTCGGGCTTGGCTATGTCGGCCTCCCCCTGGCGCTCGAATTTGCTCGCGCCGGCTTCAAAGTCATCGGCTTCGACGTCTCGGAGCGGGTCGTCGCGCAGCTCAACAGAGGGGTCTCGCACATCCAGGATGTCGCGTCGGCCGACTTGGCGGAAGTCGTCAAGAAGGGGCTCTTCGAGGCAACCAGCAACCCGGCACGCATCCGCGACATGGACGCGGTGTCGATCGCCGTCCCAACGCCGCTCGTCAAGACGCGCGACCCGGACATGAGCTACGTCGTCAAGGCGACGGAGACCATCGCGGCGAATGCGCGTGCAGGGATGCTCGTCGTCCTCGAAAGCACGACGTACCCGGGGACGACCCGCGAGCTCATGCAGCCGAAGCTGGAGTCGGTCGGCATGAAGATCGGTGAGGATGTGTTCTTGGCGTTCAGCCCGGAACGCGTCGATCCAGGGAACCCGACGTGGCACACCAAGAATACGCCGAAGGTCGTCGGTGGAATCACGCCAGCCTGTACGGAAGTGGCGGTCGCGCTCTACGCGAGCTGCCTCGACACGATCGTCCCGGTCGCGTCGACGGAGACGGCGGAGTTGGTGAAGCTCCTCGAAAATACCTTCCGCTCGGTGAACATCGGCCTCGTCAACGAGATGGCGATCGTCTGCGATAAGCTTGGCGTCAACGTGTGGGAAGTCATCGACGCCGCGGCGACCAAGCCGTTCGGCTTCATGAAGTTCACCCCGGGCCCCGGCATCGGCGGACACTGCATTCCGCTCGATCCGCACTACCTCGCGTGGAAGATGCGCACGCTGAACTACAAGACGCGCTTCATCGACCTCGCCAGCGAGATCAACTCGGAAATGCCCGCGGTCGTGGTCGAGAAGGTGGCGCGCGCCCTCAACGATCAGCGCAAAGCAGTCAACGGGAGCTCCGTCTTGGTGCTTGGCGTCGCGTACAAGAAGAACATCGACGACATGCGTGAGAGCCCGGCGCTCGACGTGATGCGGTTGCTCGAAGAGCGCGGCGCGCACGTGTCATTCTCGGATTCGTACGTGAACAAGTTCACGGAAGACGGACACACCTTCACGGGTGTCGAGTTGACGGACGATGTGCTCCGCAACTCGGACGCCGTGGTGATCGTTACCGATCACGACAATGTCGACTACCAGCGCGTCGTCTCGTTGGCGAAGGTCGTCGTCGACGCGCGGAATGCCACGAAAGGGTTGAAGATCGAGCCAGGCAAGGTGGTTCCACTCTCCGCCACGCGGGAGTTGTCCGCGTTGGCCGCCGTCTAAGGCGGCCAACGGGTTGGGAATCCGACTCGGCGCCATCGGAGGCGCATTGTGAGCATCGCCGTCATTGGAACCGGCTACGTCGGGCTCGTGGCGGGGGCATGCTTTGCGGAAACGGGGAGCACGGTCTGCTGCGCCGACATCGACGCGCGGAAGATCGAGCTCCTCCGGCAAAATGTCTTGCCGATCTACGAGCCTGGGCTCGATGGACTCGTCGCACGCAATCAAACGGACGGACGTCTGTCCTTTACGACAGACGTCGCCGCCGCGATTGCGGGGGCAGACGTCGTCTTCATTGCGGTCGGAACACCGCCGGATGAAGATGGCTCCGCCGATCTTCGACATGTGTTGACGGTGGCCGATACCATCGGCGAGCACATGACACGCGAGACGGTGATTGTCAACAAGTCGACGGTTCCGGTGGGGACGGCGCCAAAGGTGCGAAACGCGGTCGCGAAAAAGGCGCGCTTCCCGTTTCACGTCGTCAGCAATCCGGAATTTTTGAAAGAAGGGGCGGCGGTCGAAGACTTCTTGCGTCCCGACCGGGTCGTACTGGGCGTCGATAGCGACTACGCCAAAGGGGTGATGATGGATTTGTACTCCCCCTTCGTGCGCACTGGACGACCGGTGTTGGTCATGGACATCGCCTCCGCCGAAATGACGAAGTACGCCGCCAATGGGATGTTGGCGACGCGGATCAGCTTCATGAACGAAATCGCGCTCCTCTGCGAAATGACCGGTGCCAACGTCGATGACGTGCGGCGCGGAGTGGGGAGCGATACGCGCATCGGCCCGAGCTTCCTGTTCCCGGGACCGGGATATGGTGGATCGTGCTTTCCGAAGGACGTGAAAGCGTTGGTCCGGACGGCGGCAGAGCTGTCGGTCCCAATGGACGTGCTCGGCGCCGTCGATAACGCCAACGAACGACAAAAACGGTGGCTCGGTACGAAGGTTCGCTCCGTCCTGGGCGGCGAGATTGGTAGCTTGCACGGGATGCGCGTCGCCGTATGGGGCTTGGCGTTCAAGCCACAAACCGACGACATGCGGGAGGCCCCGTCCATCGTGCTGATCGACGAGCTGATCGATGCCGGCGCGACGGTCTGCGCCCACGATCCCGCCGCCATGGGTGAAGCTCGACATCGGCTCGGTCATCATGCGTCATCTCGGCTGTCGTATGCAGAGACCAATTACGAGGCGCTCTCGGACGCCGATGCGTTGGTCGTCGTGACGGATTGGAACGAGTATCGCCATCCGGATTTCGCGCGTGTCAAGCAGGGGCTTCGGCGCCCCCTCATCATCGATGCCCGCAATTTGTATGACCCCGCCAAATTGGCGCAGCTCGGGCTGACCTATCATTCCCTTGGCCGCCCGTCCGCGGGCGTACTGGATCTCGTGTCGTGAATCGTTTCCGACTCTTCCGTGTACCTCACGTCGTGACTCGCCCAGCCTCGCTTCGGACGGCCGCGCTGCGCCGCACGCGCCCCTTGTGGATCGCGTTGCTGGTTGTCGCCGGCGCGTGCCATCACGAGTTCAACCCACGCGCGTATACGAACCCGGAGGCGTTGTTCAACGTCGGACTTCGGGAGTACAACGCGCACCATTGGGACAACGCGACTAAGGCGTTCGATCAATTGACGCGCGATTTGCCGGCGCGTGATCCGCTCCTACCTCTGTCGTACTACTACTTGGGCAAGTCGCAGGACCAGAGCGGTGATCACTTGCTTGCCGCCCAGAGCTTCTCCCGGATCGCGGACGCGTTCCCGGAGGACAGCTTGGCGCCGCGCGCGATGTACGAAGGCGCCGTCGCGTATACTAAGATGTGGCACCGTCCCGAGCTCGATCCGCAGTATGGGCAGCAGGCGATGACGGCGTTGCAGACGATGATCGCGCTGTATCCGGATTCGCCGTTGATCCCCAAGGCCAACGAGACGATGGCGAAGCTCGACGCCATGTTCGCGCAGAAGGACTACGCGATCGCGCACCAATACTTCAAGCGTGGTGCGTACGACTCCGCCATCATCTATTACAAGGACGTAATTCAGTTGCACCCCAACGCGCCCGCGGCTCGGACTTCGGCGTTGGAGTTGTACGACGCATATCGCATCATCAAGTACACCGATGACGCGAAAGATCTGTGCGACGCCACCCTAAAAAAGTATCCCACGGACCAGGCGGTTCGTGCCAAATGCGGCTCGGTATCTTCGGCGGCAGCTTCGACCCCCCACACATAGGGCATTTCCTCGCGGCGGTCGATGCGGCGGAACAGTTGTCGCTCGACCGGGTCCTCTGGATCCCGGCTGCGAGGCAGCCGCTCAAGACCGCGACGCCGCATGTTGCGACCCCGGAGCAGCGCTACGCCATGGTGAGCGCCGCCGTACGGGGGCATTCGGCCTTTGCCGCGAGCCGGATCGAAATCGAGCGCGACGGGTTATCTTTCACTGTTACAACTTTAGAGGCACTCGAGCGCGAACAGCCCGCGGCCGAGCGTTTCCTGTTGGTGGGGGAGGACACGTGGGCGCGGTTCGGTGACTGGCATCAGCCGGAGCGCGTTCGGGCCCTCGCCCGGATCGTCGTGCTGACCAGAGCGTCGGGCCTCCCACACGAGGAACGTCGCCACACCGAGGACGGTACGGTGATCCATCTCGAGACTCGGCGGATCGAGGTCTCGTCGACGGAAATTCGAGCCCGCGTTGCTGCGGGCAAGCCGGTGCGCGGCTTCGTGCAGGACGCGGTCGCGGACATCATTGAATCGGAAGGGTTGTATCGATGGTAACTGATTTGTTCAAGAAGGTTTTTGGAACGCGCCACGATCGCGAACGCCGCCGGGTCCAACCGGTGGTCGACGCGGTGCACGAGCATGGCGCTCGTCTCGAAGCACTCTCTCAGGACGAGCTCCAAGCGCAGACCGAGCGGTTCCGCGAGCGGATCCGCGAAGCCACGGGCGCCATCGAGCAGCAGATCACCGAGCTCAAAGAGCGGAAGCGGGTCGCGAGTGATGCGGCCGAGCGCGAGCAGATCGACGATCAGCTGAGTGGGAGTGATGGGCAGGGCGGCTTAGAGGCCGACCTCCGCAAGGCGACGGCCGAAGTGCTCTCGGACATCTTGCCCGAAGCGTTTGCGACCGTGCGCGAGGCGTGTCGTCGTCTCGTCGGGACCAGCGTCGATGTGATGGGTCACGCCCTCACATGGAACATGGTCCCATACGATGTGCAGCTCATGGGTGGCTATCAACTGCACCAAGGGCGCATCGCCGAAATGGCGACCGGTGAAGGGAAAACCTTGGTCGCGACGCTGCCACTCTACTTGAATGCACTCCCCGGGAAAGGGGCGCATCTCGTCACCGTCAACTCGTACCTCGCCCGCCGCGACTCGCAGTGGATGGGGCATCTGTACAACTACCTCGGCCTCTCCGTCGGCTGCCTCGATGATACCGAGCCTGGGACATTCGACCGTCGGGCCGCGTACGAGTGCGACATTACGTACGGGACCAACAACGAGTTCGGGTTCGATTATCTGCGCGACAACATGGTTGTCTCGCTCGATCAGCGCGTGCAGCGCTCCCACGTTTTCGCCATCGTCGACGAAGTCGACTCGGTGTTGATCGACGAAGCGCGGACCCCGCTCATCATCTCCGGTCCGGTCGGGAACGACAGTGATGGGGAGTATGCGCAATACAATGCGTCTGTCGCCCGTCTCGTCAAAGCGCAGATGGACATGGTCAACACCCTCGTCGGCGAGGGCGAGCGGGCGTTGGAAGCCGGCAACACGGAAGCCGGATCGCTCTTACTCTACAAGGCGCAGCTCGGTGGTCCGAAGAACAAGCGGTTGATGAAGGCGTTGCTCGAGCCCGGTGTGAAGCAGCTCGTGCAGAAGATGGAGCTGGCCCACATCTCCGATCGCCGTCAACCGCCGAATCGCCAGCTATATCGGGACATCGAGGACGATCTCTTGTTCGTGCTCGACGAGAAAGGGCAGACCGTGCATTTGACCGATCGTGGTGTCGACTTCTTGTCGCCGAACGATCACGAAGCGTTCGTGCTCCCCGACATCTCGCAGCTTGTCCACGACGTCGACCACGATCCGTCGCTCGACGCGGCGGCCAGACTCGACCGGCGCGCCGCGATCAATCGCGAATATGCGTCCAAGGCGGAGCAGTTGCACATCGTGCATCAGCTCCTCCGCGCGCACTCGTTGTACGAGCGTGACGTCAACTACGTTGTGCAGGATGGCGAAGTCCTCATCGTCGACGAGTTCACCGGACGGACGATGCCGGGCCGCCGGTGGTCTGAAGGGTTGCATCAGGCCGTCGAAGCGAAAGAGCACGTGCATGTGAAGGGTGAGACGCAAACCTTTGCGACGATCACCATTCAGAACTACTTCCGTATGTACGAGAAGCTGGCGGGGATGACCGGAACGGCGGAAACGGAAGAGACCGAATTCCACGAGATCTATAAGCTCGACGTCGCCGTCATCCCGACCAATCGGCCGGCGATTCGCGACGACCGGCACGATCTCGTCTTCAAGACCCGCCGCGAGAAGTACAACGCGATCGTCGAAGAGACCCGCCGCCTGCACGAGCTTGGTTATCCAGTGCTCGTGGGAACGGTGAGCGTCGAAGTCTCGGAAACACTGTCGAAGTTGTTCAAGCGCGCCGGCATTCCGCACAACGTGCTGAACGCCAAGTACCATCAACGCGAAGCGGAAATCGTCACCGAAGCTGGTCGGTACGGCGCGGTCACGATTGCGACGAACATGGCCGGTCGCGGAACCGACATCAAATTGGGTGAAGGGGTCAACGAATCCAAAGCGTCGGTCGTGAAGGATCCGGAAGGCAAGCCGGTCGACGTGATGGAAATCGGCGGCTTGCACATCATCGGCTCCGAGCGGCACGAATCTCGGCGGATCGACCGCCAGCTGCGCGGTCGTGCGGGACGTCAGGGCGATCCTGGTGCCTCGCAGTTCTTCCTGTCGTTGGAAGACGACCTCATGCGGTTGTTCGGCTCCGAGCGCATCGCGCGGTTGATGGACGCCATGGGCGCGCAGGAAGGCGAGGTGTTGACCCACTCGCTCATCACACGATCGATCGAACAAGCGCAGAAGCGTGTCGAGTTGCAGAACTTCCAGTCACGCAAACGGTTGCTCGAGTACGACGACGTGATGAACCAGCAGCGCGAGGTCATTTATTCGCTTCGTTCCTTCGCGCTCGAAGGAGGCGAAGAGCTGCGGGGTGAAGCCGAGCGAATGGTGGAGAAGGCGGTGACGGCGCGGGTGGCGAAGATGTTGGCGGAGCCCGCCGAAGGGGAGCCGCTCGCGATCGACTTGCTGCGCCAAGAGCTGTTGATGCGCTACATGCTGTCCGTCCCCGAGTTCGAAGTTCCCGGCGACTGGCCGACGACGATCGAAGCGGCGCGGACCGCGACCATTGCGGCGGCCCAGAAGGCGTTCGTCGAGAAGATGGAAGGGCTGGGCGAGTACGCGGGGCAGCTTCTTGCGCTCGTCATGCTCAAAGTGCTCGACGACAAATGGAAAGATCATTTGTACGATTTGGATCAACTCCGCAACGCGATTCACTATCGCTCGTGGGGACAGCGCGATCCGCTCGTCGAGTACAAGCAGGAAGCGTACACCATGTTCGTGGATTTGATGGACGATATCTATCACACCTTCATGGAAAGCTTCTCCCGTGCGCAGATCGTGTTCGAGGAGCCGCCGGAGCCGATGGTGTATGCACCATCGGAGCCAGAGCCGCACCGTCCGACCAAGCGCTACAACGCGTTGGGAATTCTCGAGGATATCGTCGAAGAAGGACCCGCGGTGGGGACAGACGAGACGCTCGACGTCGGTCCCGCGGAGCTTCCGGCGACCGAAGCGACGGCGACGCGTGCGGAGCCCACCGTCATCGGTATGGGTCGTCCTCGCGTGCTTTCGCAGGACGGAAACAGAATGCCGGCAAACGTCGACTGGAGCACCGTGGGCCGGAACGATCCGTGCCCCTGCGGATCCGGGAAAAAGTTCAAGAAGTGTCACGGCGCGCAGCTCGGGTGACGATGCATTGAAATGACCATGCCGGTGTGAATTTGACTACACCGCATGGGGCTGCTTGGCGGTAACATAATGAATCCTTTCCCGCCGCCATGCCACTGTCTCCCTCGCCACGCCGTCACGCGTCGAATCACACACCTCCTGTGGTGTCGCAGTATCGCGCACACCACAGTCTTCTCGCCATGCGCGAGGTGCCAGTTCCGGAACGTCCGCGCGAACGTCTCTTACGCCAAGGCCCGCGCGCGCTCACGACGGTCGAGCTGACGGCCATTCTCCTTGGCGCCGGCGCGCAAGGACGGTCATCGCTCGACGTCAGTCGAGAGCTGTTGGCCGGGACGCAGGGATCGCTCAAGCGGCTCGTCGCGCGCCCCCTGGCGACTTTGACCGGAGTTCGTGGCGTTGGTCTAGTCCGTGCGATCACGATTCATGCGGCGCTGGAACTGGGGCGCCGCATGATGGCCGAATTGGTGGATGAAGGGGCCCCAATGATGACGGCACAGGACGTGTACGCCATGTACGCGCCCCGCATCGAGGACCTAACGTATGAGGAATTTCATGTGGGGATTTTGGACGCCAAACACCGCCTGGATGGCGACATCCTGGTGACCCGGGGGATCCTGAATTCGGCGCTCGTCCACCCACGCGAAGTCTTCCGGACCGTGATCGCTGAAAATGCGTGCGCAGTCGTATTGGTGCACAATCACCCCTCCGGTGACCCAACCCCCTCCCCCCAAGACGTCGAAATTACCGCCCAACTGGTCTCGGCGGGGAAAGTTTTGGGAATTGCGGTGTTAGACCATGTAATCGTTGGGCGGGGCCGGTTCACCAGCTTCGCCGAACACGGCATATTGATATAGCATGGCGACCAGCGCACTCCAGCCGGCCGGACCGACCTCGGCTGACCCCATCCCCGGATGGGACTTCTCGGTAGACCCACTCCCAGAGCGGCTCGACCAGGAGATGCTGGTGCGCGCCTACCGGTTCAGCGAAGAGGCACACCGGGGGCAGAAACGGCACTCAGGGGAGGACTACGTCCTTCACTGCGTCGAGGTCGCGAAGATTCTCGCCGGACTGCGACTCGATACGACGACGGTCGTGAGCGGCCTGGTTCACGATGTCATCGAAGACACGCGGTTCACGATCGAAGACATCGAACGGGAGTTCGGAAAAGAAGTCGCGTCGATCGTCGATGGACTGACGAAGATCGAACACCTTCCGGTGCACTCGCCGCGCGACCGGCAAGTCGAAAATTACCGGAAGCTGTTGCTGTCGATCGCCAAAGATGCGCGCGTCATTATCATCAAGCTCGCCGACCGTCTGCACAACATGCGGACGCTCGACTATCTCCCGGATGAGAAACGGCGCCGCATCGCGCAAGAGACCCGCGATCTGTATGCACCGCTGGCGCACCGCTTCGGAATGGCGCGCGTCCGATGGGAGCTGGAAGATCTCGCGTTCAAGTATCTCGAGCCGGAGGAGTATCGGAAGCTCGCCAAGTTGGTGGCGCAACGACGCGTGGAGCGCGATACGTTGATCGCGCAGATGCGCGAGCCGCTCATCAAGGAATTGACGCGCGCGGGAATCGCCGACGTCGATGTGACAGGACGTCCCAAGCATCTCTGGTCGATCTTCAAGAAGATGCAAACGCGAGACAAACCGTACGACGAGATCTACGATTTGCTCGCGATCCGTGTCCTGGTCAACACGGTTCCCGATTGTTACCATGCGCTCGGCGTCATCCACGATGGCTGGACGCCGCTGCAGGAGCGGATCAAGGATTACATCGCGCAACCGAAGTCGAACGGCTATCAGTCGCTCCATACGACGGTGTTCGGCCCGGGACGCCAGCTGTTCGAGATCCAAATCCGGACACGCGAGCATCATCGCACCGCGGAGTTCGGGATCGCGGCGCATTGGCGCTTCAAAGAAAACGCGAAAGACGCCGACGAGCTCGATCGGCATTTGCAATGGTTCCGGCAAGTCCTGGAGTTACAGCTCGACGCGAAGACGCCTGATGAGTTTCTCGAATTCCTGAAGCTCGATCTCTATCAGGACGAGATCTTCGTCTTCACGCCGACTGGCGACGTGATTCAGCTTCCCAAAGGGGCAACACCACTCGACTTCGCCTTCGCGGTCCACACGGAAATCGGCGTCCACTGCCTCGGCGCCCGCATCAACGGTCGCATCGCGCCACTCGGCAGAGAGCTCCGCAATTCGGATACGGTCGAGATCATTACGTCGCCGACCGCACGTCCGAGTCGAGATTGGCTCGCGCACGTGCGCACGGGGCGGGCGCGACACCGGATTCGCCAACGGCTCCGCATGGAGGAACAGAAAGCCTCCATCAAGCTCGGCCGCGAAATGATCGAACGCGAAGCACGTCGTCGCCGAGTCGCTCGGCTCAACGATGAGTCGCTCGTGCACGTCGCGAAGGGGCTCAAGTATCCCGACGTCAATCACTTGGTGGCGGCGGTTGGGCAAGGGGAAGTCAGTGCAGGGGATGTCCTTCGGCAGGTGTATCCAGAGCTCGACGTCTCGTCAGAGCCGCCCAAGGGAGGACCGATTACGCGCCTCGTCGACCGCGTACGCGGGGTCGGACGTGGCGTGCGCATCCAAGGGACCGACGGGCTCCTCGTTCGATACGCGCAGTGTTGCCAGCCAGTACCGGGCGACCCGGTGTCAGGCTATGTCACGCGCGGGCGCGGCGTGAGCATCCATCGCTCCGACTGTCCGAATCTGCTCCTCCTCGATGACGAGCCGGAACGCCGTCTCGAAATCGATTGGCAGGAGATGCAAGGCGAGCGGTTCCTCGTTCGCCTCGCGGTCGAAGCGACCGACCGGCGCGGACTGTACGCCGACATCGCCACCGCGATCGCCGGAACGGCCACCGACATGCGCGCCTTCGAGCTCCAGAGCCGAGATGCACGGGTGACCGGCGCCATCGAGGTAGAAGTGGAGAATCTCCCGCATCTCGAAAAGATTTTGCGAGCCATCCGTCGCGTCAAAGGGGTCACGGAGGTGTCCCGCCGCGAACGGTTGATGCAGGACGAGTAACCCCGCGCCGTCCCTCCCCACACTCGGCGCCCCGGTCATCGAGGGGCCTATCCTTTGCAGCGGTAAGGGCTGAGCCGTCACGAACGCTCGTGACGGCGTTTCTCGTTTGTCGGGTGTCTCCTATGTCGCTTCCATCTCGTACCCTTGGCAAGCATGGGCCAACCACGTCCGCCCTCGGCTTCGGCTGCATGGGCATGTCGGATTTCTACGGCCCGGCGAATGACCAAGAGTCGATTGCCACGATTCACCGCGCGCTCGATCTCGGTGTCACGTTGCTCGACACGGCCGACATGTACGGCATGGGACACAACGAGCAATTGGTGGGAACGGCGATTCGCGATCGTCGCGACGGAGTCATTCTCGCGACCAAGTTTGGAATCATTCGCGATCCCAACAATCCCTCCGTGCGCGGTGTGAGTGGGCATCCCGATTATGTGCGCAGTAGTTGCGATCGTTCGCTCGCCCGTCTCGGCGTCGATCATATCGATATTTATTACCAACATCGCGTCGATCCTTCTGTCCCCATCGAAGAAACGATCGGTGCGATGGCCGATCTGGTACGCGCCGGCAAAATCCGATACATCGGGATGTCCGAAGCCGGACTCGATACGATTCGTCGAGCACACGCGACACATCCGATCGCGGCACTGCAGTCGGAGTATTCATTGTGGACGCGCGATCCCGAAGATGGCGCGCTCCCGCTGTGCCGAGAGCTGGGGATTGGGTTCGTCGCGTATAGCCCGCTCGGACGTGGCTTTTTGACCGGGACCATCCGAACCCCAGACGCGCTCGCCGACGATGACTTTCGGCGGAGCAACCCGCGCTTTCAGGGCGAGAATTTTGAGCGGAATCTGGCCCTGGTCGACCGGGTCGAACAGTTGGCCAAGGAAAAGTCCTGCACGCCGGGACAGCTGGCACTCGCCTGGCTTCTCGCCCAAGGTGACGACATCGTCCCCATCCCCGGCACACGGCACCAGCACCGGCTGGAGGAAAACGTCGCGGCAGCCTCGATCCAGCTGACCGACGAGGACCTCCGCAGGATCGACGGTGTGGCGAGGCGGGACGCCGTCGGCGGGGAGCGGTACACCCTGGTGGGCATGCAAACCATCGGGCGGTAGCCGATGCCCCGCCAGCCTTCAGGCGGGAAAAAGGGTCCCCTTGCGGGTGGGCTTCGGTTAAATTTCGGGTCTCATGGCCGCCTTTGATCTGCAGGCCCCCTTCAGCCCGGCAGGGGACCAACCGACCGCGATCACCGAGCTCTCTCGGGGGCTCAAGGCTGGGCAACGGTTCCAGACGCTCCTCGGCGTCACGGGATCCGGAAAGACGATGACGGTCGCCAACGTCATCAAGGCCTACGGAAAGCCCACCCTGGTCTTATCCCACAACAAGACATTGGCCGCGCAGCTGTACGGCGAGATCAAGAGTTTCTTCCCGCATAATGCCGTCGAGTACTTCATTTCGTACTACGACTACTATCAGCCGGAAGCGTACGTCCCGACGACCGACACCTACATCGAGAAAGACGCCTCGATCAACGAGGACATCGATCGATTGCGGCTTCGTGCGACGTCGAGCCTCATGGAGCGCGAGGACGTCATCATCGTCGCGACCGTTTCGGCGATCTATGGCTTGGGTGATCCGGTCAGCTATCGCGAGCAGATGGTGACGTTGACGCGTGGGCAGAAGATTGCGCGCGACGACATCCTTCGCTCGTTGGTCAAGATTCAATATTCGCGCAACGACGTCGCCTTCGAGCGCGCCACCTTCCGCGTCCGGGGCGATACCGTCGAGATCCTCCCCGCGTATGAGGAGCAAGGGGTGCGGATCGAGATGTGGGGGGACGAGATCGAGCGGATCAGCAAGATCGATCCGTTGACCGGCAATGTCATCGCCACGCTCGAAAAAGCGGCGATCTATCCCGCCAAGCACTTCGTGACCAATCGGCCGACCATCGAGCGCGCCGTGCGGCGGATTCAAGCCGAATTGGCGGAGCGGCTGCAGGAGCTGCGGACGACCAACAAGTTGTTGGAGGCGCAACGCTTGGAGTCGCGGACCAACTTCGACATCGAAATGATGTTGGAGATCGGCACCTGTGCGGGGATCGAGAACTATTCGCGTCACCTTGCTGGGCGCGAAGCGGGTGAGCGTCCCGCCTGTTTGTTCGACTATTTCCCTGACGATTTCCTCGTTGTCGTCGACGAATCCCATGTCACGCTGCCGCAAATCGGCGGCATGTTCAACGGCGACCGCGCGCGAAAGCTGACGCTCGTCGATTACGGATTCCGGTTACCCAGTGCGCTCGACAACCGTCCGCTCACGTTCGATGAGTTTTTGTCGCTGACCCCGCGTGCGATCAACGTATCCGCGACGCCCGGAGAGATCGAGCTTCGGCTGTCCGAAGGGGCAGTGGTGGAGCAGATCATTCGTCCTACCGGACTCGTCGATCCGGAGATCGAGATTCGTCCCGTGCGTGGGCAAGTCGATGATTTGTTGAACGAAATCCGCATTCGCGAGCGGCGTGGTGAGCGCGTCTTGGTGACGACCTTGACCAAGCGCATGTCGGAGGATCTCACCGACTACATGCAGCAGATGGGGGTGCGTGTGCGCTACATGCACTCCGACATCGACGCGATCGAGCGCATGGAAATCGTGCGTGGGCTTCGGCTGGGTGAGTTCGACGTTCTCGTCGGGATCAACCTGTTGCGGGAAGGGCTCGACATGCCGGAAGTGTCGTTGGTCGCCATTCTCGACGCCGACCAAGAAGGATTTCTGCGCAGCGATCGCTCTTTGATCCAGACCGTCGGGCGCGCTGCCCGGCACGTCAACGGCCGCGCGATTTTCTACGCCGATAGGATGACCGGGTCGATGCAGCGATGCATCGATGAGACCGGGCGTCGTCGTGCGATGCAGGTCGCGTACAATCAGGAGCACGGCATCGTCCCCAAGGGCGTCACCAAAAGCATCGACCAAGTCCGCTTCATCACCCGTGTCGCCGACGCGCGCGAGGAGCGGGAAGAGCGCGAGGAGGCGCGTGGTCGAGGCAAGCGTGGGGCGCGGGTGGCGGAGAAGGAGGCGGCGTACACTACCTCGGGTGGCGACGTCGCGGCAATGATCACCGAGCTCGAGGCGGCGATGAAAGCGGCCGCCAAGGAGCTCGACTTCGAGGCGGCGGCGCGCATTCGCGATCAACTCTTCGAGCTCAAGGCAAAGCAGGACGAATCCGATCCGTCGCGCCAAAA
>Ga0207654_10000090_pt1 | contig 60800 bp, 48 predicted proteins | sample KBSC64metaG_FD_184355 | JGI IMG/M metagenome (GOLD analysis project Ga0207654, IMG submission 184355) | Corn rhizosphere microbial communities from Kellogg Biological Station, Michigan, USA - KBS C6-4 metaG (SPAdes) (version 2) | ecosystem: Host-associated > Plants > Roots > Rhizosphere > Soil...
CGCAGAACATCAAGAAGATCGCCCTGCTGCTCAGCAGGATGGGCTCCCATCTGCCCACTTCCGGGCTGCAAACGCTGCTCGCCGCCTACATCGAGCAACTACGCCGCTATCACCAAATCCAGGCCTTTCCCACGGACAAAAACTAGAATCCAAAAACCCAAAAGCAAACCCCACTAAAATGGTGGGGTTCGTCAGCAACCTGAGCCAGCCGGTTATCGGCTGGCTTTTGTTTTTAGTGAGCACTCACTTAAGAAAATCCTTGCCGACTCGGAGCCTTCTACTTACAATTAAATGAGTGAGCAGTCGCTTATAGGAGAACGTTTGGCACGACCCAGAAGCGACCAGAAGCGTCAGGCGATTCTTGATGCCGCCGTAGAGCTTTTTGCGGATCGGGGTATTGGGCATGCGCCAACATCGGCGATTTCTTCGGCCGCGGGGGTAGCGGAAGGCACGCTGTTCACCTATTTCAAAACCAAGGATGAGTTGCTGAACGAGCTGTACCGCGAGATGCGGAAAGAGATCGACCGGGAGATGGCCGATTTTCCGTTTTCAGCTGATGCTCGTACACGGCTTCGATTCGTATGGGACCGTTTTCTGGATCTCGCCGAGAAGTACCCAAAGCGGCTGAAGGTTCAGCAGCAGTTGCGTAGCTCGGGAAGGCTGCTGAAGGGCGCAGAAGCGCCGAATATGGTGATCAAGGAACTGCTTCAGGTCAGCAAGGAAGGCGCTGAGCTGGGCGGGTTGAACGGGGCATCGCCGGAGTACCTGGTACTGATGTTCAGGGCGCAGGCGGAGGCAACGGCAGAATTTATAGCGGCGCACCAGGAGATGGAAGCGGAAAGCCGGGAGTTGGGCTTCAAGTTGGTGTGGAGAGCTTTAGTGGGACAGTAGTGAGGGCACATGAATGATTGTCATTCATGATCTGTAAGATTCAGGAGCTTGTAAAAGACGTGCAAGAGACCAACGGGGCGCAGCGCCAATCTGCGGCCAACTTTCCCCCAGAGACCGGAAAACTGGCAGTTATTACATGTTCAACCAGCGGGATCGGGTTTGAACTTGCGCTGGCGCTTGCGCGCGCCGGTGCCGACGTGATTGTAACGGGGCGCCAGGCGCCAGAAGGCCATGATGCGCTCTCGCGAATTCGGCCGCTCGCACCACAAGCGCTGGTGCGGTTCGAGAAACTCGAGCTCGCCAGTCTCACTTCGATCAGAGAATTCGCAGATCGATTGATGCAGGCGGGGAGGCCGGTCGATCTGCTGATCAATAATGCAAATGCACTGGTATTGCAGAACCGTCAGCAAACGCCGGATGGGTTTGAATTACACCTGGCGACGAACTTCCTGGGGCATTTTGCGCTCACGGCGCGTCTGCTGCCTCTGTTGCGAGCCGGCAAGCAGGCAAAGGTGGTGCAGCTGACGAGCACGGGACGACATCACGGCGAAATCCATCTGCATGATCTTCAACTGCAAAGCGAGTACACGCCGCTGAAGGCTTACAGCCAGTCAAAGCTGGCGATGATGATTTTTGCTGTGGAACTGCAACGGCGCAGCGATGAGCACAGGTGGGGAATCTCTGGGAATTCCGCACAACCGATTGGGTCGCATGCTGCGATGTTGGCGAATGCGACGGAGGTGACGCCGTCGTTGAGCTGGTATCGCAGAGCGCTGGGATTGCTGCCGCAACAGGCGACGGGCCGCGATGGTGGGGGCGCGCTGGAGAACCTGTTGGCGAAGAGAGCGGAACCGCCTGCGAAGAGCCTGGCGGAGCTGATTGGACCCGCGGTCCCGGAGGCCGTGGACATGCGGGTTCTGGATCCCGTGATGGGGCGGAAGCTCTGGGATGCTGCCACCCAGTTGACCCGGGTGAAGTGGCCAGAAGCGCTGGAAACGGCTGGGGAGGCCGTGTCGAGCTAAGGCAGACCGCAGCAGTGCAGTATCGTCTGCTTGTATTCAGGGCTTATCTACGTTGTTCACCACGGTCGTGAAGACGACCTTCCATTTGCCATTGCGCCTGGCCCAGGTATCTGCGAAGCGCGCATTTTGTACATAGGGCTTGCCGTGGTCGGTTCCGGTGAGGTGAACCCATCCCCCAAGCACGACTACGTTTTCGTAAACGCGCTGAAAGGCCTTTTCAACGGTGAAGGGATTGTTCTTTACGCCTTCGCCTGCGACGAGTTCGATAAGCCGATTCTTGTCGGCGAGCTCTCCATTGCCGCGCATCAAGATGTAATCATCCGCGACGAGGCGCTGCAAAGCGGCGCGGTCCCCCTTGATTTGCGCTTGATCATACTCCCGCGCTGCCTTATCCAGGGCAGGATCCAAGTCCCGGTATTGAGCATGGGAGAATGACGCGGGCAGGAAGGCTGCAGTGAGCAGCAGCAGGGAAGCTGTTCGACGCATGAGATCCCTCTTAGGGGTTGAATTTGCGGATAGCGGAGTTCCAACTCTGACGGGTGAGATGCAGACCGACGCGGGAAGGAGTCGGCCAGCACGCTATTGCGGGGATGCGGATGAGGGCGACGATTCCTGCGGCGGAGCAGGTGGAGGTGTGGGCTTCTTCTTCGCACGCAGCCAGGAGATGAGGTCCTTGACTTCATCGTCGGTTACGGAATCCTGGAAAGGCGGCATCTTCTGACCACCATTGAGGATCTGGTTGGTGATCTTCTCGTCGGTCCAGGTCTTGTCTTTCCAGAGATCGGTGAGGGCGGGGCCCTTTTTTGCTCCCTGTCCGGCCGGGCCGTGGCAGTAAGTGCAGCCCTTGTCGCTGAAGAGGGCAGCGCCGGCTTTGGCTGAGTCTTCAGGGTTTGAAAAGGCAGCGAGAGCGGGAGCGGCGGGGAGAAGAATCAGGCCCAGGGTGAGGGGGAAGAAGAAGAGCTTCACGCGCGACATCACAAGGCTATTTTCTCATGAGCGTAGGGTTAGGGGTTCGTCCGATCGGGAGTGCGGTTCGCGGAAACAGAACAGGGTCTCTCTGCTGGATGTGAGACGACATTGGTGTAGACGATTCGGATGGGTACATTCCCGATCCCAGCCTTGATGTAAACAGGGCGGCTGGAGTGGGCCTGAGCTGTTCCCAAAGGCGGCTTCTTAGTCGTCAAGGTCGGACGGAACGAGGGCGAATTTTTTCAATTTGTAGCGGAGAGCGTCGCGGCTGATGTCGAGGAGGCGGGCGGCGTTGGATTGGTTGCCGTTGGCCTGGGTCATGGCGAGCTCGACCATGGAGTGCTCGACTTCTTCAAGGGAGGTTCCGCCTTCGGGGATGTACAGGCGAGGAAGGGAGCGGCCATTGGGGAGGCGGCGACCCGAATCGGGCGGGGAGGTCTGCTCGAAGAGGGTGCGGCCGTTGGATTCTCCGACCGAGAAGGGGAGATAGATGGAGCGCAACCAGGATTCCTCTTCAAGGATCATGCCGCGCTCGATGGTGTTTTTGAGTTCGCGAACATTACCGGGCCAGTTGTGGCTAAGAATGAGACTGCGCGTTTCGCCGGTGAGGCCGCGGATGGATTTCTTGAAACGGCGGTTGTAGCGATCAATGAAGAAGTCGACGAGAGGGAGGATGTCTTCTTTGCGATCGCGCAGTGGCGGGATGAAGATGGCGATGATGGCTAGGCGATAGAAGAGGTCCTGGCGGAACTGGGACTCGCGGACGGCTTTTTCAAGATCACGGTTGGAAGCGGCGATGACGCGGACATCGACTTGGATATCGCGAAGTCCGCCGACTCGTCGAACTACCTGATCTTCGAGGACACGGAGCAGTTTTGCCTGGAGCACGGGTGAGAGCTCACCGATTTCGTCGAGGAAGAGAGTGCCGCCGTCGGCTGCCTCGAACAGGCCTTTCTTCATCTGCTTGGCGTCAGTGAAGGCACCTTTCTCGTGACCGAACAGCTCGGCTTCCATGAGGGTTTCAGGGATGGCGGAACAGTTGATGGCGACGAAGGGCTTGTCGCGGCGGGCGCTTTCATAATGGAGCGCTTTGGCGATGAGATCTTTTCCGGTGCCGCTTTCGCCTTGAATGAGGATGGTGGAAGCTTCGCAGGAGGCGACCTTGCGGACGAAGTTCATCAGCTCTGTCATTTTGGGAGAGACGTTGACGATGCTCTCGAATCCGATGCCGGGGCGCGGACGAGCGGGTGCTGACTGAGGGCCGCCGCGACGCACGCGAGCTTCTTCGAGAGTGTTAAGGATGACTTCATGGAGCAACTCGAAGTCGATGGGTTTGCCGACGAAGTCTACGGCACCGAGCTTGATGGCAGCCTTGACGTCATCGAGTTGCGGATCGGCGGTGATCATAATGACTGCCGGCGCATCGGGGCTCTTCTTGATCTGATCAAGAACTTCGATTCCGGTGAGGTCAGGGAGACGAATATCAAGCAGGACGAGATCGGGGTTCTCGCGTTCGGCGAAGCGCAGTGCTGGTTCACCGGCTTCTGCTTCGAGGACCTGGAAGCCCCACTCTTCGCATTTTTGGCGCAAGGACCAACGCACGAGGCGTTCATCGTCGACGATCAGGATCTTTTCTGCCGGCATCGGTTCTCTCATTTACGACTGGATGTGACCGTTTTCGCAGTTGCAGCTTTATACATGTTCCGGGTGATAGGGGATCTTTGTTGGAGGATCGGATTACGTGATCCCCGTTACAACGCTTGAGTTCATTAGAGGTGGGAAATCGTACAAAGAATGTGATGGAAGTCACGCGAGAAGGCAGGGGACGAGGGAACGAAAAGATGAGGGGACCAGGTGACGAGGGGACGAGGGGACGAGGGGACAAGGCTCTCTCCCAGGTCTCAGAAGCGAGACCTGGGGCACCCATAGGCTTTTAGATGGGAAGATCTTTACTAAGCGACCTGGGCGGGTTCCGCGATTTGAGCGAAGGGGAGCAGTACTTCGAAGGTGCTGCCCTTGCCGGGTTCGCTGGTTACGTTGATCTGTCCGTTGTGTTCGTCGATGATGCGCCGGACGAGTGACAGGCCGAGACCAGTGCCCTCAGCGCGGGTAGTGTAGAAGGGGCGGAAGATCTGCGAGATCTGTTGGGGGGACATTCCGCGGCCCGTATCCGTGACGGTAAGGGTGGCGGAGTTATCGTGCGAACCGACGCGGACAGTAATGTAGCCATTGCCATTGATGGCCTGTACGGCGTTGAGAAGGAGATTCAGGACTACCTGGTGAATCTGGCCGCTGTCATGTTCGATTTCAGGAAGGTCCGGGTCCGCCAAGACCTCAATGCGGATCGGCTTTGAGAGCACCTGCTGGCGGGCGAGCATGACGGCGTGCTCGACGGTGGTGTTGAGATTGCTCTTCATCATGCGAGGCGGGTGTGGGCGGGCTGTTTCGAGGAGGTCGGTGAGGATGCGGTTGATCTGATCGATCTCGAGACGGACGTCTTTCACCATGGCGCGGGCAGGGCTGGTGATGGGGAGATCGCGACCGATGATGTCAATCACGCCGGCGATTCCGGCGAGGGGGTTGCGGATCTCATGGGCGAGTCCTGTTGCCAATTCACCTAGGGTCGCCAGGTGTTCGGCGCGGGACATCTGTGTGCGATGCATGTTTTCTATCTCCAAACGGCATACTCGTAGTTGCTGCACCATGTGATTGAAGTTTCGGCCGAGGTCTCCGATTTCGTCGTTGGTTTGATCGAAGGAGACGGTCGTTTCCAGGTTTCCCTGGCTTACGAGGGCCATCTTCTCCTGCAGTTCCACCATGGGGCGTTGAATGAGGTAGGCAAGAACAGCGATGGTGACTCCGCAGACGATGACGGATCCGGCACCGGCAAGAAGGAGGAGGGCATCGCGGTCGGGGTCGCGCAGGGTGAGGGTCGCAATGGTGAAGAGGATCAGGCCGGCGAGGAGCACGAAGACAACGGGCAAGATCGCCTTCATCTGCCAATTGACTCGTACATTGTGCATTCTGGTAAGTCCTTATCGCGGGATGGGCCGATCTTGAGACTAGATATGCACGTTGTTTTCCAGAGGGCCGGCAGGGATGAGCAGTGCGGTGCGAAAGGGGTTAAGGAGCTGATTGAGTTTGTCTATGGGGTAATTGGCGCAGAGCTTGCTGAGATTTCACGCAGCCGAATGCGTTCGGCCCCTGCGGGAAGAGGGCGTTCTCTGGAAGGTATTGCAAGGAACTCATGATGTGATCTGAATCACGGATTGGAAGCAATCACGGATATCTAATCGAGTTGCGAAACCCCAAGAAGCTAACCGGCTTAAGGGTCTTTCGAGTTGAAAGCCGGGTACGCGGAAACGGCGAGTCGTTTGCAACAGACCGGTTCAGAGCTCTATGAGACTTCTTCCTCCCCCTCTTCGACCTAGTCAATTCGCCCGAAGGATCATGCCTGGTGTCGGACTGCTTTGGCTATGGTTTGTTTTTTCAGGGGCATTGGGTTACGCGGCGGTTCATCCTGTGCCGCTGGACAAGAATGTCGATGCGAAGAAATGTCTGGAATGTCACGACGATAAGACGAAGCACAAGTTTGTCCACTCGGCGATGCAGGGAGGGTGCCTGACCTGCCATGAAGTGCGGGTGACGAAGGATGTTACGCGGGTGAAGTTGACGACCGCGACCACATCAGCACTCTGCCTTTCGTGCCATGACGACAAGACCGCAAAAAACATCAAGGGTACGGTCCACCCTCCGGCGGTGAGAGACTGTCTGACCTGTCATGATCCGCATGCGAGCGACACCAAGAATCAATTGCTAAAGCCGGCTTCAGGAGATGGCAAGGAGAACCTGTGCCTGAAGTGCCACCAGACGGGAATGCATGTTGCGGAGAAGGGAAGCCGGCATGCGGCGCTTGATGCGGGTTGCGACACCTGCCACACGACGCACAAAACGGGGGCGGAGCCTACTGCGGAGAATCGTTTCCATTTGACCAAGTCTGCTCCGGCATTGTGTGTGGATTGCCACGATGTGAAGGATGCGGAACTACAGAAGAAGCACAACAATCAACCATTTGAAAATGCGAACTGTCTCCAATGCCATGATCCTCACCAGTCAGACCAGCCCAAGCTGATGGTGAAATTTCAGCATGCTCCTTTCCAGGGGAATGGGTGCGATACGTGCCATCAGCCTGCGAAGGACGGGAAGGTGGTGCTGACCCAGTCGGATGCGAAGCTTCTGTGCGTGACGTGTCACGACGAAAAGGCCAAGGAGATTGAATCGGCAAAGGTGCCGCATCCTGGAGCAGCGGGAGACTGCACGGATTGTCACAATCCGCATGCGAGCCAGCAGCCGGGATTACCGAAGACGGATTCGGTGACCATCTGCCTTGGCTGCCATAGTGACATCGGTGAGCTGCGCAAGAAGCCCGCTCATCATCAGCCCGCGTTTGCGCAGGGATGCTCGACGTGCCACACGCCGCATGGTGGCGAAAACGATCATCTGCTTCGGGCGAAGGGCAATTCCTTATGCCTGGAGTGCCACGGACCGGAGTCGCAGGCACAGAAGGACGACGCGAATCACCTTCTGACGATATTCAACGGCAAGGTTCGACTGCCTGATGACTACTACAAGAAGAACAAGGTGGCGATCCTGCCGCTGCGATTCGGGCTTGGTCACCCGGTGGAGTATCACCCAGTTTCGGATGTGATGGATCCGACGGATCAGAGGAAGGTGAAGACACCGTTGAGCTGCCTCTCTTGCCATCAGCCGCATGCTTCAGGGCGGTCGGGGCTGTTGATCAAAGACCAGGTAAACAACATGGCGTTCTGCGACAACTGCCACAAGAACAGGATCAACATGAAGGACACGGTGCTATCTGGGAAATAGGCATACAGGATGGGATTCTGAAATGTGTAGCTTCCTCTCAAATTCGATTGTCTGGCGCAAATTATTTGCGGCAGTGATTCTGCTGAGCCTGTGCGCGACTGTCTCCGGCACCGCATACGCCGCGAAAAAGAAAAAGAAGGCTGAGGCGGCTACGCCGGCAGTGACGGGTCCGCGGAAATACAACTTCGACCCGACGAAGCTGGTTTGGCCAAGCCCGCCAAACATCGCGCGGGTGAAATGGGTGAACTACTTTGCAGGAGCAAAGATCGATTACACGGAGACGGCAAAAGCGAAGCCCAAGTCAAGCTGGATGGATCGGCTGGCGGGTGGACAGAGCGAAGAAGAGAAGATCAATCTGAAGAATTTCCCTTATCAGATGATTGGGCCTTACGGAATCGCGATTGATTCGAAGGGACTGGTATACGTGGCGGACCAGAGGGTAGGCGCGGTGTTCATCTTCAATACCGAGACGCAAGAGACGCAGATGATCCGGAATGGTTTTGAAGCGCATTTCGGATGGGTGAACGGCGTGGCGGTTGACGACGACGACCGGTTGTTTGTTTCAGACGGCAAGATGCACCGGGTCATGATCTTCAATGCGAAGCACGAGGTGGAAAACCAGATCACCGAAGGGCTGCAGGATCCGGTGGGTCTGGCAATCGACACGAGTAATCGGTTTCTGTACGTGGTGGATACCCAGCAGGATCAGGTGATTGTGTATGACGCGGATACGCTGAAGCTCTTACGCCGGATTGGGACGGGAGGGAAGAATCACTTCCTGACGACGCCGGGCGATTTCGGCGCGCCGCAGGGTGTGGCGGTCGACAGCGAAGGGAATGTGTATGTGACCGATACGCTGAACAATCGGGTGGAAATCTTCGATGCGGATGGGACCTTCATCAGCGAATTTGGTAAGAACGGAGATGGACCGGGTTATTTTGCTCGCCCGAAAGGGATTGCGGTGGACAGCGACGGGCATATCTGGGTTGCGGACCAGGTGCAGGACCGGCTTCAAGTTTTCAACAGGGAGGGTCAGCTGCTGACGTATATCGGAAGCGGTCATGGTGAGCTGCCGGGCCAGTTCAAGACCCTGGTTGGGGTTGCAATCGACAAGCACAATCGCGTGTATACGACGGAACAGGAGCCAGGAAGGCTGCAGGTATTCCGGTACGTGACGGAGAGTGAGGCAGCCGCAGAGAAGGCGAAGCATGAGGAAGAATTGCAAAAAGCGGCAGAACGCCGGCAGAAGGCATCCGCTGCGGGTTCAGACAACAAAGGCGCAAGCGTGGGCTCCGCCGAGCCGACGGAGGCAAAACCGGATTGAATCGTAAGTAATCTCAAGGTGACACGCAGTTTCACTGGGCTTGATCTCGATCAAGCCCATTTTGTTGCCTCAAACTGCGCACCCGCGTAATCAGGGTCCCCTCGAGCGCAGGTAACCGGAACAAGACCCAAACGAGCCACGCCCCATACACCCTTGAAGGATTCACGAGAACCGATCGAGACCGTATCGTCAGTTTTTAGAGCGGGATCTGGAGAGTGATCGGACGCAGCAAAAGCGGTTCATAGAAGCCGGGCTGCAGTGCAGAGTGATTAGCACGATCCAGAGCTTTTTCGATTTGAACCTCAGACTGCGTTGGAGATTGCGCCATGGCTGAAAGCAAGCAGATCCGGAACACGACGGCTGAGTATTCTCGCCGGACAGAGAGCCCGGCCAAAGAGTCGCTATTTAAATGGGTTCTCCGGAAGGTTTTCCCCGATCAGCGCAAGCACGAGCGCCTCGAAGTTCCACCTCTGATTGGCTATCTGGGAACGATGCGTGGTTCGAGGCCGTTCGACGTCGGCGACGTGAGCCTTGGCGGATTTTCTCTGAAGACCGGAGAGCGGTGGGAACCCGGGACGGAGATGCCGGTGACCTTGAAGCGAACCAATGTGCCGCAAGACGAGCACGAAGATGGTTTCACCGTTCAGGCGACGGTGGTCCGCTGGCATGATGAAGGCGTTGGATTCTCCATCCTGCTGAGTGAGGAAGAGTCGAAGGCAGCTTACGGCAACGCTCTTCAAGTGAAGTGGGCCAGCAGGGAAGAGATGCAGATGTTCCTGTCACGCCTGAAAGGCCCGGAGGCAGAATCCCTGGCAGAGGCCAACCTGAAGGTCGCGAGTCAAGAAAAGGAAAGCCTGCGAGCCGCACTCGGCCGCGGGCGACCGATCTATACGCACAGCGCGGGAGACTAGGGAAGTTCCAGTTGAGAGTCGGATGGGGCCGGATGCAATTTCAAGGTTCCGCGCGTGATTGTCGGCGATTCCCGTGCTGGAAATGAGATTGTCGATGGGACCCGCCCGGTGAGACGGGAATTCCGTACAGATATCTAAACAGCACCTCGAAATCTCGCTGTCTGCGTGAGAGCGCACTCTATCCTGGACCATCGTAATCTCAAGGATTGCGATACTCACGACTTCTGCATTGATTGCTGCATCTAAAATGACACTATGACTCCTGTGATTCCAACGCGCCGGCACGCGAAGGCTCCGCCGCCGGGCGAAACGGGCCAAGAGGCACTCTATTTGCGTTCGCTGAGTGAACGGCAGGTTCCAGTAGCAGTGAAGCTCCGTGGCGGAGAGATCGTGCGCGGATGGATTGAGTACTTCGACGATGGGATGTTGCGCCTGACACGCGAGGGCAAACCTAATTTGTTTATTTATAAGCACCAGATCGAGACGGTCACGGAGACGGGGAAGCGGCGGCCGCCGCGCGATGGCTCGGTGACACCATCGAATCCCGGGGGCGCCAAGGCGGGCGAGTGATCGAGAAGACTGCGCCGGAGATTCGGCAATTGAGATGGACACCGAAGGCCGCGGAGATCGCGCGGGAAGCGGGAGCACGGCTGCGTGAGTTCTTCGCAGAGGGTGTTGCGACCGAGTACAAGGGCGATGTTGACCTGGTGACCGTGGCAGATCGGACGGTGGAGAAGCTGATCCGAACCCGGATGGGTGAAGTGTTCCCGGAACACGGGATGTATGGCGAAGAGGGAACGCGGGAAGGGCTGGAACGAGAGTTCCGGTGGTATGTGGATCCGCTGGATGGGACGACAAACTTCGCGCACGGGTTTCCGCAGTTCTGCGTGTCGCTCGGACTGGAGCAACGTGGGGCAGGGTTGAAAGAAGATGAAGACGGCGAACTGGTGGCTGCGGTGATCTACGACCCGATGCGGGATGAATTGTTTTCCGCTGAGCGTAGGCAGGGTGCCACCGTCAACGGAAAGCGGATACAGGTTTCGAAGACGTCAGTCCTAGCCGAAGCGCTGGTTGCGACTGGATTTCCAAGCCGGAAGCGACACCAGAACCCGAACATTCACTTCTATCACGAGATCACGCTCCGATCGCACGGCGTGAGGCGCGCAGGATCTGCGGCTCTAGATCTGGCCTATGTTGCGGCGGGACGGCTGGAGGGGTTCTGGGAGTTCAACCTGAACCCGTGGGACACTGCTGCGGGAATTCTTCTGGTGGAAGAGGCTGGGGGGCGCGTATCGAATTTCGCGGGTGAACCGTTCCGGCTGAACAGCGAAGAGACGCTGGTTTCAAATGGGCTGATTCATGATGAGCTGGTAGGGATCTTTGAAGATCTCTTTGCAGGGCGGGATTTAACGCCTCTGCCGAGCCCGGAGGAGTTTGCGGCCATGCGGGCGGAACGGGAGATCAAGGCAAAAGGTCTGGAATAATTGTTCTCGACCTCACTCCTGGAGAGCCTAGGATGGGGCATCCGGAGCGACTTGAGTTTTCAGTTCCCGCATGGCAAAACAGGGGGCAAGGGGATTGCGGTCAGTGGTAAGGGCCGTGTGCTACTATCAGCCTCGAGACTTCAACTCTTCGGAGAACCCCAGAAATGGCCTATGTAATCGCAGAACCCTGTATCGGCACGAAGGACACCGCCTGCGTAGACGCATGTCCCGTCGATTGCATTCACCCCAAGAAGGACGAGGCCGATCACGGCACCGCCGATCAGCTGTTTATTGACCCAGTCGAGTGCATCGACTGCGGAGCCTGTGTTCCGGCGTGCCCGGTTTCGGCGATCTTCGCGCAGGACGATGTGCCGGAGAAGTGGGCACACTTTACGCAGAAGAATGCTGAGCACTTCGGACGGTAGTCCGGCCAGCCTGAAAAGGTTTGAGCGAGGTCTAGAACGCGTCCGCTACGGCGGGCGCGTTTGTGCGTTTGGGTGTAGATCCAGTTTTCCCTAGTCTCAAGTGACTGAGGGATCCGGTCATTGGCAAGACTCACGTGTTCCCCCGGTTCTTAGGAGCGGGATCCGGGCACCAATCTCGAGCAAGAGGGCGATCGTGGCGGTGCTGACTTCGGAAGCCGTGGTGTTGCGGACCTGGCCGGTGCATGAGGCTGACCTAGTGGTCAGCTTTTTTACCCGCGACTACGGGAAGATGAAGGGCGTAGCGAAGTCGGCTTTGAAGAGCCGCAAGCGATTTGGCGGGGCGCTCGAACCGATGACTCTGGCTCGGGCGTGGTTTGTTGAAAAGCCGAAACAGGAATTGGTGCGACTCGATCAACTGGAGATTGTGCGTTCGCCGCTATCTCTTCCGGTGGATGCGGTCCGGCTGATGGTGCTGAGCCTGTACGCGGAGGTGTTGGAGCAGGCGCTCCCCGAGCATGATCCACAGGCGACGGTCTACCGACTGATTGCGTCCGTGCTGGAGCAGACGACGATAGAGCAGCCCTGGATGCCGCTGACGTATTTCGTGCTCTGGATGACGCGGCTGATGGGTTTGCTGCCGGACCTCGCGCATTGCATTGCCTGCGGAGAGGCTCTGACTGCGGGAGAGACAAGCTTCAACGCCTATGCGGATGGGTTGTTCTGCCGCGTGCACCGGCCGGGAAATGCGAATGAGCTTCCCGCGGACTCGTGGCAGATGGCACTGAAGATGTTGCGTGCACCGGTGGCTGCGTTTGCCGGCGAGATCTGGCCGCGACGACGAGGACAGGATCTGCGCCGGTTCGCATTGCAGACTATTGAACGACATCTGGAGCGGAAACTGAAGTCTGCGGAGATGCTGGCGAGGCTGACGGGATAGGCCGGTTCGCGTCACAGCCGAGGCTTAAAGTCCTGCATATAATTGCGCGCATTCTGGACGTGAAAGGCTCGCGCATGCAGGATTCCCGGGTTCATTTTGTGCCGTTGGCGATGAAGACAGTGGTGTGTCACACGATTACTTATTTTGTGATGGGGCTGCTGGCTTACAAACTTCTCAACTACGAAGCGATCATCAACAATCCGTGTTCGGGCATGCGTCCGATTTCGAGTTTATGGGTTGTTCTGGGCGCGCCGCTGCAGATACTTCGTGGAATCCTGTTTGCTTCGATTTTCTATTTATTCCGCGACAAGCTCTTCGGCTGTAAGCATGGCTGGCTGGTGATGGCGTGGATGCTGGTGGGGATCGGGATACTGGGGACCTTTGGCGCGCCCGCAGGATCACTGGAGGGATTCATCTACACAAAGACGCCAGTGCTGATGCAAATGCGGGGATATCTCGAGGTCGTGACACAGGCAGTGCTTCTGTCGGCGCTGCTGTGCTACTGGGTGAATCATGCCTCGAAGAAGTGGTTGAACTGGGCGCTGGGGGCGGCGTATGTGATTGCTGTTGGCCTTCCGATGTTGGCGCTGGTGGCACCGAAGCGTTGATCCCTACCCACTCATCGCGCAAAGGACCGGCGACGAATGGGGCACAGTGCGAAGGTAGGCTTTGGTCAAATACTGTCCCGGTCCCAAAGGCCAGGGACCGGGGGCACTCTGCACCCGCGAACTAAAACTGCTTTTTGACTTCTACTGCAATGACGCGGATCTCCGTCGTGCCGATGTTCTCGAGCCTGTGTGGAGCAAGAGGCGGTGTCCAGACGGCAGTGCCCGGCAAAGGGAGTGGAGAATTTCGACTATCGAGGGTGACGGCTCCGTTCTCGTCGCGGCGAATGAAATCGCATACGCTGAGAACGTAGAGCGCGGCCGGCCAGAGATGGGTATGCAGAGGGGTGGTCTCGCCGGGTGTCGCGTACGCGAACGCTATCGTTCTCGAAGAAGAGCTTGTGGTTTTCGGGCGCTGCGGTCAGCGCATCGAGTTCTGAAGGCCAGGATTCGTTCGGCAGCGGTTACCCCAGTTCTGAAATGGGTTACTTCTCGTAAATGTAGAAACCACGTCCGGACTTGCGGCCTAACCAGCCCGCGTCGACCATACGGACCAGAAGCGGGCAGGGGTAGAACCTGGGATTCCCAAATCCCTCATGTAGAACGCGAAGAATATCGACGCAAACGTCGATTCCAATGAAGTCAGCGAGGGTGAGCGGACCCATCGGATGGGCCATTCCTAGCTTGAAAACCTGGTCGACGGCTTCGGGGGTCGCGACTCCTTCCATGACGGAATAGGCGGCCTCATTGATGAGAGGCATCAGGACGCGATTGGAAACGAAGCCGGGGGCATCATTCACTTCAACCGGTGTCTTGCCGAGTTTCATGGCGAGGTCGCGGACGGCTATAAACGTGTGCTCACTGGTTGCCATGCCGCGTACAACTTCAACGAGGGCCATGACCGGCACGGGATTGAAAAAATGCATGCCGATGACCTCCGCGGGCCGGCGAGTGAGGGCGGCGAGTTTTGTTATAGAAATTGATGATGTATTGGTTGCTAAAATGCTGTTCTCGGGCAAGATGCTGTCGAGTCGATGAAAGACTTCCGCTTTTAGTTCGAAGCGCTCTGGCGCGGCTTCAACAGCGAGATCAGCGTTTGCAAGGCTTTCGAGATTGGTGGATGGAGTGATGCGGGCCAGAGCGGGCTCAACCTCACTTTGGGGTATTTTCCCCTTGCTGGCCTCGCGGCCGAGGTTGGTGCGGATAGAAGCGAGAGCTCGATCGAGGAAGCGCGGTTCAACGTCGCACAGCGTGACTGAGAAACCCGATCGTGCAAACACCTGGGCGATTCCGGAGCCCATGGTTCCGGCTCCGACCACTGCGATGGATTGAATATCTTTCATGACTACCTCTGGGCAATCGGAGTGTAGCAGGGCTAGTCAAAATCGACTGTATCGAGGCAGAATAGCGAGACAGCCTTTGCACGAATGTATGCATCACATTCGTAATTAAGCTGTGCAATCGAGCCGCCTCATCGAGATCTTCCGTTGGGACCAGCTTCCTAGAACGAGATTGCCACGCGAGCTGGTCCGGGAACGATTCCCGCCGGGTATGGAGCGGTAGCGAGCGATGTCGACGATCCCCACCGGAACCGTCCAGAAGAAGCGCGACAGGCTTGTGCCCCAGGTTCCGCAACTCAAACAGCCGAGCCTAGAGGAACTGCTTGCCAATGCGCCCGCGGCGATCGCGTTTTTGAGCGGTCCCGAACTTTGCTGTTCGTATGTCAATGGGATGGCCGTCCGTGTGACGGGCCGGAGTTCAGCCGATCAGCTGCTGGGGCATACGTTCCGAGAGGGACTTCCTGAGCTTGAGGGCACTGGCGTTTACGAGATTGTGGATGAAGTAGCGCGTACTCGGCAGCCGTTCTGCGGGCGGGAGTTTAAGGTACCGATCCTTCAGTTAGATTCCGGCCGGGTAGAGGAGAGGTACTTCGACTTTGTTTGCCAGCCGATGCTGGACCTGCAAGGCGAGCTCAACGGCATTTTCATTCACGCGGTTGATCTGACAGATCGCGTTTTGAACCGCAGGGCGCTGGAGACCAGCCAGGAGAGGCTGCGCATGGCGCATGAAGCGGCGCAGATGGGTACGTGGGAGTGGGATGGAGTGGCAGACACGCGGACACTCTCGCCGGAATTACATGCGATGTTCGGCACAGACGCAAGTGCGGGTCAGAAAGCGATCGAGGAGATGTGGGCGGCAAGGGTGCATGTGGCTGATCGTGAGCGCGTGTACAAGGCGATGTCGAAAGCATTGAGATCCGGATCGCTCGAACTGGAGTACAGGTATGCCCACCCCGTACGAGGGGAAAGGGTGTTCTTCACCAAGGGTCGAAAGATGCGAGGTGGGAACCAACTGGTAGGTGTGGTTCAGGACATCACCGACCGGAAAACGGCAGAGAAGCTGGCTCTCGAGCAGGGCGAGCGGTTCGAGTTTGCGACAAGCGCGGGAGAGATCGGCTATTGGTTTTGTGATCTGCCGTTCAACAAGCTGGAGTGGGATCCGCGGGTGAAGGAGCATTTCTGGTTGGCGCCGGATGCTGAAGTGGACATTGATTTGTTCTACCGGTGCATTCATCCAGACGATCGTGAACTAACGCGGAGGGCAATTGAAGATTCCATTGCGAACCGCAATCGGTATGACGTGGAGTACCGCACTGTATCGCCGGAGGGGAAGCAAAGATGGATTCGCGCAACTGGACGGACAGCATACGACGCCGACGGCAATCCGGTCCGGTTTGATGGCGTAACGCAGGATGTAACGGCGTTGAAGCAGACGCGCGAGGCGCTGATACGAAGCGAGAAGCTTGCTTTGGTGGGCAGGCTGGCGACGTCGATTTCGCATGAGATCAATAATCCGCTCGAAGCGGTGATTAATCTCCTCTATCTCATCAACCAAAACTCAACCGATGAGACGATTCGCCTGTTCAGCGAGTCAGCGCAACAGGAACTGGCGCGAGTGTCGCATATTGTGACCCACACGCTGCGCTTCAACCGGCAACCGTCAGGAGCGTCGAGAGAGAAAGCGTCGAATTTGCTCGACTCTTCCGCGGCAATCTACATGCCCCGTATGAAGGGGCTGAACGTGGAGATTTTTCGCGACTATCGGGATACAGAAAAGGTTCTCTGCTACGGATCGGAGATTCGGCAGGTGTTTGCGAACTTGATTGGGAACTCATTCGACGCACTGAAGCATGGAGGCAGCCTTGTACTCAGAACCCGAGACCAGGCACATCCACTCACGGGCGTCCGGGGCGTTCGTATCTCCATTGCAGACAGCGGCATCGGCATGGATTTCGCAACCAAGGCGCGATTATTCGAGCCTTTCTTCACGACGAAAGGCGAGAAGGGGACGGGGCTCGGCCTGTGGGTCAGCCGGGAGATCCTGCGGAAGCATCACGCGATCATACGAGTGAGAAGCAGGCAGGCGGCGGAGAGAAGCGGGACGACTTTCTCAATCTGGCTGCCTCTGTCCTCGTCTCAACCTGAAGGGGAGCTGCCGGGCGCGCTGGAACAAAGCGGCGCAGCCGAAGCTGCGCCGAAATGACTCCAACCGAAGTCTGACTAATTTCCCTGAGGACTTGAAGGAACAAGTTGCACCTGCTCGGTGACAGTAAGCATGAGGTAGGAGCCTTCTTCGAGGGTAGTCTGCGGGTGGCTTTGCAGGAGATGAGCGGTCACGACACCAGCTCCGACCAAGCCTCCGGCGAGCATGCCCACGGGGCCACCGAGCGCAGCGCCGACCGCCATACCACCACCACCGACGCCAGCGTATTCGACGCCATCGCGCTTCAAACGTGAACCGGGAGTGATGAGGCCTTCAGAGTTAACGTGGGCGTTTGTTCCAGGTGTGGATGCCACCATGGCATGCAGTTTGAACCTGCTGCCGTTCTCGAAGGTGACTGTCTCGGGTTCGAGGAGGATGGAGCCGTGACCGCCGAAGTGGCCGGTTGAGAGCTCGGCAACGTGGCCGTCAATCTCAGCGCCAGCGGGGATAACAACTTGACCATCCTGAAGGACATCAGTTGCCACGCGGCTGCGGAAGGTCTGACCCTTTTCAGAGAGGTTGCTCGAAAGCTCGTCGAGGAGCTTCACGCGAATCAGGGTTCCTTCGCCGAGAGTTCCGGGGGGGAGGGGGGTGGGGTGAACGATATCGCTGTCGGGGTCATAGTTGCCGGCGCGGGTGTTCAACGGAGGTGGAGCTGGAAGGGCGTCAGTCGGGGCAGGCGAGGTCTGCATCGGCGCCGTCTGTGTGGTGGGCGCCTGCTGCTGCATGGGGTGCGCTGGCGAAGGTTTCGGAATGGGAGGCTGTTGCTCGCTGGTGATGATGGTGTCGTCCGGCGGAGGGTTGGAGGTTCCCTGGTACGGGCTGGAGTCTTGTGCCGCGAGGGCGGTGGTTGCGAGCGCGAAAAACGCACATGCAAGAATTGGCCGGTTCATCCAGATTCTCCTTGGTTGCAGGCGGTGCTCCCCATGTACTTAGACCCGACCTGCGGGAAAATGTTCTGCGTTGCGCGAAACGGGAATCGCGTTTCAAGCAGAATGCACCCAAATTCATGCTAGCGTGGGGTGTTCTCGCGAGCGAACAACTGACCTCACGACGTGCCTCTGCTAATACGAATCAAGAGAAGCAACTGGCGAGGATAGGTCTGGTGATGGGAGCGGATGCCAGTGTGACCGCGGCCACACAAGGTACTTCGCTTTGGTTTGTTAGAATCCGAACTGAACTACTTCCTAATTTTTCAAGCACATATTGCGGACGGAGAGGGTTTGAAGCACGCGCATCAGCTTCTGGGAACAATTCAGAGCGCCGCCGGTGAGGCAGTTGCCGTGGATCGACGTCCGAAACTGAACGACCGGCTGCTGCACCGCATAGCGAGGACTGGAATGACTGAAATTGTTGCAATTCGTGCACGCGAGGTTTTGGATTCGCGCGGAAACCCCACGGTGGAAGCGGATGTGATTGTGGAGAGCGGCCAGCTTGGCCGCGCGATTGTGCCCTCGGGCGCTTCGACTGGCGAGCATGAAGCCGTGGAACTGCGCGATGGCGACAAAAGCCATTATCTGGGCAAGGGCGTGCTGCAGGCGGTTGCCAATATAGAGACCGTAATTGCGCCTGAACTGGAGGGGATGGATGCGGCGAATCAGCGGCTCATCGATCAGACGATGATTGCGCTGGATGGGACCGCTAATAAGGGCAAGCTTGGTGCGAACGCGATTCTTGCGGTTTCGCTGGCAGCGGCCCGGGCGGTTGCACAGACTCTGGAGGTTCCGCTGTACCGTTATCTTGGCGGCGTGAATGCCAGCGTACTGCCTACCCCGATGCTGAACGTGCTGAATGGCGGCGCACATGCCGACTCGAATGTGGACTTTCAGGAATTCATGATTATGCCCGTCGGCGCGGAGCGGTTCAGCGATGCGCTGCGCTGGTCGGCGGAGACATTCCACACGCTGAAGAGCGTTTTGAAGAAGAAGGGCTACAACACTGCAGTGGGCGATGAGGGTGGTTTTGCACCTTCGCTGAAGTCAAACACCGAAGCAGTGGACCTGATCCTCGAGGCGATTCAGCAGGCAGGGTACAAGCCGGGCGAGCAGATTTCGATTGCTCTCGATCCGGCGTCGAGCGAGTTCTACGACAAAGAGAAGAGCAAGTATGTCTTCAAGAAGAGCGACAAGCGTGAATTGACGAGTGAGCAGATGGTCGACTTCTGGGCAGATTGGGTTCGGCAGTATCCCATCGTGTCGATCGAAGACGGATTGGCAGAAGACGACTGGGATGGCTGGAAGCAGATCACGGACAAACTGGGTAGCCGTATTCAGTTGGTGGGTGATGATTTGTTCGTGACGAATGTGAAACGGCTGCAGCAGGGGATCGAAGAGGGTGTTGCGAATTCGATTCTGATCAAGGTGAACCAGATCGGCACGCTGACAGAGACCTTGGAAGCGATCGAATTGGGACGCCGCTATGGATACACGGCTGTCATGTCGCACCGCTCCGGGGAAAGCGAAGATACGTTCATTGCGGATCTCGCGGTTGCGACTGGTGTGGGTCAGATCAAGACTGGGTCGGTGAGCCGTACGGATCGAATTGCGAAGTACAACCAACTGCTGCGGATCGAAGAGGAACTGGGAGCAGGCGCGGTGTACCTCGGGCTGGAGTCACTGAATTACGAAGAGTAAGGATTGCGAAATTTTCAACTGCAAAAGGAGGACGCATCGACGTCCTCCTTTTTCTATATGGAACGAGAATGCGCGGATCGGCTGACAAGAGGGTAAGGAGGGGCTGAACGATGGCGAACGACGGCGCAGTGATTGTCACTGGTGGGAGCCGCGGAATTGGCGCGGCTGTTGCACGGCGAATCGGTTCGCAGGGCGTGCCGGTAGTTGTAAATTATGCCTCCGCGCGGTCAGCAGCGGAAGAGACAGTCGCTTCGATCAAGGGGCACGGCGGGACGGCCGTTGTGGTACGCGCGGATTTGCACCACGAGAACGAGATTATCCAGCTTTTTGATACGGCAGTTTTGGAATTTGGCCGAATAAGCGGGCTCGTCAACAATGCGGGCATAACCGGCGGCTTCTCTCGGGTGGAGGATATACGGGCTCACGCGATCGAAGACGTGTTGAAAGTGAATGTCGCGGGATTGATGCTGTGTTGCCGCGAGGCGGTTAAACATATGTCGCTTCGGCACGGCGGGAAGGGCGGGTCGATCGTGAACATCTCATCGCTTGTGGCGCGTACCGGTGGTGGCGGTGAATGGGTTCACTACGCTGCTTCGAAGGGTGCAGTGAACAGCTTCACGGTTGGGATGGCGCGGGAAGTTGCTGAGGAAGGTATCCGCGTGAATGCTGTGGCGCCTGGTTTGATTGATACCGAGCTTCACTCTGCCAATGGACGGCCTGACCGGCTGAAGCAAATGGCGCCGACGATCCCGATGAAGCGGGCGGGATCGGCCGACGAGGTAGCAGAAGCAGTTGCCTGGCTGCTGTCCGATGCGGCTTCGTACACGACGGGCACAGTTCTGGAGGTTGGCGGAGGGCGGTAAGTCGTTGTGCGGAGCCACTCCGAAACTAACCTGGTACCCAAGTTTGCCTATCGGTGTGCCAAAGAAGCAGAGTGGCCCTACACTGATAACAAATGCGCCTTCTGTCAGCCCTTTTTCTTTTGTTGAGCTTCGCATCTGCCGCAGCGCAGACTGCGCCTGTAATGTCGCTGCACGATCTGAAGGACGCGGAACAACTCGGGGCCGAACTCTATACGAATTCGGGAGCGACGGGCCTGGTGCTCGTCGTCGTCAGGGGAGATCGTGCAGTGTTCCACGGCTACGGGGAAGCTGTGCCTGGGTCCCATGCGGCTCCCACGCGAGAGTCGCTGATCCGCATCTGCTCGCTGACGAAAATCTTCACGACAGACCTGCTGGCAAAGATGGTTTCAGATGGGACGGTAAAGCTGGACGATCCGCTGAAGAAGTATGCGCCGGAGGCAGCGATCGTTCCTGAGCGGGATGCGCCGATCACACTGGAAGATCTGGCGACGCATACCGCGGGCCTCGAGCGGGAAATTGGTGCAGCGCCGCGGCACACACCGCACTTTACGTATCCGAACTATGACACGCGCTGGAACTGGCTGGCGAGCGCGCATTTGAAGTTCACGCCGGGAACGCAGGCGTACTACTCGAATGTTGGTTTCGATCTGCTGAGCGACGCACTTTCAGCGGCGGCCCGTACGCCCTATGCAAATCTGCTGCAGAAACGCACGCTCTCGCCGCTGGGAATGTGGGAGACGACATTTTTCCCGACTCCGAAGCAATGCGCGAAGTTGATGACGGGGGCTCACGACGAGGGTCCTTGCACGATCACGGAGGATACAGAGGGAAGCAGCGGGCTGTATTCAACGCCGGCCGACATGGAGAAGTTCTTGAAGTACCTGGTTGGGGCAGGCGGCGCTGCTCAGGCGGAGAATGCACGCCGTGTTTACCTGCTGCCCTCGAACCTGAAGGGACAATACGGGCTTGATCATGCGGGAAGGCCCAGCGGAATCGGGCTGGGATGGATGCATCTGGGCGGAAGTGACGACGTCATGCACGTCATCGAAAAGACGGGCGGCGGGGCGGGATTCATAACGTACATTGCCATTCATCCTGCAAGCCACACTGCTCTATTCGTGGCAATGACGGAGGGAAGATGGCAGGACAGGACACCGGGGTTCAACCTCTTCAAAGCGTCGAACAATGGTGTGCTTGCACTGGCCGGATTGCCGCCGTTTCCCGACAGGCGAGCACAGAGGATGAGGCCGCGGCATAGTGCACGAGCAACCACTGCATTGAGAGTGCATAGCAGAGCGCCTTCGCGCAGGAGACATCGAGGTTCGTCGGGACAACAAGCTGCCGGCGGCGAGTAGGTGCTGGCAGGTAGGGGTATGTTCGACCAGGTGAGAAGCGCTCAGGCCATATAGTTATTGGCATTGGCGACGTATCGATCCGCCCTCCCCTTAATTGATAGATAGTGATCGCGACTCGAAACGACACCTTCGGGGGCTAAAGCCCGCCTCTCTTTTGGCTGCTTGCGAGAACTTTCGCGGCCTTGTAGAGGGCTGGCCGCCGTGAAGTTCCCTTCGGAATTTCGCGATGTGATGATTGCCACCTGACGCCAGAGTTCCAGCATTTATCCTTGTAGTACATCGATCTACTACGAGGTAATCTCTTCGTGGCTTCAACGAAACGTCCTCTTGTACTGACTATCCTCGATGGGTGGGGTTATCGCGCGGAAACGGCAAACAATGCAATTGCACTGGCGCGAAAGCCGAATTATGACAAGCTTCTTCGGGAGTTCCCGAATACGCTGATCCAGGCTTCGGATCACTTCGTGGGTCTGCCAGACGGGCAGATGGGCAACAGCGAGGTCGGGCACCTGAACATTGGCGCCGGACGCATCGTTCAGATGGATATCACGCGCATCGATGCGCTGATCGCTTCGGGCCAGTTTCAAAAAGAAGCTCCGATCGTACAGGCGATGCAGAAGGCACGTGACGGCCGAAAGCAGTTGCATCTGTTTGGGCTGGTGTCGGACGGCGGAGTGCACTCGCACCAGGAGCACCTCTACGCGCTTTTGCGGACCGCGCGCGAATACGGGTTGCAGAACGTGTTTGTGCACGCGTTCATGGATGGACGCGATACGGCTCCTGACTCCGGAGCGGGATACATTGCGAAGCTCGAGCAGAAGATGCGTGAGTATGGCGTTGGCAAGATCGCATCCATCAACGGCCGCTATTACGCCATGGATCGTGACCGCAGGTGGGAGCGCGAGCGCAAGGCCTTCGATGCCATGGTGAACGGGAAGGCGGAGGGTGGAGCCTATCCGGATCCGGTTGCGCGTCTGAAAGAGAGCTACAATAACGGGGTCACAGATGAATTTGTAATTCCGTTCGTTGTGGTGGATGGAGCGGGGAAGCCGGTGGGGCAGATCCGCGACGAGGATGTATGTATCAACTTCAATTTCCGTGCAGATCGGGCAAGGCAGATTACTCGTGTGCTGGCTCGGGAAAGCGGTTTGAATAAAGAAGGCGGACGAAATCTGGAAGGCTGGGAGTCGCTGGACGAAACGATCCCACGCAGCGAGATTCCGAAGAACCTTCACTACGTATGTATGACGCAGTATGACAAGCTGTACCAGTTGCCGATGATTATCCTGCCGGAGTCGATGGATAACATCCTTGCGAACATCTTGTCGGCGCACAGCCTGAGGAATCTGCGGGTGGCGGAGACAGAGAAGTTCGCTCATGTGACCTACTTCTTCAATGGGGGAATCGAGAAGCCATTCCCAGGCGAGGATCGCAACATGATTCCTTCGCTCAAAGTGGCTACCTACGATCTAGCCCCAGAGATGAAGGCGGAAGCGATTGGCGACACGATTGTGAAGGCGGTGAACGATACGGCGTTCGACCTGGTGGTAGCGAACTTTGCAAACGCCGATATGGTGGGCCACTCAGGCAAGCTGGAGCCGACGATCAAGGCGATCGAGGCTGTTGACGCGCAACTCGGCCGCATCTACAAGGCAGTGAAGGAGCGAAACGGCAGCTGGCTGATAACAGCCGATCACGGAAACGCCGAGATGATGGTCGATCCGGTGACTGGCGGCCCCCATACGGCTCACACGACGAATCCGGTACCGTTCTTCTATATCGCTGAAGATGCAAGCCAATATCGTCTGCGGCCGGACGGATCGTTGCGGGATATTTCGCCGACTCTGCTCGGGTTGCTCGATCTGGGCCTGCCGAAGGAGATGACGGGCGGGGATGTGCGGGTGCCAATTACCAAGTAGCTGGTGCTGACTTTGAAGAGAGGGCGAGGCCGATCGGCTTCGCCCTTTTCCTTTTTCCATTAGAGAGCTTCGGGCGGGGAGCAACGCAATTTGTTTGTGGATGTAGACAGACTACAGGTGATGGATGTAGAGTGTCTACGGCATGAGTGACAAGTACAAAAATCGTATTGATTTGCTCCAGGGCACGCTGGACATGCTGATCCTGAAGACCCTGCAGTGGGGACCGCAGCATGGTTACGGCATCAGCCAGGCAATCCGCAACAACTCAGGTGAAGTTCTCCAGGTGGAAACGGGATCGCTGTATCCGGCTCTGCACCGGCTTGAGCGGCAGGGCTGGGTAAAGTCCGAGTGGGGCGAATCCGAGAGCAAGCAGCGGGCGCGCTTTTATCGAATTACTGCGAGCGGCAAAAAGCAGCTTGCCGCGAACCAGAACCGATGGGAGCGGATGGTGGAAGCCGTTGGATCCATTATGAGCGGAGGGCCGGAGGAGAGTGCATCTTGAACTGGCTGGCGACGATGCGGTTTGGGCGGAGAAAGAGGGAACTGCAGGAAGAGCTCGAGAGCCACATCGGCATGGCGGTCAAGGATCGCATGGAGCGCGGCGAACCAGAGAGACAGGCCCGAGAGGCAGTGTTGAGGGAATTTGGAAATGTCGCGCTGATCGAAGATGTAACGCGCGGAACTTGGGGATGGGAGCGGGCCGAGAGCCTTCTGCGTGATGTCCGGTTTGCTGTGCGACAGCTGCGAAAGGCTCCGGGGTTCGCGGCCGCCAGTATTCTCACGCTGGCGATCGGTATTGGCGCAAATATCGCGATTTTCTCTCTGATGTATTCGGCAATGCTGCGCAGCTTACCTGTGCCTCATCCGGAAGAGCTCGTGAGTGTGCGGGCCGATCTCGGTGAGAAGCCCGCCGGTGATCAGGGCGATGGTGCTCCAGCATACCAGCGGAATGGAATGTACAAGGCTCTGAGCGGGCAGCGCGCACTTGCCGGCCTGTGTGGTGTGATGGGTTCGGAGGTTACGGACAGTTCCGGGGAAGAGCCGGCGCAAGTCAATGGTGTTGCGGTTACCGGGGACTGTTTCTCGACACTCGGAGTGAGGCCGCTTCTCGGTCGCTTGCTGACACCCGAGGATGATACTCCGCATCCAGGACCTGAGGGATTCGCAACCGTGATCAGTTACGCGTGGTGGAATGCGCGGTTTCATCGCGATCCTGCAGTGATCGGGAAACGGCTGGTTGCCAAGGGGTGCTTCTCGCAGCCGATACCGATTGTGATGGTGGGGGTGCTCCCTTCTAACTTTCACGGAGTGCGAGCTGGCGACGATCCCAGAATCTATCTGCCGTCCTATTGGTGTGGCGCGGATAATCGGAACGCAAATTCGAGTATCAGCATGCTGCTCTTCGGCCGCTTGAAGGACGGCGAGCCTGTGGGACGCGCCGAGCAGGAGCTTCAACCGGCATTCCAGAACTGGTTACAGCAAGTGAAGGACGATAACGAGTTGAAAGATGTCTCGCACGCGAAATTGAAATTGATACCGGATGCCGCTGGTTATTCATCGCTTGCGCTGGAGTACGGGAAGGGGCTACGCCTGCTGCAGTGCCTGGTCGCGATCATTCTGTTAGCCGGGTGCTTCTATCTTTCCACGTTGTTTTCTGCTCGTGCGGTTGCGAGGCGGAGAGAATTCGCTGTGCGTGCCGCCCTGGGAGCGAGCCGAGCGCAGTTGATTTCGCAGTCTCTTATCGAGTCAGCCCTGCTGGTGTGTACAGGCGCGGCTGGAGGCATATTCGTCGCGTGGGCCTCGGCGCGATACCTGGTCTACTTCCTCGCGAACGGATCGCGTGACCTCTTTCTCGATGTTCGCCCGCAGGGATGGGTGCTGGTATTTGCTGCTGCGGTTGCAGTGCTGTCGCTGGTTCTGACGGGATTAGTTCCAGCATGGCGGGCCACGAGACCAAGTGTGATCGGAGACATCAAGCAGTCCGGAGCAGGGGGGCTCGGTGCGGGTAAGCGCAGGTACGGACTTGTTTTGTTCCCGTTGCAGGTCGCGCTTTCATTGGTTGTGATTGTGGTTGCATCGCTGCTTTCGTCGAGTTTACTGCGCGCTTTGACTCAGGAAAGTGGCTTTGGGCTGACTGGACGCGTGTTGATTCAAACCGATATTCCAATGGTTTTTCCGGACAAAGATCTGGACGGTAAGAAGCTGAAGTCCACGCTGGCAATGTATGACGACGTGTTGCAACAGCTGAGAAACGTACCCGGAATTCAATCGGCGAGTGCTGACGTTACGCACCCGTTGGGAGGAGCTTTCTATGGTGCGGGTGCGTCATCAACCTATCGCCAGGCGCCGAAAGACGACTTTACAGGTTATCTGATGAACTGGATTTCGCCACGGTACTTCGAGACTGCGGGAACGAGGCTACTGGCTGGGCGAGATTTCAATGAGGGCGATCATCAAGGTTCGGCTCCGGTTTGCATTCTGAGCGACTCGGCCGCTCGGTATTTTTATCCGGCCGTTTCTCCGATCGGACAGATCATGAGCGAAGAATGGAAGAACGGCTTGAAATGCACCGTGGTTGGCGTTGTGCAAGACACGCGGTTCCGCGGCATGGAGACGAATGCGCCGATGATGCTGTACTTGCCGATCGGACAGACACACGGTTTTCTTAATTCCGCGGAGTTTTTCATTCGCACCGCTAACGTGGAAGGCTCGGTGACGGCCATGCGCAGGATCCTGCGGGAGCGTGCCAACGCGCATGTCATGGACGTGATCCCGCTCTCCCGCGAGGTAAAGGGATCGTTGAGCCGGACGCGCCTGCTCACAATGCTGTCGAATACGTTCGCGGCGCTGGCACTGCTGTTGAGTGGAGTGGGGATCTTTGGCTTGTTGAACTACTCGGTAAATCGGCGAACGGCTGAGATCGGGGTGCGGATGGCGCTGGGAGCTTCGCGTGGACGAGTGATCGCAATGACGCTGCGGGAGGCAGGCATGCTGGTAATACCTGGACTACTCCCAGGCTTGATTGCTGCTTGGGTGGTCAGCCGGTTTATGGCGACGCTGCTCTACCAGACGAGACCATTCGATCCTACTGTTTTTGCTGTGAGCGTGGTTATCTTAGCCGCCGTAGTCGGAATAGCCAGCTACATGCCGGCGAGGCGGGCATCGCGGATAGAGCCCATGCAGGCACTTCGCGCCGAGTAATCAGGAGTTAAAGAACTCACCGCGTCGTGTTGGTAGTCTAGGGTAGTCCCCGTCGACGGTGTGTCCCCTGAGTTCAAGAGCCAATTTCGAGTTTCCGGAAAGCGAGATCGAGCCGTCTGCCGAAGCGGAGCCGCGGCACACAGAGGCGGCGGCCATTGGCTTTGCCATTTGCGGATTCACGTTCTGGGTTCTCGCCGATACGACGATTAAGATTGTGGGCCGATCCCATCTGCCCGCGTACGAGATCATCGGCTTTCTTGGGGTTTTTGTCTGCGGATTTTTGATGCTCTACGCAAAAGTGCGTCACGAGCTAAAGGTGCTTTGGCCGACACATCCCAAACGCCAGCTTGTTCGGTCGTGCCTCGATCTGACAAATAATCTTTGCGTCGTCGTAGCGCTTCGTCACGTGAGCCTGACGCTCTTCTACATCCTGGTGTTCCTGTCACCGATTTGCATTACGTTTCTGGCTGCCATCTTTCTGCGCGAGAAGATCGGAGTGAGAAAGGCATTTGCGATTCTGCTTGGTTTCGCTGGGGTGGTGATCGCGGTAAATCCGTTTGGCACATCGAGGCAGGGTGACTGGATCGGGTTTGTCGCGTGCATGATTTGTGTCAGCTGCTTTTCAGTAAATATGGTGTGGTCACGCGTGCTGACTCGGACCGAGACGCCGGAAAGCCTGGTCTTCTTCTCGGGGGTGGTGATGATACTGGCGGGGTCAGCCGGTATGTTTTGGCATGCCGCGCCGCTGACTTGGATGGTGCTTGGTGGTTTGGCAGCAATGGGGGCCTTTTGTTCTGCGGGCGCAATCTGCTTCTTTGTGGCCGTAAAGCATACCTCTGCAACGACCGTTTCGCAGTACCACTACACACAACTGGTCACGGGAGCGCTGGTCACATTTCTGATCTGGCGCGAATTGCCGACACTCTGGATGGTTCTAGGCGGGGCGCTGATCGTGGGGGCGGGCTTGTATATTGCAGTGCTAACGAGACGAATAGCAGCCTAAGATGCTGCTTGGAAGCAGGTCTTCCACTCGAAGATCTTCGCTTGAAATTCTCCAGCGCTGATTACTTTTTGAGACCATCAGCCAGAAATTTGGCGTGTATTCAGGCTCACCTCCCAATAGACTCGAAGAAATCTCCTGAGGAAATCGATGTCACTGTCAGCAGCCGAAACGACGCAGGGGTTCGAATTCAAGAAAGCCGCGCGCGACACATACCTACGCTGGTATTTTGCATTCTTTGTGATCTCAGGATTCTGCGGTTTGGTTTACGAAGTGGTCTGGGTGAGGCTGGCGATGGCCAGCTTCGGTGTGACCACCGCGCTGGTATCGATCGTTCTTTCCACGTTCATGGGTGGGCTGGGACTTGGATCGTGGGGCGCAGGCATTCTGATGCGTAAGCTCGCTGCGCCAGTACCTCAACGAGCGCTACGTCTGTATGCACTCGCAGAATTATTGATTGGTTGTTCGGCGCTGGGTGTTCCGGCTGAAATCAAGCTTGGCCGCGCGATGCTTCTGCGGGCCGGCAGCTTCGCTCTGTGGCAAACGTGGCATTACTACGTGCTTGCTGGAGCTTTGCTGGTCATCGCACTGCTTCCGTGGTGTACGCTTCTGGGCTCGACGTTTCCGCTGCTCATGACTGTGATTCGCGGGACATGTCGAGAGCAATCAGAAAAATCGTTCAGTTATCTGTATCTTGCCAACGTGCTCGGAGCGCTGGTTGGGACCCTTATATCCGCTTTTATTCTCATTGAACTCCTGGGATTTCGCCATACTCTTTGGATTGCGGGGGCACTGAACGCAGCTTTAGCTTTGAGCGCATTCGGAATGAGCCGCCTGGTGAAAGGCTCCTACACAGACCCCGGTGGGCTGAAAGCCCCCACTGCGGAACCTCGCCTTTATGGACTGCCGCGCGCGGCTGTACCCATCATGCTGTTCACGACAGGCATGGTCAGCATGGGATGCGAAGTTGTATGGATGCGCGAATTCACGCCCTATCTCGGGAACTTCGTGTATGCCTTTGCGGTAATACTGGCAGTTTATCTTCTCGCAACTTCGATGGGAGCGCGGGATTACCGGCGATGGTCGAGGAGTCATAAGAGCGGCGACAGTGTGCATGTCTGGGCCTGGGTGGGGCTTTCAGTGCTAGTTCCGGCGGTGGGAGCGAATCCGATGCTGCCGCTCAGCTTCCCTGGCCTTGAAGGGTTGCGGATCGTAGCGATCTGGCTGTTCTGCTCGCTGACTGGTTTTCTGACGCCACTCCTGGTGGACGCCTGGTCTGGGGGTGAGCCAGACAAGGCCGGCACGGGCTATGCTTTCAACGTTCTCGGGTGTATCGCGGGGCCGCTGGTTGCATCCTTTGGATTGGAACCGTGGATCGGCGAGAGATGGGCATTGCTTGTGTTTTCACTGCCCATATTTGTAATTGCCGGGATCCTGGCTCTTCGGGCCGGGACGGGGGAAAAAAGCGGCGGGCTGAGTTCGCGCGCGAAATTCGTTTTGATGCTGGCGGTCTCGACGCTCCTTGTTTTTCTGTCGAGTGACTATGAAACTCAGTTCGCAACCAAGAGTGTCCGACGGGATTATGCTGCTACGGTTATCGCGGAGGGTAAGGGATTCGATCGTTCCCTGATGGTCAATGGGGTGGGGATGACGTTCCTTTCTCCTATTACCAAGTACATCTCACATTTGCCGCTAGCTGCTGTGCAACGCAAACCGCGGAATGGGCTGGTGATTTGTTTTGGTATGGGCACCAGCTTCCGATCAATGCTGTCCTGGGGAATTCCAACTACCGCGGTTGATCTCATTCCAAGCGTTCCGAAGATGTTTGGGTATTTCCACTCGGATGCTGACCAAATCGAGAAATCTCCCGGAGCGAGAATCGTGGTTGATGATGGCCGGAGATTTCTCGATGGCGCAAATGAAAAGTTTGACGTGATTTTAGTGGATCCGCCACCGCCTGTGGCCGCTCCGGGATCGAGCCTGTTGTATTCGAAGGAGTTCTACGAAGTCATCAAGAGACACCTGAGCGATGACGGGGTGTTTCAAAGTTGGTATCCGCTCATGAGTGCCGGGGACCAAGACGGCGCCACTACGGCTTCTGTTGCGAAGACCCTTAGAACCTCATTCCCATACGTGCGTGCCTTCCGCTCGTTCGACGGTTCGTTTGGAATTCACTTTCTGGCGAGCATGCACCCGATTTCGGTCGATTCTGGTGCGTTGCTCGCAAGCCGCACCCCAGAGAAGGCAATGGCGGACCTCCTGGAATGGGGACCGGCAAAGGACGGAGCAACCCAATATGAGCTCGTGTTGAAGCGTGAGATCCCGCTGAGTGAGCTGGAAAAGAAGGATCCTGGGGTTCCGCTTCTTTCGGACGATCAGCCGGTCAATGAATATTTTCTTCTACGCAAATGGTTTGGTATTTCACGATGAGCTGACCGGGTCTTGAAGCGGGAGGCCCTGCGATTGGGGGTCTCGCTGCTCGGGGTGGAGCGGCAATCAACGTGAACGCAAGGATTTGATTGCGTTTGGGAGACGTTCGGCGGCCTGCGGGAAACGCTCCTCTAGAAGACGTGCGCGCTCAGCGGCGATACCTCCGAGATAGGATGGAACAGGCGTCGCGGTGAGCACGAGCACGAAGGCAATGACAGAGAAGAGCACTCCAGCGACCGCGGCCGAAACCAGCATGTGATAAGCATCTGCAACGTCGAGGCCGAGGATGTTGAACGCAACATGCTCGAGTGGCTTCACGTGGCGGAGCGCAGCGAGCGCGAAGAGCGAAAAGAAAACGGAGAGGGATGTCAGGACGACGAGCGCGACGTCGAAGCCACGGTGGAATTTCTGGCGAGCGCTGCACCGAACGCAATCAGAGAAGTGCTGCTCGTAATCTTTTCGCATCTCGGGCGATATCCCTGAGATGTCATATCGCCAGCTTGCAAGAATGGCGCCTACAACACGGTCAGTACAATCGGTTTTCGTCATACGAATGACTCACCTTGTAATTGATCTGCCCTGGCCCGCCAGCCGAGGTGCATTGAAGCTGAACGGGTTAGCGGTTACGTCTCCTTGGATGCCTCACAATTCATGTTGATGCAAAATTGTGTCCAAGGTGCTCATTTATAGTGACTTGGAAGCCAGGGAACGCGAGCAGGCCCCCAATGGAGCAGAACAATCCCAACTACGATTGTAACCGAGTTTTATCAAAAGCAGATACTTGCCAGAGGCTCATGTTGCAAAGCGAGTAACAGGCGGTTGGCAAGAAGGCTGGCTCTGCCATTCAGAGCACGTTCCGCGGTGATCCGAGCCAACTCGGGCATGTTGTTGCTTTCCGAAAGGTGGCCGAGTACGACGTAGGTGGCCTGGCCATCATATTCGGACTCGAGATAGGTCGCGCATGCCTCGTTGGAGAGGTGCCCGACGCGAGAGAGAACGCGTTGCTTCACCGACCAAGGGTAAGGACCGTCCCGGAGCATCTCGAGGTCGTGGTTGGATTCAAGAAGCAGCAAGTCGACGGATTTCAGTTGGGCTTTGACGTTCGGTGGAATGTAGCCGAGGTCGGTAGCGAACGCCATACGGACGCCTTCAGCCTGAAAGACGAAACCGACTGGATCAGCGGCGTCGTGGGGAATGGTGAATGGGCTGACGGAAATGTCGCCGATCTGAAGAGGCTTTCCGGCCTCAAAATAATGAACCGCAGGGATGGCAGCGGGATCTTTGGGAGCCTCAGTCCGTTTCTTTTTGGGTGCTGGCTCTGGTGCCTCGTTATCATCCGCGATTGCTGCGAGATCAACGGGGTCACTGGAGTCTTCCGGATCGCAGTCTTCAGCAGGGGGCACATCGGCTTCTGGCATACGAGCGGCGGCTTGCTGACGGCATTGCTCGAGCCACTGGGCGTAGGTCATTTGCTTTCTGGGCGTGAGCCACCGGACCCAGGCACGGTGAGTGGCCTGAGTAAAGTAGACGGGTATGCCAAGCTTGCGGGCAGTTACAGCAAGACCTGCCACGTGGTCGGAGTGTTCGTGGGTGACGATGATGGCGTCGAGGGTAGCAGGATCTTCATCGGCCAGCTTCATGCGGCGGAAGAGCTCGCGACAACTCAGGCCGGCGTCCACCAGGATCCGGGTTTTGCCGCCGGTGACAACGGTGCTGTTGCCCTTTGAACCCGAAGCGAGCACTGTGAACCGGACCATGTATCGAGAATAGCGCCGACCGCTGTGCATATCGAGGACATGGGGTAACGGGGAAGGAACCGGGGAACTGTTCCGGGACCTCGATCCCGGACGGGTTCAGCGCGGTACCAACTCACTGTCGGTTCGGGGAATTTCGCACATAATGCCAAGGGTGTTGCTTTCGGTGTCGTTGAGAAAGACCATCCATAGGTCGTGGTCGGGCATTTTTGCGATCAGATGAGGTTCATCGATGAATGCCGCCCCGCGCTGCTTCAGAGTGCTGAACGTTTCGTGGATGTCATCGACCTTGAAGTAAACAATGGTGCCGCCTCGCGGACCAGGCTTTTCGGGCGTTGCAAGCATGAGACGGACATCGCCACACGTGAAGAAGGCGAGGTTCCCGGCATCGAAGAGGAACTTCATGCCAAGGATGTCCTGGTAGAAGTGCCGAGCGCGGACGAGGTCATCGACTGTGATTGCGATCTGGCCGATTTTTGCGAGGCTGATTGCCGGTGCGGTATTGGGGTGAGACATTCCAGGCACCCTCCAGATTTTAATTAGCTCAGCTAACGATAGAGTATGACGGTGATCAATCATGTCAAGGCGAATGTCAGAAGACGCGTCGGTGATTGCCGATCAACTGCACTCGACGCCATTCACCTGTTGCGTAAACTGCGGCGCGAGGATGCTGCGAGCGGGCTGAATGCGCCGCGGCTATCCGCATTGTCGGTGATTATGTTTGCTGGACCCGTGGCACTTGGTGATCTTGCCTCGGCCGAGCAAGTGCGGCCTCCGACGATGACTCGCATCGTGGATGCGCTGGCGCGGCAGGGCCTGGCGGAAAAGAGAAAAGGCCCGTTAGACGCGCGCAGGACGTTGATCCATGCTACCGCGGCTGGAAAGAGGTTGCTGCTGCAGGGACGCGAACGGCGGGTGCGTGCGCTTGCAGAGAGGATCGCGGCGCTGAAAACCGAGGATCGCGACGTGCTGAATGGAGCTGCGGAGATTTTGCAGCGCGTTATTGCCGAGATCTGAATCAGTGAAGGGTCGTCTTGCCTGTTGTGGATCGAGAAAACCTTTGCTTGCAGTGAGAAGGCCTGAGGGTGCATGCTGTCGCATGTATGAACGCAATACAGATTCAGACTACCGGCGGGCCTGAGGTTTTACAGGTCGTCGAGCTGCCGATTCCAGTTCCCGGTCCGGGACAGGTTCTTATCCGCGTGGAAGCGATCGGCGTGAACTTTATCGAGATCTACTTCCGCAAGGGCCAGTACAAGGCGACCATGCCGCTGATTCCGGGCACTGAGGCCGCGGGCACGGTGGAGGATCTTGGATCGGGAGTGACCGGCTTTGCAATCGGAGAGATGGTGGCTTCTGTCGGCGTGCTGGGCAGCTATGCGGAATATGCGCTTGTGCCGGCCGCACAGCTGGTGAAGGTGCCAGGCGGACTGACACCAGAGCAGGCCGCCGCAGCGATGCTGCAGGGGATGACGGCGCATTATCTGTCGAAGTCGACGTACCCGTTGAAGGCTGGCGACACTGCGCTGGTTCACGCAGGTGCCGGCGGAGTAGGGCTGCTGCTGACGCAGATGGCCTCCAGGATCGGAGCACGCGTCATCACAACGGTTTCGACAAAGGAGAAAGCGGATCTATCACGGGAGGCGGGAGCTACCGATGTGATCCTCTACACGGAGCAGGATTTTCTTGCAGAGGCAAAGCGCCTGACTGGCGGCAAGGGAGTGGACGTAGTTTATGACTCGGTCGGCAAGACGACGTTCGAGAGCAGCTTGAGCTGTCTGCGGCCACGGGGACTGATGGCGCTGTTTGGGGGATCGAGCGGCGCGGTGCCGCCGTTTGACTTGATTCAGTTGAGCAGCAAGGGATCTTTGTTTATCACCAGACCCACGCTGTGGCACTACATCGGGAATCGTCAGGAACTCGAATGGCGCGCGGGCGAGGTGCTTGGCGCCGTCGCCAGCGGCGAGTTGAAGCTGCGCATGGAACACATGTACCCATTGGCCGATGCGGGGCGGGCACATGACGACATGGAAGCGCGGAGAACCACGGGGAAGATACTGCTGGAACCTTGAGGCCAAAGAACCATGACACAAGGAAACGAGCGGACAAGCCGGTAAAGGAACAGAGACGCACGGAGTCCTTCAGTTGGAGAAGATCAGGATCGGGCCAGGTGATCGGGTGTTTGTGCTGACGGGAGCGGGGATCAGCGCTGAAAGCGGACTGCCAACATTTCGAGCTTCCGATGGACTCTGGGCTGGACATCGCGTGGAGGATGTGTGTACGCCCGAAGCGCTGGATTCGAACCCTGAACTGGTCTGGCAGTTCTACTCCGAGCGACGAGAGCAGGGAGCAAAAGCCAATCCAAATCCGGCGCACATCGCCCTGGCTGACCTGGAGAGAAGACTTGGTGATCGATTCTTTCTATGCACGCAGAACGTAGACGATCTGCACGAGCGCGCGGGATCGAAGCGACTGGTGCATATGCACGGCGAATTGGCGAAATCGCGCTGTGAGGACGAGTGCGGGCAGCCGCCCGTTGAAGACCGTCGTGTGTACAGAAACCTGAGCGAGGTTGGGCGCTGTTCCTGCGGGGCTCGCCTGCGCCCGCATATTGTTTTCTTCGGCGAGATTCCGCTGGATATGGGGATGATTCAGCGTGAGATCGACAGGGCGACGCTCATGATTGTTGTTGGTACTTCCGGATCGGTCTATCCTGCCGCGAATTTCGTGCACTGGGCGAGGCAGAATGGAGCGCGAACGGTGTACATTGGTCCCGAGGCGCCGCTGAATCAACATGCCTTCACGAATGTGGTGGAGGGCATGGCGGGCGAAGTCATGCCGGAGTTGTTCCGAGTAGAAAGTTGAATTCCACCGAAGCTCTCGACAAGGCCGGCCGAGGTGGCCGGCTTTGCTGTTTGTGTCAGAAGTGGAACCGGTATCTTATTTGTCCCGAAATCATCCGTGGATCGTTGAAGTGGAAGCCACCGACGGTGATGCTGTTGTCTTGAAGAATCCGATGGTTGGTCACATTCACGGCGCTCACGGCGAATGACAGACGTTCCCCGAAGTTGTGTCCGAAGGATGAGTCGAAGGTGGTGTGAGCGGGAAGATAGGGGCCGTTATAGGGACCCACGCCTGCTCCTTCCAGTCCGTTAGCGAATCCGCTGCCGTAATAGACGTTGCTGGAGAACCAACTTTGCATGGGGAGTTTGGCCGTGAAACCGGTGTTGAGCGTATGTCGCTGGTCGTGGTCAACAGGGGTGTAGTCAGGACCTTCGGTACACGCCTCATTTCCGGGATCACTGCATGTGAACCCGCCGGTGATACTTCCGCGCTGCTCGGCGATCTGGTTAGAGTACGCGAGGTGGAATTGGCCGAAGCGGGCAAGCTGGGGTGAGCGTATGGCCAGTTCCCAGGAGCGAATCAATGCGCCGTCAACGGCAATGGGGAAGTAAATGTTAGATTCGCCGACGTTGGCGTGATCGAGGAAGTTGTTGACGCGGTTTCGCGAGTTGTTGATATCCACCGACCAGCCGCGCCAGGGAATTGTTACACCGAATTGGTGCTCTTCGTCCCTCTCGGAAGGGAGCGGGATGAACGCATTCTGTCCGCTTTGACCGTGGACGTAGTTGAGCAGGCCGGATGAGACAGTCTGAACAGGGGCGGGCTGGAAGTAATGGCCGTAGTATCCGCGGAAAACCCAGTGGAGGCGAGGTAGGACGATGCTGGCGCCCAGGCGGGGGTAAGCGGCGCTTTCATTCAAGCCGGCGTGGTAGCCGGAAATGCGCATGCCGCCGTACAGGGATACGTAGCGCCCAAGCTTGAGCTGATCAGAAAAATGGAACTCGGCGATTCCGGCGTTCTGGACTGCGGTGGTGGCTGGAACGTTGGCATCGGGAAAACTCTGGTCGTTGATCAGGAGCCCGAAGAGGTCGTGTTCATGCTGGTAGAAGGAGTAGAGTCCGCCGGAGAAGCTGTTGGGTCCAGCGGTTGCGTGCAGATCTGCCTGTGCGCCGAGGTAGTTGGATGTCTGGTGCCAGGTGGTGGCGACAGGGAGGTCAGTTGCAGGTGAGTCGTAGTTTGCCTGATTGAAGTGGTAGAAGGGCGCGACTTCGAAAGTGGCTTTCGGAGACAGAGAGCGGACCCAGTTGAATATGAGAAACGAGTCGCGCTCGCGCTGCGTGTCTCGAAGACCGAAGGAGTTGTAGTAATCGGAGGACTGCTCCCAGTCATCTGGATCCGGGTCATATGGGATCTGGAAGTAGTCGTTGCGAAATTGGGCATCGAGACGGAGCTGGTCGCGTGCGGTCTGATTGCGGAGGAGCGATGCGAAGATGCTTTCAGAACTTGTTGAGTCGTGGTGAATCGAGGGAACCGGCGTTTCGAGTCCATAGTTGGAACGGGAGCCGGTGCCACTGGCATACCAGGCGGTTTTTGAGGTGTGATCGCCAAGGGAAAGCTGAGCTTCTCCGCTATAGAGGCTTCCGCCCGAGATGAGGAGTTCGGCCTCGTGATTGCGTTCGAAGCCATTGCGCGGAAGGACATTGAAGATGCCATAGGTCCTGTCGCCTACGTCTGCCTGGTAGCTGCCGCGCTGGGTTTCGACTTCGTCGATGTCCTTGGGATCGATCTGCGGGCCGACGTTGGAGGAGATCTTGGTGTTGGGAATGGAGACGCCGTCAATCAGCCAGCTGGTCTGGTGTCCGCCGCGGACGTGGAGCATATTGTGGTTCATGTAAGAGCCGGGGACGAAGTCGGTGATCATTTCCATCCCGAGCGTGCGTGTTGCGCCTGGAGTTTCGTCGATGTCGGACCTAGTGATCAGGGTGGTAGGTGATGTGGCCGCAGCCTCCGCTGAAGATGAGGACGCGGCCCTGACGACGACGCTTTCTTCGGAGCGGGCTACGGCCATGGGAATGTGCAGGACGGGATGGGATGCTGACGTAATCGTCAGGGGCTGGGTATACTCCGCAAACCCCTGGGCCGAGATTGACAGCCTGTAGACACCGATGGGAACCTGAGCGATTTCGAAAGTTCCGTTAGGGGCAGTGGACGCCTTCAGAGAGAAGGCCGATCCTGCGGCGGCGATTGTGATCTGCGCGTTGCCAATGGGGCGGTGTTGAGCATCGTGGACAACGCCACGGATATTCGCGAATATGGTCGCGCGACATGGCAGCGAGATGAAGAGCAAGACGGTGAGAACAAAGATGCGGGGAAGACGCATGCGGCTATGACCTCACGACAAGGGGAGCTCCGCTTGAAAGAAGCGGCGGTGTTATCCGGGGAATGTACGTTTGTTGCTAGCTGAGGTAAGTAGCTGGAGGCCCGCGCAGAACCGGCGTTCTGAGATGAACGCCGATGAATCCGGGATCAGGAGAGAGGGAGCATTTCAGGCCGCGATCAGTGCGGAGAGTTTCGGTGAAGCACCGGGATAAGGCTGCACAGGATGAGGTTCTTGCGCTCGGGTGCTGCGGGAATTGGGAGCAGCGGGATGGGGCCTTTAGTACATCGCCAGCCGAGGTTTGCGGCTGCTGATCGTCCATTGCGCAGTGGTGGACGCCGTGGCGGCGGCAGCATGCCGGCAGAGATCTGTCGCCGCTTGCGGTGAACGCAAACGCGAGAGGTCCAACTCCAAACAGGAGCATCAACAGGATGGAAAGGGCGCGCCGCATCCTTGGTCCATGCTACATGAGCCAGGGTATTACCTGCGATTCTGGAAAGGATGTTGGCATCAGGTATCATCGATGCATCCGAATTCCAGTTCGCCGATTGAAGGACTTGATGCCGTCACACGTGAAAACCTCTGTTTCGGAGAAGTACTCCGTTGCTGAATCAAATAGTCGCTCATCGCTCCGGATTGCCTTGTTCGGCTTCGGGACAGTAGGCAGCTCTGTTGCGCGAATTTTGCTGGAGTCGAAGCCGGAAGGCGTTGAGATCACGCATATCTATAACCGCGGAGTGGCGCGGAAGAAGGTCGACTGGGTTCCAGGCAGCGTGGTCTGGAGTGAGAACTGGGAAGAAGTGCTGGCTTCGGATGTGGATGCGATTGTCGAACTGGTCGGCGGATTGGATCCGGCCGGCACATGGGTCAGGCGAGCGATTGAAGCAGGCAAGAGCGTGGTCACGGCGAACAAGAAATTAATCGCCTACCACGGTGTGGAACTGGAGAGGCTGGCAGCGGAGAAGGGCGGGCACCTGAAATACGGCGCCGCGGTTGCCGGCGGCATCCCGGTGATTCCTGGGTTGGAGCAAGGACTCGCGGGAGACCATATCCGCAGGATGGAAGGGATTCTCAACGGAACCTGCAACTTCATTCTCAGCCGGATGGAAGCGGGCGCCGAGTATGGAGCGGTGTTGAAAGAGGCGCAGGCGAAGGGCTATGCGGAGGCCGATCCTACGGAAGACGTCGGGGGATTCGATGCGCGATCGAAGCTGGCGATTCTGATGCGGCTGGCTCTGCGCGTCGTGGTGGATCCAGATGAGATTGTTCCGCAGCCGATCACCAGCGTTTCCGCGGTTGATTTCAGCTATGCACGCGATTTGAACTGCACGATCCGCCAGGTATCACGCGCTGAAGAAGTCGACGGAGAGGTAGCGGCTACGGTAGGTCCGATGCTGATCGACAGGGACTCGCCCATGGCGTGGTCGCGCGGTACGGAAAACATGGTGATCCTGACCGGTCATTACGGCGGAGACGTAGTCTTCTCAGGACACGGTGCGGGTGGGCATCCAACAGCAGTCGCCGTTGTGAGCGATCTGCTTGCGCTGGCGCATGGGTCGAAGAGAGTCGCGATCCCTTCGGTGCCGGCGAAGATCGGCGCGGAATTCGAAGTACCGCACTATATCCGTTTTCTCGTGATCGACCGGCCCGGAATTGTCGCTGAAATTACAACGGCACTGGCACGCGAGCGGATCAATATCAGGGCCATCGTGCAGAAGGCGGGATATCCGGCAGAGGCGCTTCCGTTTGTAGTGACGGTCGAGCCATGCAAGTCTTCAGCTTTGAAGCGCGCGTTGACCGAGATTGGAAAAATGAGCTGTCTTCTGGAGCCGCCGCTCGATCTCCAGATACTTGAGTAGCGGCTGAATTGGGGAGCGAGTTCGAGTATCAGAAATGCAGTTGGTTTACCGGAGGTTGTAGTGATTGACGTGATATATCGATGTGAAATCTGTGGCGAGGAAAGCGAAAAGCCCGTTCGCTGGATCGTGATTCATTGCAGCGATGCGCAACTCTCGATTTTCAAGTGGACGAAGGAAGCCGCAGATAAGCCCAGTGCGCGCCACTATTGCGGGGAAGCACACGCACAGGTGTACATCAGCCGATGGTTCCAGTCTCTCTGCGGCAAAATCTGACCCGCGGCTATGAATGGCCGTTGGCGCGGCCGGTGGACTCGCGGATTACGAGTTCAGGCTCCACGATGATTTCCGATGGGTAGTTCCCATCTCGATTTGCGATCCGATCGAGCAGAATTTTGGCGCCCCGCTGGCCCATCTCGAAGAGCGGCTGTCGAACTGTTGTGAGAGATGGGGTTGAATAGGCAGCGGACTGGATATCATCGAAACCGACAACGGAAACATCTTCCGGGACACGAAGACCCACATCCTTCAGAGCGCGTATCGCACCAATGGCAGCGATGTCGTTGAAGCAGAAGACCGCAGTGAAGTTTCTGGTCTTTTCGAGCAGAGCCTGCATGGGCTTGTAGCCGATTTCAGGTGCCATGGGGTGCTGACCCGTCTTGCTCGACCATCCCGAGGCGTCGATGCGCACCACGAGCGCGGAATCGATCGGCAGGCCGATTTCGCCTGCAACCTGCTGGATGCTCTGCCAGCGGTACTCGGAGTCGGGGATGGCTCTGGGTCCGCGCATAAAGGCGATGCGGCGATGTCCCAATTCGAAGAGATGACGCAGAGCGATCTCAACGGCGTTATGGTGGTCGAGCACGATATTGGTGACGTTCTGGACAGCGCTGTGCGCTGAAATTGCCACAACCGGAACTGGTACGTCGATCTGTTCAGCGGGGGTATTCAGCAGGAGAAATCCGTCGACGGCGCGTTCCACGAGCATGCGCGGGTACTGCTCGATCAAGTCTTTATTCCAGTCATGGCAGGCGGTGAAGTAGAAGTAATGAGCGCTGGTCAACTCCTGGACCACGCCGCTCATGACACGGGTGAAATAGCCCTCGCTCAAATCTGGAGCCAGGACTCCGACGGACATCGACTTGCTCTGGCGTAGCGACCGGGCGAAGTAATTAGGCCGGTAGTTCAGGCGAGTGGCGGCTTCAAGGACACGATTCCTCGTCTCCTGAGGGATCGACTTCGCGGACGGGGAGTTGTTCAAGACCAGGGAAACAGTTGTTTGCGAAAGCTCCAGGTGGTCTGCAAGCGTTCTCAGGTTTACGTGTCCGGCTGGCTCTATGCTCTTGCTTCTTGCCATGTTGGAAGTTGTAGCACGTTTGAATGGAACGCGGAACCTCTGAATGAGGGTTGGTACATCGATTTTCTTAGGGAGTAATCAGCCCAGTCAGAGGTCATTCGGCCTCGATGTGATTGTGTCCTGATTTTAGCTCCCAGTCTCGTCCAGCATAGAAGAAGCGGCCCGTCAGCATACCGGGTAAGGTGATGTCGGCATTGAGGCCCTGGCCTGTACGGCGGTATTCCAGCTTGATGTCACCTTCGGGATGCGGGAAAGAAGCATTCAGGTGCTGAAGTGGGCCAAGATGGGGAGCGATCCGGACGCTCGCAAATCCCTCGCTCGCGGGCTCAACCCCAGCGACCAGCGTCAGCAGATCGTAGATGGGATGCGCTGACCACGCATGGGAGTCGGATCTTGTCTCCCCTGGCTGTTCAGGCCAGGTGCTGAAGTGGAGGGGCAGCAGCTGGCGCCAGGGATCCAGCGCTTTAAGGTATTCGTCGGCGAGTCCCGCGTGATCGAGCGCCCGGGCGAGGTAGAACCGGAAATAGTGAGACGCAGACATCACTCCGTTGGGAGTGGTTCCAGGCTCTATGTCGAGGATGCGGCGCAGTACGTCTTTCTGCTGCTCCTTCGGAACGACATCGTAAAGCACGCCCAGAATGTTGGCTTGCTGGCTGAAGACCTTGCGCTCGGAATTCTCCGCAAGCAATCCGCGAGCGGGTACCCAACACATGCTGGAGATTCCCGAGCGTACGTGATTGGCTCGAGCTTCGTATCGCTGCGCAAGGACAGGATCGCCGAGGTTCTTCTCCAACTCGGCTGCGTCGATAAGAGCGCCAAGGTATTCGAGAGTCGTCATGCACGATTCGTGATTGGAGTCGTAGGACGGAATTTCACCCTTCACGACCCAGTCGATGAAGCTCCACCATGGCAGTTCACCGAGGAGCCCGTCGGTGTGCTCGTACTTTGCGAACCAGGTGAGGACTTGACGTGTGCCGGGAAGGGAATCGCGAACGATCTGCGGGTCGGGGCGGTACATCCAGTAGTCGTGGAGCATGCCAACCCATATGAGAGAAAAAGTCGGGATGTTCTGCGGAAGCGAACTCGGGTAGCGGCTCCGAGTGATGCCTTCCGGGATGCGGGATTGATCGAACGCCGACAGGGCCAGACGCCCGAGGCGGTCGTCGCCGGCGACCGTATAAGAGATCAAGGCTTGGATACGCGTGTCACCGATGTATTGGAGTTGCTCGTAGTAGGGCGTATCCATGTAGGTTTCGTGGGCGTCGAGACGGGCAGTGCGCCAGCTGATCTCCCAGATTTTGTCGAGATCGGGCTGGCCGGAATTGAACTTTGCGCGTTCCTGGAAAGGGTAGGCGGTGAAGTAGGCCTTGAGGCCTTCCAGGGTGAGGGGTTCGGAGGCGGTGGTGACGTCGAGATCCAGGTAGCGCCAGGTGCGCCACCAGAGGGGCATGAAAACGTGGTGCTGGCCGCCGTCGGGGAGAAAGCTGTCCGCCAGACCGCGAGCCGTACGAGGCCTTTTGGTTCCATGTTCGTCGGTGTACTCGACGGCATCCCGATCGCCTTTGTGCTGCTTGTCGTCATAAAGAGCTTCGGAATAGGTGAGGACGATGTGTGCCCCTTTGCCGCCGGAGACGGTGAGTTCTGGGTACGCGGTGGTGAGAGCTTTTCGATCGAGGACCACATGAACGTGGTGATTTGCAGGAACGCTCTCAGGCAAAATCATCAACTCATCTTTCGAACTCTTGATTTTCAGATTCGAAGCGATCCCTGCACCCGCGTGATCCGGGAGATCCGGGAAGACAACAGGGGTACCCGCAGTGGTTTCGGCGTACTCCATATGTGGCAATTCATCGGGGATCAGTCCCCAGGGGTTGTCGCCGGTTTCGTCGGCCGAATGTGCTCCATTTACCGGGAAGATGCTGTCGCGCATGGGGGTGCCGACCGGGACCCATTTGTTGTTGCCGCTTTCGTTGTTCCAGGACCAATCGTATTTCGAAGCATCGAGTTCCTCACCGGGTCCGGAGGCAAAGTAAGTTTGAAGCGTGACTTTATCGCGTCCAAGCGGACGTACGCCGGGTTCTTCCTCAACCAGCCAATCCTTGGGCGTGCTGATACTGTCGGGTCCGGTCGCCTCGCTCTCCAACAAGAAGGCAGTGCGGTCGCTCATTTGGGCAATGGGAGCGTAGACGCCGAAATTCCAGACTGTCGCGGTGATCAGGTTCTTCCCGGATTGCAAATAGGGAGCGATCTCGAACCGCTCATAGCGCCAGTGGGTAAGGTCGCCCCGGGCCGGCCCGTCGCCAACACGCTTACCGTTCACATAAAGAACGAAACGGTTATCCGCAGAAACACGAACGGTATAACTGGCCGGGACGGAAGCAAGTTCCAGGGACCGCCGGAAGTGAAGAACCAAGGGTTCCCGAAGGGGCGCTGTTGGATGAGTAACCCAGGAGGCATGCCAGGCTCGGTGAGCCGGGTCGGGTTGTGCAGAATCCTGGGAGATGGCTGAGAGCGAGACGAAAGCGAACGTGAGGAGCAGGGCCGTTGAGCGCATTGGATGACCTTAATGGTTTTCAGCACACAAGCTTACCGGAAGAAGGCTGGTATGCCGAAGGGATTGAGGAGGTTCGGGAGCCGCGATCTCGTACGATCGATCTTTGCGGCTACGGAAGCATCAGCGGAAAAGGGTGTCCGACGAAATAAGTGGAAGTCCCATATATGTGCTGGATTTAGCAACGCTGTAACCTCCTATTCATCTTTGCCCATTAGCCTTACAAGCGGTGACACTCCAAGTGCCAGAGATACGCGTCTCTCAACCGCCAACTCAAAGTCCACCTAAAGTTTCGGTTTCGGAACGGGCGGCTGAGCCGCAGAAGGAAATCTCAGCCGTCAGGCAGTTCCTGAATACGCGAGGGAACTCGGCCTTTGCGGATCGCGCATTTCGTTCGCTGATGGTTTTGTGCGCGTTGAGCATCTTCGGGATCGTTCTTCTGATTCTCTCGGAGTTGATTCTTCGGTCTGGGCACGCCTGGCACCAGTTCGGACTCAAGTTCTTCTTTCAGACGCCAGGACACGATCGCTATAGCGGTGAGCCGACGTTCTGGGACCCCGTGAACGGATCGTTCAGCGCGCTGCCGTTTGTATACGGCACGCTTGTTTCTTCGTTTCTGTCTCTCCTGATCTCGGTTCCGCTCGCGGTGGGTCTGGCGATCTTCCTCACGGAAATGTGTCCGAGAGTTCTCCGCGGTCCGCTGGCGTTTATCACGGAACTGCTGGCGGCAATCCCAAGCATCATCTACGGTCTTTGGGCGGTATTTGTCCTGGTCCCGTTGCTTAGAGAGCACGTGAACCCGCTGCTGGTGAAGTATCTCGGCTGGACCGGGCTGTTTGCTGCGGACAACCCAACCGGATTGGGGTATGTCGCGGCGGCTGTGATTCTGGCGATCATGATCCTGCCGATCATTTCCTCTCTTACGCGAGAAGTGATGACAGCAGTCCCCCATTCGCAGCGCGAAGCTGTGCTGGCGTTGGGAGCTACGCGCTGGGAAATGATCCGGATGGGCGTGTTACGCAACGCAAGGATTGGAATCGTCGGCGCGGTGATCCTGGGACTGGGCCGGGCGCTCGGCGAGACGATGGCTGTCACGATGGTGATTGGCAATACACCGCAGATCAGTAAGTCGCTGTTGGCCAACGGCAGCTCAATGGCCTCCGTGATTGCGAACGAGTTTGCGGAAGCGGTAAGCGATTTACATCGAAGCTCGTTGATTGAGATCGGGCTGGCGCTTTTCATCGTGACCATCATCGTCAATGCACTGGCGCGGCTTCTTGTATGGATGGTCACACGCGGAGCACCGGCGAGAGCGCATTGAAACCGGGGACAGGGACTAAAGCGAGAAGGAGAGATTGAACTAACGTAAGTTATGGCAGCGAGCGCTAACAGTTTTCGATCGAAATACCGAGCGGCGTCCGACCATTTCGTTACGGGTCTGGCGATTCTGGCCACGGTGCTGGTCGTGGTGCCGCTTGTGGCCATCTTTGTGTACCTGTTGCTTAAAGGCGCGAGTTCGCTGAATTTAGATTTCTTTCTGAAGAACCCGGTGCCGGAGGGAGAGTCAGGCGGCGGCATGGCCAATGCCATCGTAGGTTCGGGCGTGCTGCTGGGAATTGCAAGCCTTATCGGCGTGCCGATCGGGATCGGTGCGGGGATCTACCTTGCTGAGTTTGGGCGCGGAACGAGGCTTGCCAACGCAGTTCGATTCACGGCGGACGTGCTGAACGGAGTGCCATCGATTGTGATGGGGCTTGCTGCCTACTCGCTGATCGTGATTCCGCAGCAGCATTTCTCCGCGCTGTCGGGAGGCGTCGCATTGGGGATCATGATGATTCCCACGGTGGCGCGAACTACCGAAGAGATGCTGCTGATGGTGCCAAACATGATTCGAGAGGCTGCGCTTGGGCTTGGGCTTTCGAATTGGCAGTCAGTTCTCTCGATTACCGTTAAGACGGCTTCTCCTGGAATCATCACGGGTTGCATGCTGGCGTTTGCGCGGGTGGCGGGCGAGACGGCCCCCTTGATTTTTACCGCGCTTGGGAATGCGTTCTACAGTACCAATCCAAATCGGCCGATCGAAGCGCTCCCCCTGCAGATCTGGGTGTATGCGACAGGCCCTTATGAGGACCAGCATCGCCTTGCATGGGCAGGTGCGTTGGTGCTCATTGTTCTGATTGTGCTGGCGGTGTCGCTGGTGCGCTACGTTACCAGTCGCGGCGTTTTGAAAGGGGCGAGCTAGGTGGGCGTTGGAATCGAGGTGAACAACCTCAATGCGTGGTACGGTTCGAACCACACGTTGCAGGACATTACCCTGAACATCCCAGCCAATCATGCGACGGCATTGATTGGGCCGTCTGGTTGCGGGAAGAGTACGTTTGTGCGCTGCCTGAATCGGATGCACGAAACGAATCCGATCGCACGCGTCACCGGGACGGTGCGAATCGGGGATATAGATATCTACAGCGATGCGGCGCCAGTGGAGATCAGGCGCCGGGTAGGGATGGTGTTTCAGCGGCCGAATCCTTTTCCGACGATGTCGATTTATGACAACGTTGCTGCCGGACTGAAGCTGAACGGGTACAGGAACAAGCGTGCCCTGGATGAGATTGTTGAACGGTCGCTGAAGAATTCAGCGCTATGGGACGAGGTTAAAGACGATTTGAAATCGAAGTCGGGCGCGAGCCTGTCAGGCGGACAACAGCAGCGGCTTTGCATTGCGCGAGCGCTGGCTGTCGACCCCGAGGTTTTGTTGATGGACGAGCCGGCTTCGGCGCTGGACCCGGTATCTACTTCGAAAATAGAAGACCTGATCTTTCAGCTGAAATCGCAGTACACTATCGTGATTGTGACCCACAACATGCAGCAGGCGGCCCGCGTCGCCGAGAAAACGGGTTTCTTCCTGAATGGGCGCATGGTGGAGTTCGACTCGACGCACAAGATCTTTACGAACCCCAGCGACAAGCGTACTGAGGATTACATTACGGGCAGGTTCGGATGACACGCATTCGCTTTCAACAGAGTCTCGATCAGCTCAAGGAGAACCTGCTGGTCATGGCCGGCCTGGCTGAGCAGGCTATCCAGCGGGCGATTGAGGCTTATCGCGTGCGCGATCTTTCCATTTGCGATCTAGTGAGCCGCAGCGAGGTAGCTATTAATCGGCTTGAGCGGGACATCGATCAGGAGGCGCTGGATCTGCTGGCGATGGAACAGCCGATGGCGATCGATCTTCGCTTCATTCTGAGCGTGATCAAGATCAACGCCGATCTCGAGCGTGTTGGTGATTCTGCCAAGAGCATCAGTGAGCGGGTGCGGAATATGGAGCAGATGCCTGCGGTGCCCGATCTCCCCGTAGATATTCCGCGCATGGCATCGCTCTCGGCGGAGATGGTAAGGAAGAGTCTTCAGGCGTTTATCGAGGCGGATCCGGTAACAGCTCGCGCTGTACTGACCATGGACGACGCTGTTGATACGATGAACCGCGCGGCCTATAAGTCATTGACGAAGCTGATGGAGGAGAAGAGCCACATCGCTCCTCAGGCGCTTAACGCGCTGATGATCTGCAGAGCTCTCGAGCGCGTGGCCGATCATGCGACCAACATCGCGGAGGACGTGATCTTCTGGATTGAGGGCTCTGATGTTCGTCATCACAAGAGTGTGATGGCACAGAAGCAGGCTGCGGAAGCCCGGGGCTGAGCGGGATACCTTTCTGCGATAGTCTTGTTCGTAATGGGCGAGAGCGCGACCGGAAATACTAAAACCGATCCTGTAGAGCTGTATTCGAACCGGCTGGAAGAAATCCGAGCCTTTCAGGCGAGCGATCGAAAACAAGAGAGACGGCTTGGGTACGCAAAGGTTGCCGTTGCGTTCGTCACAATTGTGGCGGCGATTGTCCTACTCAATTACACGCGAGTTCTCTGGATTCTGGCTTTTCCCGCGGTGGTATTTGTCTGCCTGGCGATCATGCATGACAAGCGCCTTCGGGCGATCCGCTCAAGGGCACGCTCGATCGAGTTTTTTGAGCGCGGTCTCGCGCGAATTCATGATCTGTGGATGGGGAAAGGAGAAAGCGGGAATAGATTCCTCGATCCCGCCCATCCTTATGCGCGCGATCTGGATCTATTCGGACCCGCATCTCTGTTCGAACTACTCTGCACAGCGCGCACCCGGGCGGGAGAAGAGACGCTCGCAGGGTGGCTTTTGCATCCATCACCGCTGGACGAAGTTCGTGCCCGCCACGGCGCTATTCGGGAACTCGCGGGCCGGGCGATTTTACGTGAGGAACTCTTCTGTCTTGGTGAAACGGTACGTGCGAGTGTGCGGCCTGATGCCTTGGCGAGCTGGGGCGAGAGCAAGCCGATTTTGAGCAGCCCTTCAGTCAAGGTTGCTACGTCGGTTCTTTGCCTGCTTTGGATTGTAGCGATTGTATGCTGGGCGGCTTTCGGCTTCGGGACGATCGCTCTCGCGATCTCCGCTTTGAATCTTGCGTGGTCGCACCGCCTGCACGCCCGCTGGGATGAAGCTGCGGACCGCATCGAGGAAGCGACACGCGACCTTGATGTGCTTTCGGGCGTGCTAAAGCTGATCGACCATGAGCACTTTGCAGCCGCGAAGCTCGCAGCGATCCAGGAGCGACTCAGGCACGCGGACATTGTGCCGTCGGATGCGATTCGGAGGCTCGATCGTATCGTTGGATATCTCGAATCGCGGCGCAATCCAGCGATGCGCTTACTGGATGTGCTGACATTCTGGAGTGCGCAATGTGTTTTCCGCGCAGAGAAATGGCAGGAGGAGTTCGGTCCGCACATCCGCTCGTGGCTCGCCGCGGTAGGAGAATTCGAGGCATTGAACTCACTCGGCGAATATGCGTTTGAGCATCCGGGCGATGTATTTCCGGATCTAGTTGAGAACGGACCCGTCTTTGATGCGGCGGGGCTTGCCCATCCACTGCTGCCAGCACGGAGTGCCATTGCAAACGACATAAAGTTGGGTGAGGGACTGCAGCTGATGGTTTTAAGCGGGCCCAACATGGCTGGGAAGAGCACGTTTATCCGCAGTGTGGGTGTGAATGCAGTTCTTGCGCAGTGCGGGGCGCCGGTCCGAGCCAGATCATTGAAAATCTCACCGCTTGCGGTCGCGGCTTCCATTTGCGTTTTGGATTCATTGTCTGGGGGAACCTCACGCTTTTACGCGGAGATCCGGCGACTGAAGGTTGCGGAAGATCTCGCGGCAGGAGACGTGCCAGTTCTCTTCCTGATGGACGAATTGCTTTCCGGGACGAACTCACACGATCGGCTTGAGGGAACGCGGCTTATTGTGCGAAGCCTGATGGATCGCGGTGCGATAGGAATCGTCAGTACACATGACCTAGCTCTCGCAGAAATTCCAAACACCATGTCCGGCCGCGCAGTGAACTGCCACTTCGAAGACAGGCTTGAAGACGGGAAGCTGATCTTCGATTACACGCTTAGACCGGGAGTTGTGAAAACGAGCAACGCCCTGGACCTGATGAAGTCAATTGGGCTGGGCGCGATTTCCGAAGGCAGTTAAGCTTCCCACCAGTCGAGTATCGCCATGCGTGGATAGTAGAGGCCGGCACGGATCGGCATATCGGAGCCGTGCAGATTGCGCAGAATAGTCGCATACATCGCAAGCTGAGGCGCGAAGGTTTCTCGCAAGCGAGGAATGGCAGACTTGTCGGGCGCGTCAACGTGAGCCGTTTTGTAATCGACAATCCAAAGCACGGCATCGCCGGGCTCGAGCGGCGACGGACCAGCGCGGAAGATACGGTCTACGCGGATCTGGTGGAGATCGCCCGAGATTAATCCCGCCCAGCCAGACTCCGTGGCGGCTTCGAGGTGCGGCGAGAGTATCCACTGTCCGTGTGAGTCGCGGGAAGTGCTTAGCACGGCGTCCAAGGCGCTTGTTGTGATCTTCTCCGCCTCCTGTGCGGGAACTCCAGCGGCGCGAATCGAAGCCAACAGGCGTGGGCGTGCCTGCTGAAGGGCGGAGCGGCAGGAATTCCAGTCGTGCGTGAGGCGCAAACGCGTCGCCTGTTCGAGCAGTTTATGGACGGCATTCCCCAGAATTCGAGAATGGATCCCTCCTTCGTGACGAGAATAGGTATCAGGCTCACTGAGCCCCAGGATCCGCGGCGGTGCTTTCTCGGTGAGTGTCGCAGGGTGTTCAAGCCTAGAGTTGGGCGGAAGCCGGCGGAGGATGGTCGGCGCGGGCCGCGAGGGCATTTCGATCACATTATCCTGACCAGCTGCGATTGACGGGAGAATGCCCTCGTATCTCGAAGGCCGAGAAGGTTGCGCCCTGTTTGTCCACTCCTCGAATCGTGCGCGGATCTCATCGGCCAATGCCGGCCATGCGGTAGCAAGCAAGCTATTGGATGGCTCGGCGAGTTGTTGAGTTCCAGAGGCATCCAGTTTGTAAGACGGTTGCGCGAAGAGATGAAGTTCCTCCCGAGCGCGCGTCGCGGCGACATAGAGAATTCGACGCATCTCCTGCGTTTCGCGATCGCGTCGCGCACGATCGACCCAGCGCTTCGCGGCGCCTGGATTTGTGCCTTTGTACTGCACAGGCGCGATAAGAAATTCGGTGAGTTCTCCGTTGGGGCCCGGATCGAGCAATCCTCGCTCCAACCACGAGAGAAGCTCGACTGATCCGCGACCGCCCTGTGCCTGGAGGTCAGGAACTATGACAACTTCAAACTCCAGCCCCTTGGATTTATGGATAGTCATCAGCTGTATGCCGTAGTCGCCGCTTGCGGACGGGTCCGGCATTGCGCATAAGGATTCGAGCGCAGCATCGAGAGCGGGACCGACGACATCCTGTTCGCCATTCGGAAGATGGTCAAGGAGTCCCCAGAAGAGATCGAGATTCGCTCGACTCGCGTCATCCACACAATCGTCGCCGCCGACTGCCTGCCAGATCTGCTGGATCAGCGTTCCTATCGATGCGACAGGCAACACGGTGCGGAGCTGGGCAAAGGAGGCTACCGCGGCAAGTACGCGTTCTGCAGCTCTACGGGAATCCGATGACAACAGATGCGCTCGCTCACGGGTGAGTTCAGGAACCGGGGCGGGTAAGCCCGACACCGTATCCGTGCCCGCGATGGTGTGGAGTTCCTCAAGATTCAAGCCGCACCAGGGAGCACGGAGGACGCCGAGCCACGCGACACGGTCTTGGGGATTAAAGAGGGCTCGGGTGAGCGCGACGGCATCAATGATTTCCTGACGATCGCGCAGGCCTTCCAACTCGACGGCGCGGAAGGGAATCCCCGCCTCGCGAAGCGTGAGCGCAACAGGGGCGAACGCCGTGCGGGCACGTCCGAGAACAGCTAAGCGGTACTTCCTGCCCGCGGCGCGCGCGCTCTCGCTGCGAGCGAGGTGGGCGCGTATCAGCGTGACGATTTCTGTCAGCTGCGACTTGCGGACAGCTTCGCGCTCTGCGACGGTCTCCTGCTTTGCTCGAAGAGCTTCAAGGCCGCCCCAATTGCCAGTCTTCGCTTGCGGGACGAAAGCGAGGTGAAGACTGAATCGTTTTGCGACGCCACTATCAGCCGCACGCGCCGGGTCGGCCTTCGCGAACTGGATTCCGCTCCCATCGGAGACGGCAAATACCTGCGCGAAGACATCGTTCAGGCTGGAGACCAGCGCCGCGTCTGTACGGAAATTTGCAGAGAGAGCGACGGGGTAGAGCGGGAACGATTCTCCGCTGCTTAGCTCAAATCCGAGTGTCTTTACACGCCCGAAGAGCTCAGCCTCGGCGTCGCGGAAGAAGTAGATGGACTGCATTGGATCGCCGACGACAAACACTGAACGCCCGGTTGAATCAGGCCAGGCCTCGATGAGGGCTGTGATGAACTCATGCTGGCGGCGGCTGGTGTCCTGGAACTCGTCTACAAGGAGGTGGTGAATATCGTCGGCAACAGCCTGTGCCGCGTCGCTGGGCAGATTGTCATCGCCGCGAAGAACTTGTTTGGCGATCTGGGCAACTTCCACGAAGTCAACGGTACCGGCTTCTGCAAATACCGTTTTAAGTTCGGCAGCGGCGTGGCGCAGCAGAACGAAGATGGCGCGGATAATCTGCCAGTCTTCCTCGGTATAGCGAGCGGGAGGAAGTTTGCGCACCTGAGCAAGAGCCTCTTCCAGTCCCGGAACATCCGCGAGCCGGCCGAGCAGGTCTTCCATGCGAAGTTTTTCATCGAGATGCTCTCGGGGAAATCCGAGACGCGCATCGATTTTCTGCCGCATTTCTCCGTCGTTCTTCAGCAGCATATTTGCGAGGCAGAGATATGCGCCGCGCGCTTCCTCTAGTGATTCATAGTCTGCATATGGTCCTGCAGGGAAGTCCGCCACTTCGGCGAGGCCGCGATATTTGTTGTCTGCTCCGTGCGAGCACGCGAATTGCGCCAGCTCATGAGCTTCCGCACGGTCTCCGGAGGTCATCAGCTCTTCGAGCCGAGCCAGTGCATGATTGACGGAAGTGGCCATCGGGCGTTCGAGTCGCTCTCGCAAAGCGTCCGGCTCCTGTTCGTGTCGCAGAACGAAATCCAGCATCCAACGGTCGCGCAGACGGAGCATACCCACCAGGAGCTGTTCGAGTTCCTTCCATCCGTTGTCTCTCCACAGGAGAAGATCTCGGATCGCCGGACTTAGCGCGGGGTAAGCTGGATCTCCAAGTTTCTCCAGGGTTGCGCGGGCCGCCTGAGCGTACAGTTCGGCTGGCCTTTCACTGACCTGAAGATTGTTTCCGATGCCGGAATGGATCGGTTGCTGAATGGCGAGATCGCGACAGAATGAGTCGATCGTTGAGATTCGAAGCTGAGAAGAAAGCTCGATCAATCGCCAGTTAAGCATCTCAGAGTGTGCCAGTGCCTGAGCGGCAAGCCGTTCCATTGAACCGGGACCGTAGTGCTGTGCTGCCGTGGGGTCGAGCGCAACACGCTGTGCCGCTTTTTCCAACTCATCGAGTATGCGATGACGCATCTCAGCGGCTGCGGCTCTCGTGAATGTGATGGCGACGACTTGCCTGGGATCACTCACCTCCGCGAGAAGGCGCAGGAAGCGCCGTGTCAGCAGGTCTGTTTTTCCCGAACCAGCGGGAGCCTGGACGATGACCGAGCGCCGGGGATCAAGCGCGATGTCGCGCTGGTGCTGGTCGGGCGGCTCAGGAAGAACGAGACTAATCTTCGATGGCATCGGTTGACTCAAATTCTTCCTGTTCAAAGCGGGAGCGGTTTTCGGGTTCCTGGATCCGGCAGACCGGCTGAAGACCGCAGTGCTCGCAGGTTTTCGGGTAATCACGCGGGTTTAACTCCGCCCGGCCATGAATGAAGTCCTCCACCAGTCTCTCGATGTAGTCTTTCCAGTCCGACTCTTCGGCTGCAGTGAGCTTGCGCTTTACGAGCGCACTATTGCTGCTGAGGTCAGGCACGAGCGTCTCTCGTGCGTCGGCGACGCGACCAGCGAAACAAGTGTTTCCGGTGCGCACGCGCGCGAAGACCAGTCCGCCGCTTGCCGGTCCGCCATAGCTCTCAAACAAAGATGGCTGAAGAGGCGCCAGCCCGAAGAGCTTGTATACGGGCAACTGCACATCATCCGGATGCGGCAAGTCCCAGGCTTTAGGGTCGATGTTACCGGTTTTGTAATCGATTACGAGCTGCGATCCGTCATGAAGCCGGTCTACTCGGTCGAGGCGGAGATTCATTGTCAGCCCGCCAATGGTGACGGGGGTCTTCGCTTCCACGGCTTCTACGGTGAAGGGAGCGCGCGTTTTTTCGAAGAGGAGCCATTCGGTAACAAGCCGGATAAGGCGAGTCTCTTCAAGTTCGAGATAGAGAGCGGGCATCTGCTCGCGGATCTGTGCGGGCACGCTTGATTGCATTACTGTCTTGACGTGCTTTCGAACGAATGCCGGCAGGTTCGGGTTTTCGATCGCCATCAATTCGCGATGCGTTTGTATACCCGAGCGATGACCTGACCAGATGGACTGCAAGACGTCGTGAAGGATTTGGCCCCGCTGCTTTGCACTGAGCCCGGCTTCTGCCGCGTCCCAGGTCTGAGCTCCCAACCTCGCGGCAGCAAAGCCCTTGAATGGGCACTGAGATTGAAAGGACAGAATTGCCGAGCCTCCGCGAAGGGGGCCTGCTGCGTAAGGCACCCTGCCGTAGTCTTCGATCGAGATAGCGGCGGGCCCGTCGTGCGGAGGCGGCAGAAGGTCCAATGGCAGAGGCTGCGGAATTGCCTTCTGCGAAATGAGGCGAGACGGGCGCGAATCTACATCCTCAGATCGCTCGGCGAAGCTGAATTGAACGAGGGGCGCCGACCGCAGCAGGCGATCCGTAATGACCGCTGAAAAATTCCAGTCCTGCTGATGCGAGGCATGCGGCATCCCGAATTCCCGCTGTATATGAAGGGGCAGGAAAGGATGCGTTGAGCCCACGGCGGGCCAGGAGTCCTCGTCTGCACCGAGGAACCAGATCGCGTCGGCGCTGAGACCAGCTGACTCCGCCGGTCCGGCTATTTGGATGGGAGCATCGATGGACTGCGGCGCGAAAAGAGTCTCATTCGCAGCGTGCTGGAATTCCGTCAGAAAGTCGTTCCAGGAGAGGCGTCTTCCGTCAGAGCCGAGCGACCCCGTGATGTCGAGGGCCTGTGCCCATCGCCGTTGTGCCTGGAAATCGACGCTGGCCTGCGGCATTGCGCCACGCCAGCCCAAGATCTCGAGCAAAGCAGGCACTCTATCGGCCCACTCAATCGGAGTCTGTTTCTGCGGCAGTTCCTTGAGACTGCGATGGCCTGCAATCATGCGACGTGACCACTCTCGAGGCAAAGTGGAAGAGATCTCCGGCTGGTTCAAGAAATCCGGCAGGAGCCATTGAGGGCGCTGCCGATCCGTCCGCCGCAGGGTGCGCATCGAAGCCTGGAGTGCTGCCGACTCGTCAGGATTAGCACTGAGATCGCAGGCAAACAGCCAATCGAGTTCCGTCTCGCTGAGATGTCCACGCATCCATTGGAGGAGCAGCAGGGCTGATCGACCGTAAGGGGTCTGAGCCAGTGGAATACCAAGAGAGAATTCGAATGTGGGTTGCTCGCTTGAAGAGGCCCGGAGAAAAGCCCGTTCGATTTCGCCCCGGCGATCAGCCTGATCCTGCGTGATTACGAGCAGACGGATATGGGGATTCGCTGCGATCTGCTGATGACACCACCAGGCACACGTTTCCAATTCCGTCTTGTTGTCGCGGACGGAATGAAATAGCGCCTTCGCGGCTGGGGCGTTGATCTCCTGCGGTTGCCAATCACCCCACGCGTCGAACAATTCGCGTTGAACAGGAAGGATGCGATCGAAGCCTGCGAGCCGAAGTTCGGGACGGTTCCCGGATTCTTCATTCAGCAGGGATATGAGTTCAAGGGGCACGCGGCTCGAACTGATCAGATCGCCTTTGCTGCACAGTTTGCCAAACTCCGAGAGCCACTTGCTGAACTCGCCCGCATCCTGATCCCAGGCGACCCGCGCATCGTCGCGAAGCAGATGAGGAGCATAGGAGCAGATCAGGTCGTAAGCCTCAACTGCCATGGTGGCCAGACGACGAACTGCGGAAGGAAGCGCAGTTGGAAGATGCTGATTGTTGTGGATGATTCCGGACCAGATGGCGAGTTCCTGCGTGGTATTGAGCAGCAGTCGTCCGCCGGTATTGCGTTCGTCCCATGCGCTGCGGGCGAAGCTCTTCCAATCAAGAATTTTCGGCGCGGGCCACGCGTGGAGGTTTTCGGCCCTACGTTGACGGTGGAAATCCGCCTGGAGGGCACGTGCAGCGCGATCGCTGGACGCGACCACAACTCCACCTTCGCGCAACCATGCGTCGAGACCGGCCCCTGGTTGAGTGCCCATACCTGCGTTATACGCCGTTCCCCGGGACGCGAACGCTGTGGGAAACGGGGCGTCGTGCAGGTGCTTGAGGTGCTCCGCCGCAGAAGTTTTGGGTTGTAAACTGAGGAGTGATAAGGAAATGGCTGGTTCTCGCAATGATGGCAGTCTTCGTGTGTGGCTGTCACCGGCAGCCCGAGAGCGCATCGAGCGCCCCTGCCGATTCGGAGTACAAGGTCTACAAGCTGCGAGGTAAGGTTGTCAGCACCGGGAGTTCGACCGGTGAAGTGACCCTGAATCATGAAGCGATACCTGGCTTCATGGATGCGATGACGATGCCTTACAAGCTCAAGGATCCGAGTATTGTGAGCGAACTGCACCCGGGCGACGTAATCACGTCCGATGTTCTGGTGTCGCAGAATTCTGACGCGGAAGTGCTTCTGGACCACATCGTTGTGGTCGCACAGGGTCGTGCGGACTATAAGCCGGCCAAGATCTATCATGTGCCTGCACCCGGCGACCCGGTGCCTGACTTCAGGCTGCGCAACCAGGATGGGCGGAGCATCCACCTCGACCAGTTTCGCGGGAAAGAACTGCTGATCACGTTCATCTATACCCGATGTCCGCTGCCCAATTTCTGTCCGCTTGTAACGCGGCACTTTGCGCAAATCAACCGGCAGTTGTCAGCGGATGCGAAGCTGAAAGGGAAGACTCATCTGCTCTGTGTCAGCTTCGATCCGGAGCATGATACGCCTGAGCGTCTGAAGGCGTACGGTGCGGAATATATCGGGAGCGACTCCAGGTCAGCATTCGCGGACTGGGACTTTGCGGTTCCGGAAAAGCCCGTACTGACGGAAATGGCGAAGTTTTTTGACCTGGGAATGTCTAGCGAGCAGGACCAGACGATCACGCACACGCTATCGACTACGCTGGTGGGGCGCGATGGGAAGGTGATTAAGTTCTATCCAGGGAATGAGTGGACGCCCGAACAGGTGGTCGGAGACGTGAAGCAGTCGCTGGGCGCCTGAGTTTATGGGTGGCGAACTCTCGAAGTAGAAGTAGCGACGAATTGAAGGAGATATATGGCAGAAGGGCTGAAGATTCGCAAAGACGGAGATCTGGATTTTCTTTCGCTCGGGGCGCTTGTGCACCGGCTCGATCCCGGAATCATTCCTTTTCGCAAGGCCACAGAATGTCAGATTCATGTGAGCGGCGGAGAATTCAATGTTGCAGCGAACCTCTCCAATTGCTTCGGACTGAAGACAGCAATTGTTTCCGCGATGTCGGATTATCCGATTGGTGACCTGATTGCTGAGCGAGTCCTCGCGATGGGTGTGAAGCCTGTCTACAAGCACTTCAAGCATAACGGTGTGACTGGCCCGAACATGGCCACTGTGTACAGCGATCGCGGATTTGGGGTGCGGGGTCCGGTGGTTTTTTACAACAGGGCGAATGAAGCAGCGGCCCAGTTGAAGCCGGGCGACTTTGACTGGAAGACGATCTTTGCCGGCGGAGTTCGTTGGGTGCACTGCGGCGGGATCTTCGCTGCGCTCTCGGCAACGACTGCTGCGCTTGCCGCAGAGTTGATGAAGGAAGCGAAGGCAGCAGGCGCTGTGACGTCATTCGATTTGAATTTCCGCGAAAAGCTCTGGAAGATCCATGGCGCGGATACGCATGCGGTGGAGACGATCAACAAGATCGTCGAGAACGTGGATGTACTGGTCGGGAACGAAGAAGACCTGCAGAAGGGGCTTGGCATTCCGGGACCTGAGGTCGCGGCTAAATCGAAACTCGATCCGAGCGTCTTTTTCGGGATGATGGACAACGTAGCCAAAAAGCTGCCCAATGTGAAGATTGTTGCCACTACACTGCGGGAGGTTCACTCCACAAATCATCACAGTTGGAGTGCCGTAGCGTGGATCGAAGGGAAGACCTACAATGCGCCCACGGCGGACTTGCATGTGCTCGATCGTGTGGGCGGGGGAGACGGCTTTGCTGCCGGGTTCATCTACGGGCTTCTGTCGGGCGAACAGCCGGAAGCGGCGCTGAAGCTGGGGTGGGCACATGGCGCTTTGTTGACGACGTTTCCTGGGGATACAACGATGGCCACCCTTGACCAGGTTCGGGCGTTCGCGCAGGGCGGATCGGCGCGGATTCAGCGCTAGTTGCCGTGAAGGTTCCGAATCGAGCAGGAGGGTTCATGCATCCTTGAGGCTGATATTCTTTCGACAGCCTCAAGGAGCGGCTCTGTTTGGCGAAGGTAACGGTTATATTTGCAATTCTGCTGATTGCGCTTGGTTTGGCCGGTTACTTTGGAACGGGCGCGCAACACGCGACAGCACTGATTCCGACATGGTTTGGAGCTGCCCTCGGCATGTGCGGCCTGCTGGCCATGAGCCCTGATGAAGGGCGTCGCAAACTATTCATGCACGTCAACGTCACGCTTGGTCTGTTGGGATTCATTGCAGTCGGGATCGAGTCGATTCGAGGGTATGTTCACGCAAAGAGCGCAGGCATTCAGCCGGATATGATCGCACTCGCTTCGAAATTGACGATGACGGGGCTGCTGTTGATTTACGTCATCCTGTGTGTACGGTCGTTTATTGCCGCAAGGCGAGCGAGGCAGGTCTAGCCAGATGGGAACCATGCGGGGCCACGGAATGGGTCTAAGTGCCGGAGCAGAACGATCGCCCCGCAGTGGCGCGCGCGCGAAGGCGGGAGACCTGCCCAAGCGCAAGCCAAATCTGAAAAAGCTCTGGCCTGAGATTCGCGCGTTGATTGCTCCCCGAAAGGGTCTTCTGCTGGGGGGTATGTGCCTGATGGCCATCAACCGGGTTGCCGGCCTGGTGATGCCCTACACCTCCAAACCTCTGCTCGATAAGGTGCTCAATCCGGTTCATCCGCAGCCGCAAGTCCTGCCTGGAATTATTGGGCTTGTGATTGGCGCCATGGTCATTCAAGCAATCACATCGTTTTCGCTAACCCAGCTGCTTTCCAAGGCCGGACAGAGGCTTATCGCGGAGCTGCGGCGCCAGGTGCAGCGCCATGTCGGATTGCTCTCGGTTTCCTATTACGATGAGAACCGCACCGGAACGCTGGTTGCGCGAATCATGAGCGACGTTGAAGGTGTCCGCAACCTGGTTGGCACCGGATTGGTCGAGTTCGTTGGCGGCATCCTCACCGCGGGGTTAGTTTTTATCTACCTTATGTACCTGAGCCCCGCCGTCACCTTGACGGTGTTCGGAGTGCTCGGCGTTTTTGTCTTCATTCTTCAGTATGGATTCAAAACCATTCGCCCTATTTTCCGCGAACGGGCCAAGATCAATGCTGAAGTCACGGGACGACTGACGGAGTCTCTCGGCGGTGTTCGCGTAATCAAGGGTTACCATGCCGAAGATCGCGAAGCGACGGTTTTCTCGGGGGGAGTCGAACGGCTTCTGCAGAATGTGATGAAGTCGCTGACCATGACCAGCGTGCTCTCGGCAGCCTCGACGACGATGCTGGGCATTGTCTCCGGGCTCGTGATGTGGATGGGTGGTCAGCGCGTGCTGGCTCATACCTGGACCACGGGCGCCTACTTCCAATACAACCTGTTCCTGGCCTTCATGATTGCTCCCGTATTTCAGGTTGTGAATATTGGCACGCAATTGACAGAAGCGTTTGCAGGCCTGGACCGCACCGGGGAGATCATGGCCGAGCTCGAAGAAAACCAGGATCCCCGGCGCAAGGCCAAGATGCCACCGATCGAAGGCAACGTTCGATTTGAGAACGTGGAGTTCGCTTACGAGGTCGACAAGCCTGTCCTGCACGGTATCAGCTTCGAGGCTCGGCCTGGAACAGCAACTGCGCTGGTTGGGTCGTCAGGTTCCGGGAAATCGACAATCATCAGCTTGCTTTGTGCTTTCCACAGCCCCGGCACCGGCAAGGTGCTGGTGGATGGAATCGACCTCTCGGGAGTCGACCTGAACACATTTCGTTCGCAGCTTGGCGTAGTGCTGCAGGATTCATTTCTGTTCGATGGATCGATCCGAGAGAATGTCATGTTTTCTCGTCCGGACGCGACCGAGGAGCAGTTTCTGTTTGCGTGCAGAACGGCGCGCGTGGATGAGTTCGCGGAGAGGTTCCCTGAATCGTACGACACCATCGTCGGGGAACGGGGTGTGAAGCTCTCCGGCGGGCAGAGGCAGCGGCTATCAATTGCACGCGCGCTGCTGGCGCAACCGCGGATCTTGATTCTGGATGAGGCGACGAGTTCGCTTGATTCCGAGTCGGAAGCAATGATCCAGGCGGGACTGGCGAAACTGATGGAAGGCCGTACCACGTTTGTGATTGCACACCGTCTGTCGACGATTCGACGGGCAGACCAGATCCTGGTTGTGGAGCAGGGAAGGATTGTGGAGCGTGGCAATCACGCCGAGCTGTTTGCGCTTGAGGGCCGGTATCACGACCTCTATACGCGCCAGCATGGGCTTGAGGAGAATCTGTTTCTAGCCCCCGGCGAAGGTGATGAGGTTCCCGCTTAGCGAGAAAGCTTACGGGAGGGGTAATGGCATGCTTGGGCTTTCGCCTTTTTGCCCCGTAAGCGTCTCATTTCCGGAGACTTCTGTCCCATTTTCTTGACGACTGGTCCCATATCCTGAGAAACTGGTCTTGTACTTACTGACGGAATAGAGGACCAGAATGCGAGACTCAGCCCCTCAGGGGACTTACAAAGTTCAGGCACTTGATCGGGCCTTTGCAGTACTTGATCTACTCGGTGAGAGCGAGGTCCCGTTGGGCCTGGCGCAGGTAGCATCATCGCTTCAGCTTCACAAAAGCACGGCGCACCGTTTTCTTATGGTGCTGGAACGGCACCGGATGGTTGAGCGGACAACGAACGGGAAGTTTCGTCTCGGTTTGCGGCTTTTTGACTTTGGCAATCGCGCTATTGAGCAGTATGACCTGCGCGAACGCGCACAGCCTCATCTTCGCCGGCTGGTATCGGAAACTGAAGAGACCGCGCACCTGTGCATTCTTGAGCAGGCACGTGTGATCTACATCGACAAAATCGAGCCCGCGCGATCAGTTCGCATGATCACGCGGATCGGATCCAGCAATCCGATTCACTGCACGTCGGTCGGTAAGGCCATGCTGGCGTTTCTTCCAGAGGATCGAATCAACGACATCATCCGCCGCACCCGCTTCGAGAAATTCACGCACCGCACCATTGCTTCGGCAGAGGCGTTGCGGGCGGAGATTGAAAAGACACGGCGTCGTGGTTATGCGGTCGATGACGAGGAACTGGAGGAGGGCCTTCGCTGCATCGCGGTTCCGCTGCTGGATGCACAACGCCAGCCAGTTGCCGCAGTCAGCGTCTCGGGGCCATCGTTCCGCGTGACCGCGCAGAAGCTGCCTTCGATCGCCAACCACTTGCTGCAGTGCGTTCGCGGGATATCGATGGACATGGGTTTCACTGCAGCTGCAAGAAGCGCTCGCCAGGCAGCGGCGTGGACTGCGTAAAGATAGGATTGTTCAAGGAATCACTCGGTCCTAAACAGATCAGTCTAGTATCCGGTTGAACGCTCCGAAACACCTGCTCGTGTTGCTGCAATCCGGAGCGTGAGGTTCTGGGGAGATGATTCCCGATTTGGCTTGGAACCCCTGATTTCTGATACACTCAGTGATGTTGCGCGACGAGACGTTTGCGTCTTTATGCGGTGCCGACAGGTTGATTGGTTTACCGCAGCGAGCACAACAGGTTCAACGGTTTTCTCTGGGGACGTAGCTCAGTTGGTTAGAGCGC
>Ga0207654_10000100_pt1 | contig 57508 bp, 48 predicted proteins | sample KBSC64metaG_FD_184355 | JGI IMG/M metagenome (GOLD analysis project Ga0207654, IMG submission 184355) | Corn rhizosphere microbial communities from Kellogg Biological Station, Michigan, USA - KBS C6-4 metaG (SPAdes) (version 2) | ecosystem: Host-associated > Plants > Roots > Rhizosphere > Soil...
CTCTCAGTCTAAGTACCTCGTGCGACTCCGGACGCACGGTGGCTAGCCCGGTAGCCCTCGGTTGGCCTCCTTTTCCCCTTCCCCAAAAATCGAAGAGCGGGTCAATACATCTGATTGCAGGAGAACAATCATGTTGCCAGCATTCAGGGGTCTCGGCCTCGCCGTGTCCCTTGCGCTCGTTTCCAGCCTCGCGGCAGTTTCCCCCAGTTCAGCCCAGTCAACAGTGGCACACGTTTACGTGCAGTCAACTGGATCAGCTGGGCCGGTCTACGGCTACAGCGCATCCTCCGGCGGCCAGTTGACCGCAATCTCCGGCTCCCCCTTCAAGCCGGGAACCAAAATCGTTGGCGGAACAGGTTCAAAATTCTTCACCGTCGGCAAGACCCTTCTTCACAGCTATGCCGTCAGCTCGAATGGGGCGCTCGGCTCCCAACTATCGCAGATCGGTTTCTTCAACTACGCCGGCGCATCGTGCGGCAGCACGGGTGACCCGGTCGGTCCCCAGGGCGTACTCGATCACACGGGAAAAACCGTCTATGTGCTTTTGCAGGGCAATGGCGATCACCTGTGCAGCACCTACCAGACCTACAACGTGAATAGCGACGGCAGCTTCACCTTCAATGGAGACACGCAGGTGAGCGTCGAGTCGGGAGGCGGCACCACCCTTCCCTCCATTCTGGGGAACGAGAAGTTCGCATATGCTGACAACTTCTTCCGCTTCAACAATCAGGTGATTGGATTTCAGCGCGAAAGCTCGGGGACACTCCAATATTCCGGTTCTTTAAATCCCACCTTCAGCGGCAGCGACCAATACACGGCATATCGGCCTGACGCTTCTCCCACTGGGAACTACGTCGTTCTACAGGAATATCTGAACGATAGCGGTTTTCCCCAGCTCGGCAGCTTCAGCGTAGGTTCCAATGGGACCCTTAGCAGCACAAATACTGCCGCCAATATGCCGCAGACGAACCTGAATACAACCGAATCGGCTTTCTCCCCAGATGGAGCCTTCTTCGCTATTGCGGGCAATTTGAACCCAGGCAGCGGACTGCAGATATACAAGTTCAACGGAGCCTCTCCTCTCACCCTCTTCTGGAACACCGTCAAGGATCCGATAGAACACCTGGCATGGGATAACAGCGGGCATCTCTACGCTACGTCTACATACGAGAACAAGCTTTGGGTCTTCACCGTGACCGCCCAGTCCGTGGTGCAGTCCGCGGTACTTTCGGTCCCGAATCCTCTGAATCTGGTTGTGGTGAGCACCGCTGCGGGCTCATGCAGTGCGACCACCGCGAATACCGTGAACGTTTGTTCACCCACGCAAAACTCCACCGTGTCATCGCCGGTGCAGATCAATGCAGCGGCAAACATAAGTGGCGGAGTGTATCGGTTTGAACTGTGGTCGGGAAGTACAAAACTGGCAAGCGTGAGCAACAGCGGAGTTATGAACCAGTCCGTTCCTCTCGCCTCTGGTACCTACCACCTGATCTTCGCCGCGCGTAATCTGGCCGGTCAGAAGATCACCGCAACCCGGGACATAACAGTGAAGTAGCTGTCATCCCTAATCCCGTTTGTGCGGCTGGCCGATCAATACTCTTCGGCAAGCCGCACACCGACAACCAAATTCAGAATGTCGTCGTGAGTCGAACAAAAAAACTCCTGGGCGGCCCAATCGCATTCCCCGAAAACAACCCCCCGAAATCAATCACATCCAGCACATCGTTCAGGTTCTGCCCATCCGCCTGCAGTCGCACATTGACCTTATCGCCACGGCGATACAAATCCGCCCCCGCCGACGCGCTCACCTGCAACGCCGGCCGGACACGCCCACGATCGAAATTGATCCGGTCCAGAACCTGCTTTCCATACTGCGCCAGCACCGTATCCGGATCTCCATCGAACTCAAACGGAAGCCCCGAGTCATACTGCATCCCCGCCGCCATCCAGAACCTTGGATGTATCTGGTATCGAACCTGTCCTCGAGCCGTGTTTCGCTGGTCCTGCGTAGAAGGAAAATGACCGCTTAAATTTGTCACCGCCTCCGTCGCGTTATCCCCAAGAAACAATCCCCCGGTCACCGGATTCCACGAGTTGCCCACCTGGTACGAGTAGCTCAGAAATCCCGAAAACCTTCTCCAGGACGGCACATCCAGCTTGCCTTCTGCCCCATACACAATCGACTTCCGGAAAGAAATTGGAAAGCTGATGCTCGTGTTCTCGATCTGATCGTCATCCGCAAAATTCCCCACCACTCGCCGGAAGTAGTTCACATCCAGCTTCGCCTTGCCGTGCACGCTTTGCGTCCATCCCCCCTCGAAATAATCTCCCACCGCGGGCTCAACCGGCAGCCTCAAAAACGCCGAAGGATCCAGCGTTTCGATCTCCCCCGAACTCGACAGCAAAATATTCTGCGACGATGGCGTCTGAAACACCCGGTCGTACGAAAAATGCACAATCGAACTCGTCGAATCGAAGTGTCGCGAGATCGCAAATCTTGGCTGCACACTCTGTCGGTTCACCAGCAGTTGATAGTGATCCCATCGCAACCCCGCATTGATCGACCACTTCCCCAGATGCACAAGATCCTGGACAAACACCGACTGCTCCAGGTCCGGCCTCCGCCCCGCAAACCCGAACGCCAGCGGCGTACCCTCATCAAACCGGCTCGGATCAGTAATCGCGTAACTCGTCTTCTCGTGCAAAAACGTGTTGTCCGACTCAACCCCCATCTTCCATTCGTTCCGTCCGCGACTCGCCGTCAGCGTCGCCCTGAAATAGCCCTCGCGAAACCGGTTATGCTGAAACACCTCCACCGGCGTCGACTCCGCATTCGAGTTGAAGTCATTCGCGTTATCTCGCACCATCCCCGCAAACCGCGTCAGCGTGCGCGCCGAAAACGTGTGCTCATACGACGCGATCCCCATTGTCTCGATGTTGTCCGCCGTCTGCCGCTGCCCGGCCGCCTGCTGTATCTGCTCGTTCGGAATCTCGTACCGCGCCAGCTCATGCCGCACCGTCATGCTCATCCGGTCGTTGTTCGACACATCCCGCTCAAACCGCCCCGAGAAATCTCCCAGCGTCCCCTTGTTCGTGTAATTCTGTGGCACCACCGGGTTCAAGTAGTGATCCGTCCTGCTCCCGCTCGCGGTCCCTCCCACCGTGTTCTTGCCCGTCGTGTACTGCCCCTGCGCAAACGCGCCTTCACTCTCGAAGCTCCCTCCCGACAACCCAAAATCCCCATGAAATCCCGCCTGCGCATTCTGCTCCGTATTCACCTCAACCACGCCGCCCAGTTTCCTGCCGTACTCCGCCGGGATCCCCGCCGTATAGATACTCAGCGACTGCACATCGTCCGCCTCAATCTCCGGCCCGAAACTCGGCGACCGGTTATCCGTCAGCGGAATCCCATCCACCACAAACTGCGTCTGGTTCTCCGACCCCCGCGGATGCAGCACCGCATTCCCCTCAAACAGCCACCCCGGCTGCGAATTCACCAGGTCCTGCAGCGACCTTCCCGGCACCGTCCCCACCCGCCGCTGAATAAACGTAGACCCCACCTGGTCCACATTCCCTGGCTGTTCCGGATCGATCAGCGTGTTCGCCGCCTGCACTTCGATCGTCTCTTCTACCGTCGCCAGTCTCAGCGCAATCGACCGCCGCAGCGGAATGCTCGAGCGAATCGCAATCGTCTCCTTCACCGCCGCAAACCCCGCCTGATCCACCTCCAGCCGGTAGACCCCATACGGCAGCCTTGCCGCGTCCACCTTCCCCTGCTTGTCCGTCTCCAGATCAGCGCGATACTGGTTCGCCTCGCTCAGCAAATGAACCGTCGTCCTGACGCCGACGCCCGCCGGATCCGTCACCTGCAGCCGCAGCTCCCCATGGTTCCCCTGGCCGAAAACCCCGAGAGAACCAACGCACAACAAAATTCCGCACAGCTTCAACAGCTTCACCGGACAAACACTTAGTGTCTTGATCGCCATTCAGTAAACGTGCTCGGAGAAAACGAGGCCTGTACTTTAGTTGAGTGCTCTCAACGCCCATAGGTTGTTCGCATCTGGCTCCCGCCCAACTCTAAAGAGCGCAAACCCGCTTAACCCCTGCCTCCCCAACCCCCAAAACACCCCACCCCGCCCATGCCCTATCATGTTGGGGCAAGGAGACGCCCGGTCCATGTTCACCCGAATTAAAGCGATTTTCTTCCTCACGCTCATCTCTGCCCCAGCCCTCTTCGCCGCCGACGTCGCCATGAAGGTGACCGACAAGAACTACCTCAACACCCAGGGCTTCAGCGTCTTCCTCTACGACAGCACCTACCATCCCGTCTTCGTCGACCAGAAAAACACCGCCATGGAGATGATCCTGCACGGCCAGCGCATCGCCACCAACGGCGACGTCCGCCTCATGCCCACCCCCGAGCAGTGGGACCTCGTCGCCACCCTCAAAGGCCGCCACGCCGATAAAGAGAACAACCGACTCACCGCCGACCTCGCCTTCCCCACCTTCGACCTCAGCTACACCCTCGAAGTCGCTGCCGAACCCGGCGGCGTCCGCGTCAGCATCAATCTCTCCAAACCTCTGTCGGAAAAGCTCGCCGGCCGCGCTGGCTTCAACCTCGAGTTCCTCCCCTCCATCTACATGGGCAAGGCCTTCCTCGTCGATGGCTCCAGAGCCGGCATCTTCCCCCGCACCCCCAACGACCCCATGGTCAAAGTTATGCCCCTGGCCGACGAACCCAAGAAGGCCTACTACCTCGAAGACTGGGACAAGGCCAAGGGCTACACGCAGCCCCTTCCCTTCGCTGAAGGCAAAAGCATCACCCTTGGCGTCGACGACTCACTCGCCCGCATCAACGTCGTCTCCGACACCGCCAGCCTCATGCTCTTCGATGGCCGCGATCGCGCCCAGAACGGCTGGTTCGTTCTCCGCTCTCTCATCCCCTCCGGAAAAACCGCCGGCGCCATCGTGTGGCACATCCACCCCGACGTCATCCCCAACTGGACGCGCCCGCCCATGATCGCCCACAGCCAGGTCGGTTACGCCCCCGCCTTCTCCAAGGTCGCCGTCCTCGAGCTCGACCCCAAATACGACGCCCCCAAAACCGCAAAAGTCCTCCGCCTCACCGAAGACGGATCCTACAAGCAGGTCTTTGAAGGCCCCATCACACCTGCAACCCCCTGGTTGCGCTATGTCTACTCCAAGTTCGAGTTCACCTCCGTCAAAGACCCCGGCCTCTACGTCATCGAGTACGCCGATCAGCGCACCGCGCCATTCCCCATCTCCAACGACGCCTACTCCAACATCTGGCAGGACAGCCTCGACCACCACATCGCCGAGCAGATGGATCACGTCGCCGTTCGCGAGGGCTACCGCGTCTGGCACGGCGCTTCCCACCTCGACGACGCCCGTCTCGCCCCCGTCGTCGGCGAGCAGTTCGACGGCTGGAACCAGGCCACCGCAACCGACGGCAAATACAAAGGCGGCGACCACATCCCCGGCATGAATGTCGGCGGCTGGTACGACGCCGGTGACTTCGACCTCGAAGAGCCCGCCCAGCTCAGCGTCATCCAGAGCCTCGCTCTCGCCTATCGCGAATTCAATCTCAAGTACGACGAGCTCACCGTCGACGAAAAAGCGCGGAGCGTCGAGATGCACCGTCCCGACGGCATCCCCGACACCGTCCAGCAGGTCGAGCACGGCGCGCTCTACATCCTCGCGCAGTTCCACAACATCGGTCACGCCATCCGCGGAACTCACGAGCCCGATCTCCGCCAGTACACGCACCTCGGCGATGCAGCATCCAAAACCGACGGCCGCCTCTACGACCCCAAACTCGGTCCCAACGAAGTCAACGGCGACTACTCCGGCCGCCCCGACGATCGCTGGATCTTCTCCACCAACAATCCCTTCTTCCAGTGGAACGCCATCGCCGCTCTCGCTGCCTCAGCCGACGTGCTCAAGGGCTACAACGACGCGCTCGCAAAGGACTGCCTCGACACCGCCATCAAAGCCTGGAACGACGAGAAAGCGCACCCCACGCAGAATCCCAACGGCGGCGGCCTCGGCGGCTCGGCTCCAGCCGGTGCTCCCGGTGGTGGCGTACTCGCTGCCTCACAGGGTGTCGTCTCTCAAGGTGCCCATAACACGCATGCCACTTCACCCGCGCCGGCAACCCCGCCCGCCAGCACACCAGCTCCCCCCGCCGACTCCCCACGTCGCAACTTCGGCATCGGAGTGGACTGGTCTGCGGCTCTCGAACTCACCATCGCCACCCACGGCGCCGAGCCTTACAAGTCCCGCCTCAAAGAACTGCTCCCAGAGATGATTACCCCGTCGCAGATGCCCTTCCGCGGCTGGACCGCCGTCCGCGCTCTCCCGTATCTCGACGCGGCCGAAAAAGATCAGCTCCGCGCAGCCGTTAAAACCTACATGGCCGGACTCGACAAGCAGCTCGACGCCACTCCCTTCGGCGTCCCTCCCAGCATGGGCACATGGGGCGGATCAGGCGCAGTCGTCGACATGGCCATCCGCATGTACTTCCTCCACAAGGCCTACCCCGATCTCGTCGGCCCCGAGTACACGCTTCGCGCCGTCAACTACATCCTTGGCACGCACCCTGTCTCCAGCACGTCGTATGTAGCCGGCGTTGGCACCGTCTCCAAGACCATGACCTACAGCAACAACCGCGCCGACAACGCCTACATCCCCGGAGCCGTCATCCCCGGCTACATCGTCATCAAGCCCGACTTCCCGGAGTGCATCGACAACTTCGGCTTCCTCTGGTTCGAAGACGAAGCCGTAGTCGCCGGCTCCGCCAGCTGGGTAGTAGCCGGCAACGCTGCCGAGGCCATCATCCACGAATCGAAGTAGCGCTAGCACCCGAACCCCGGATGCACCAGCGCGCCATCACTTCAATGCCAGGGCCGGCTCACCGGTCTTGGCATGGATCGTCAATGATCCATCGCCGAGCCCCTCGCTCCGCGCCGTCAGCTTGATCTGCCCTGGCTGCCGCGATGATCGGATGACTACCAATGCGCGCCCCTGGTATAGCTTTCTCTCGTTGCCGTGGTAGGAATCTGGATCCTGCGCGTCTCCATTCCCCACCGCCGCAATCACACCCGCTCCACTGATCTCGAACTGCACTGCTTGATTCGCACTCAGATCAGGTCGCCCATTCGCATCCACTGCCTCGACCGTAACGAATGACAGATCCTCGCCATTCGCGTCGATTGACGTCCGGTCCGCGGTGACGCGCAGCTTTGTCGCTTTCCCCGTTGTCGTCAGCACGCTCTGTGCAACAACCCGATCTCCCCGCACTCCCACGGCCTTCAACACACCCGGTGCATACGGCACAGCAAAAACCGCCTTGAATTCCTGCTCGCGTCCTGTGGGCTTCTCTCCAATTAACTTGTCATTGAGATACAGCCGCACCTTCTCCGCGCCCGAGTACACCTCCACCTCCAGCGGCTTCCCCTCCTCGCCCGGCCACGTCCAGCTCGACAGGGTCGGGTAGCTCGCCCACATGATCGCGATAATCTTCTTCTCTTCCGTCTCGGGCAACCGTACGGTTGCATATACCCTATCCCCACCATTCCAGATGATGTCGCGATAGTACGATTGCGGTTTCCTGAAGCCAGTCAAATCCAGATCACCGCACACGGCCGCATGCCATGGATAGGGATGAAAGAACAGCTCCATCATGGCTTTCGACGCCGGGTCTGAGTTGTTTTTTGCCATGTCGGCCATCACGTCTTTTCCGTTGGCCATCCCCGTGAACATCTGGTCGATCATGCCCGTGCCCGACATCATTCCTTCCATTCCTTTGGCCGCCTTCGCTTGCTGCGGAGTGCCATACTGCCACGCCCCGATCCCCGATTCCCCCAGGTAGTCCATCGCAGTCCAGGTCAGATCCCCCAGCACATACGCGTTGTCATGCGAAGCCTCCCATAGCGGAAACACCTTCGATGGCCACGATTCCGTGGTCAGCATCATCCGCGAAGGCAACTGCTCATGGTCCTTCTTGTACGTGGGAAGAATGTTGTAGTTGTACCCCGTGATGTCCACTTGCGAGAACACTGCCTGCGCTGTTGGCTTGGTCGTCGTTCCCGGAAATGCCAGCGTCAGCGGCCGCGTGTTGTCGAGCGCCCGCACCTGCTCTACAAGCTGCTTTGCCAGCGCTGCTCCGCGCTCCACCTCAAGCTCAGGAATCTCATTCCCGATTCCCCAGATCACAATCGACGGATGATTGCGGTCCCGCAGCACCATCGACGAAACATCCTGCTTCCACCACGCATCGAAATCGCTGCCGTAATCGAACTTCACCTTGTGCGCCTCCCACACGTCAAAAGGCTCATCCAGCACCAGCAGCCCGATCCGGTCGCACGCATCCAGAAACGCAGAGGACGGAGGATTGTGCGCCGTCCGCACCGCATTCATCCCGGCAGCCTTCATCAATTGAACCCGCCGCTCCTCGGCGCGATCGAACGCAGCCGCACCCAGCGGCCCGTTATCGTGGTGAACACTCCCGCCCGTCAGCTTCACCGGCTTGCCATTCAGCAGCAGTCCTTTTTCCGCAGACCATGAAAGCGATCGAATCCCGAATGGCGTAGTCACCTGGTCGATCACTTTGCCGTCCCTGCGAAGCGTCGTTCGCGCGCTGTACATCGCTGGCGACTCCGGCGACCACAGTGCCGGTTTCAATACGGTGAGTTCCTGCGCAATTTCTCCTTCTTTGCCCGCGTCAACGCTTTGCTTCGATTCCGTGCTCCCAACCTTCTTTCCACCCTTGTCCACCAATTCCGTTTCGATGGTCACCTCGCCGGAATCGCCAGACTCATTCGCCACCCGTGTCCTCACCGACACCTTGGCCGACTCGCTCGTCGCCTCCGGCGTTGTCACAAACACCCCCCAGTGCGCAACGTGCACCGGCTCCGTCACCACCACGCGCACATGCCGGTAAATACCCGATCCGCTGTACCAGCGGCTGTTTGGTTGCGCCGAGTTGTCCACCCGCACCGCGAGCACATTCGCGCCTTCAAAGTTCAGTCCGTCTGTCATGTCGAACGCGAACGCCGTGTACCCATAGGGGTGCGTCCCAAGCTTGCGCCCGTTTAGATACACAGTCGCGTCTCGATACACTCCGTCAAACTCAACGCTCACGCGCTTCCCTTTCCACTCCGCCGGCGCGTGAAACGTCTTGCGGTACCAGCCAACCCCGCCCGGAAAGAACCCCTCTCCGGAGCCGCTTGGATTGTCTTTCTCCGGCTTGCTCTCGATGCTCCAGTCATGCGGCAGATCGACATTTCGCCACGATCCATCCCCAAACGAAGCCGCCTCCGCCCCGCTCGGATCGCCCAGCATGAACTTCCACCCGGCATCTGCCGCAAGCTCCTGCCTGCCTGGTACTGGCTTGTTTGCCCCCGCCGCCACTGGTACGCAGGCAGCGATCGTTGCCAATGAAAAAACGAATCTCCGAAGTTGCAGTTTCATAAAACCTTTCCTCTCGTTGCACGCTTCCTGGTGCTCCGTGCCTTTGAAATCTGGGGAACTCCCGGACCACTCAGTCCGAGCAGAAGCACCCTGATGCTTTCCCGCAGCAATTGATCCACCGGCTTCCCGTATTCCTTCTCCACCTTGCTTCCCAGCGCCGCCAGACGCCGCTGCGCACCAATCACCGCGTTGATCACCGCATGCATCGTCAAATCTGGATTCAGATCCGGCCGCAAAGAGCCATCCGCAATGCCCTCGCGGATCAGCTCGCTGAAATACTGAAAAGGTTTCGCATGAATCTCCGCTTCGAGCGAAAGAAGCCGTTCCACCGGCCAGTCCCGCGCGTAGATCGCATCGAACTGCGCCATGAAGCGCACCTTCGCCGGATTCTGCGCGAGATCGTCCGCCATCATCTCCAGCAGAGCAGTGATCCGCGCCAGTGCATTCGGCGCATCCTTCATCGTCTGCTTCGCGAGCCCGGTTCTCTCCTCCATCAGCTCGCCCACAATCGCCCAGACAATGTCGTCTTTGCTGGAAAAGTACTGATACATCGTCGACGGCTGAACACCGCTGGCCGCCGTAACCTCCGCCATCGTTACGCCGTCGATCCCGCGCTCATCGAAAAGCCTCGAAGCCGCGTCCAGAATCCGCCGCCTCTGCCGCTCCCGGTGCGCCGTATACGCGCCCGCCGACTTTTTCGCTTTCGAAACCCCCATCAACTGAATCCGCAATACCTCATCAAATTCGAACTAGTACTTCGAATTTGTACGCCGAGAAAGTTGGATGGTCAATGAGTTTTCTCTGGGGATGGGCCGCCGGACCGATCCGCAAGCAGCCGATTCAGGTCAGACCCGGTTGAATTGGCGACCGGCACTTCACCCGAACCAACAAAACTCGTTCCGCGCTTGCAGGTTAATTCCAGCAGCCTGTCACAATTGGAATTGTCGAGTAGGGAACATAGATCGAGCCTTGCTCACGATCCGGGAGGCGCTGCGCGCCTTCGCGCCACTTAACTCTTTTGTTTTCCATTAGGCTCTGAATAATTTCTTTGTTTTCTATTATGTGCAAAAAACAGGGCCAAAGAAGGATTGGCACAAGGGCACACCGAAGCTCTGCCCGAAATCAGCCGACCCATAAGTCCTTTGGTTTCTATTACCGATTGTCTAAGTCTCTATTCATGTATTACGTAGCAAAAAATGCCGTAAAAATCACGAATGCTGGACTGCCGAAGCGCCCGTCGAGGCAACCGCGAGTCGAAAATCGATCCAGGCGCCGCCAAGTCGCAAGTCCTTTGTTTTCTACTACCGGCTTTCTAAGTCTTTATGCATGTATTACGTAGCAAAAAACGAGGAAAAAGAAATTCGCACGATGCTGGATGTGCCGAAGTGCACCCAAATTGACCCGGCACCCACCGTAGCTAAGTCGTTTGGTTTCTATTACCGATCTCCTAAGTCATTACCCCTGTATTACGTAGCAAAAACCGGGGGAGGAGGGGGACCCTAATCCCCGCCTACAGCACCCGAAGACCGGAGCCAAGGAGACTGATCTCCCTCTAAGTCTCCCCTTTTCAGGATCCTGCAAAAACAACGGGAGGAAGGCCCTGTTCCCTCGTCCCCTTGTCCCCTTGTCCCTTGCAGCACTACAGCAGTTCGCTCGGAGCCTTTCCCGACCGCCTCAGCTCCCGGATGCTCAGAGCATCGTGCCGCTTGGCCAGCCGTCGCCCCTGCTCATCCACCATCAGCTCGCAGTGGAACCAACCCGGATCCGGGTACCCAAGTGCCCGGTTCAGCAGCATCTGTCGCGCAGTCGACTTCAGCAGATCGGCCCCTCGCAGCACCTCCGTGATCTCCATCGCAAAGTCATCCGCGACGCACGCTAGCTGATAGCTCGGAACCCCGTCCCGCCGCCACACCAGGAAGTCGCCGAAATCAACTCCAGCCGTGAACCGCTGCACGCCAAGGTTGCGATCCACGAACTCGATCGCCTCCCCATCCGGAACCCGGAACCGCCAGTTGAGCCCGCCCGGCCCTTCAACCTCCGGAGAAAAATCGAGAACACCTTCCCCACTGCGCGAAGGCCTGCAAGTCCCCGGATACACCGGCTCATCATCCGGATCATTCGCCCTGCCTTCATGCGGAGCACTGACCGCAGCCATCAAATCCTTCCGCGAACACCGGCACGGATAGATAAACCCGCCCTCCCGCAGTCTCTGCCAAGCCGCGCGATAGACCTCCAGCCGCCGGCTCTGTTCATAAGGCGCATGAGGTCCGCCAACATCCGGCCCTTCATCCCATTCCATCCCCAGCCACCGCAGATCCTCGAGCGCCGCCTCCGCATACTCCGCCCGCCTCCGATCCGGATCCAGATCCTCCATCCGCATCACCAGCACGCCGCCCGCCTCCCGCGCCCGCGACCACGCCCGATGAAACGTGCGTGCATGGCCCAAGTGAAGGTAACCGGTAGGCGAAGGCGCAAGCCTGCCTCGATAGATCTGCGAAGACATGATCAGAACCAGTGTAGAAGTACCCTAAAACCCGGTGACCTCTTACTTGCCACCTGAGTGACTGAAAGGACCTTACACATTCGTGCAATCACGGCTAACATGGACGAGTAAGAACAAAGAAGTTCATAGCTGTACCCGCCATTGGAACTGAGAACGAGACAGCAAGATATCCAGGCGAGGCACGCAGGACCTTCAACCCCAGGAGAGCCGCACCCATGTCTCAGGATCGGAAACCAAGTCTCTTTGCTTCCATGTTCGGTTCCAAAAAGAAAACCGAAGAAGAAATTCAGGCCGAGCAGGTATCCCGTCAGAAGCTCGAGGACCGAATCCGCGAAGTCCTCAACATAATCGATACTCCCAACCCCGATCACGCATAAGCACCTCCGCCTTCGCTCTTTTGAGAGGCGATGCGCACTGCAGTTGCGCATCGCCTCTGCACGCCTATTTGCGACTTGATCCGTCCAACTCTCATACGTTCTTGCGGTTCGCCGGTCCCGGCCCTGCCGGATACAATGGGAGTACGCGCGAAAACCGGCGTTTGACGACTTCTTTCTACGTTTGGAGCAGGTGCACGTGATTCGTATTTCCCGCCTCTGGGTTGCAGCCTACCTCTGTGCCGTTGCAGTTCCCGCGCTCGCAGCCCCAGCCGCAGTCCAGCAACAACCCACGCAAACCACGCTCCTCGTCGATACCCGCGACGTCAATGGACACACCCAGGCAAGTGTCTTTGTTGCCGTCAGCGGAGCCGACGGACTCGGCGCCCCTGGCTCCATCACCCTTACTGATCGCGGCAAATCTATCGCAGGCTTCGTCCTCGATAACCAGGGCCAGGCCACTTCCACCGTCACCCTCCCCGGCGGCGCCCACTCCCTTCGCGCAATCTACTCCGGCGATTCGACGCACAGCACTTCGAATTCCGCGGTCTCCACCCTCGCAGCCACAGCAGGAACTACCCCGGACTTCTCCATCGCAATAGCACCGGGGTCTCTCAACCTCAAGCAAGGCCAGTCCGGATCGGCAATCGTCACCGTGACCCCGATCAACGCGACATCGCTGGCCGCCCCCATGTTCGTCACTATTTCCTGCGCCGGCCTCCCCGACCAAACATCCTGCACGTTCACACCCGAGAACATTGAAATCCCGATCGGTGCTGCCAATGGCATAGGCAGTTCAATGGTGATTGCCACGCAGGCACCGTCTCTAACCAAGGCAGAAGTCGCAAAGACCCGCGAACCGCATCCAGTCGCTTGGGCCATCCTCCTCCCCGGCACTCTCACACTCGGCGGCCTGGCCTTCACCTTCCGCCGTCGGCGCCTCCTTGGCCGCCTCGTTCTGCTTGCACTTGTTGCATTTGTCGGCGTCCTGGGCTCCACAGCCTGCTCGCCCCTCTACAACTATCGCAATCACGGACCGCCGCAGAACCTCCCCACCCCGACCGGCACCTATAACGTGACCATCTCCGCTCAGTCCAGCAACGGTGTTACTGCGACAACTCACACGACAACAATCGCACTCACGGTCACGCAATAACCCGAGGCCGGATGCATGGTCCCCTGGCATCCACTGCCGCAGCCGATTTTCTCATTTGTTGAGCAAACGCCGGGCACGGTGCTTCTGCATACCTCCCGTCCCGGCGACGGCTTTCTCAGCCGCCTTTTCACTTCCCCGCTCCAAATCGTTGAAGTCCGGAACCTGAATGAGTTGCCGGCCCTATTTTCTCGAATCGAAGAAGCAATTGAGCACGGCCATCTAGCTGCCGGCTACTTCACCTACGAGTGCGGCCAGCACTTCGAACCTCGCGCCGCCCTCAGACCGCACAGCAATTCAGACCTCCTCGCCTGGTTCGGCATCTACGACCGTTGTTTTACCTTCGACCACCGCGCCGGAAAGTTCGACAAAGATCTTTTGCCTGCATCCTTAGCCAGCTATTCCAGGGACCGCCAGATTCCCCAATCTCCAGCCGCCATCACCTTCGGCCTCGACGAAGTCCGATTCACAGACCGTATTGAGCAGATCCACGAATGGATCCGAGCCGGAGATGTCTACCAGCTCAACTTCACTTTCCCGCTGCACGCTCATCTCGCACAGCCCTCTTCCGATCTGTACGCACGTCTCGCCCTCGCACAGCCAGTCGACTACGGTGCCTTCCTTCATACTCGGCCGGGACATCACATCCTTTCCTTCTCACCGGAACTCTTCTTCCGTGTTGAGGGCAAACGTCATATCACGACCCAACCCATGAAGGGCACCGCACCCCGCGGCCGAACAACTTCAGAAGATCGCACGATTGCCGAGTGGCTCGCCCAGGACCCTAAGAATCGGGCTGAAAATGTGATGATCGTCGACCTCATTCGTAACGATCTCGGGCGCATCTGTTCATTCGGCTCCGTGCACGTCGAAAAGCTTTTCGAAGTCACCCGTTATCCTTCGTTGTGGCAGATGACCTCTCGGATCACCGGCGAGTTGGTGCCAGATGTTCGCTATGAGGACATCTTCCGCGCGCTCTTCCCCTGTGGATCCGTCACGGGCGCCCCGAAGGTCCGCGCCATGCAGCTACTCGCGCAAATAGAAGAGCATCCACGCGGCGTCTACACCGGAGCAATCGGCTACTTCTCACGCGAAAAGACGCTCTTCAACGTCGCCATTCGAACCCTGGAAGTTGAGAACGGAACCGCAGACGGAGGCGTCGGCAGTGGCATTGTTATCGATTCCCTACCTGCCGCCGAATTCCGCGAGTGCCAGCTTAAAGTCAGATTTCTGACCAATTGCGCTGAACCATTTTCTCTGATCGAAACAATGCTCTGGGATGGCGACTTCCCACTTCTCGAGCTTCATCTCGATCGAATCGCGGACTCCGCAGGCTACTTCGCTTTCCCCTGTGACCGCGATGCGATCCGCACAGATCTTCGCGCTGCAGCCTCCCAATTTCTAGACGACCAGCCCCGTAGAGTACGCCTCTTGCTCGACGCGGAAGGCGTGACACACATCGAATGCGATACTCTACCGGTCTCCACCGACAGTGACAATCCTCCGCGTGTCTGCATCGCCACACATCGCACCGATTCAGCCAATCGCTTTCTTTTCCACAAGACCACGCATCGAGGACTGTACAACCAAGCACACGCTACCGCACGATCCTTAGGCTTTGCTGACGTACTCTTCCTCAACCTCCGCGACCAGGTGACGGAGGCCGCAGTGCACAACGTATTCGTCGAGAACTCCGGCCGTTGGTACACACCACCGTTGGAGTGCGGCGTTCTCCCCGGCGTCTACCGCCGCCATCTTCTCTCCTCCCGACCCAACATCGAAGAAAAGATCCTGACTCTGAACGATCTGAAGGCCCCGGATGGCGTCTACCTCTGCAACGCCGTCCGCGGCCTTCGTCGCGTAACAATCGATTGGAATGCCAGTTTAACTCTCGTTGAGAACTGATGACTGGCGACTGCTTTTCTAGAATGTTCTCGAAATCCCGGTAATAACCGTGTAATCCGCGAACGCAGCGTCGCCATGCGTGTGATTCCGAATGTCCGTCACGCTGATTTTGCGGTTGCGCTCCATCGCCCAGGGCCCACTGGCATAGAATCCCCACCGTCCGTGGCTGTACATCATGCCGGGCTCAATCGAGATCACATACCCAGGTCGACGGAATCCATTGCTCGCGCCGAATGCATCGCGCACCGGCACGCCTTCCATTCGACCGCCAAAACTGAGCGCCATCCCACGTAACAGCTTCACCCCCGTGACCGGGCGCGAAAACCCTCCGCGCCACAGATACTGATCAGTCGCGGAGATTACATTCTCTCCAGGTGCCGACCTGGCCTGTGCTACACCGGTCGTATCCTGCGGGCTGAACAGCCATGATCCGGTAAAGTAAGCCGACGTCCGCCAGTAGATTTCGCGATACGCCTCAGTGGCCAAGGCGAAACCGTACGTTCCATCTCCCGGCTGTATCGACTCATCGAATGGCTGCGTCGATGACGTGCCGTTCCTTGCAACTGTGGTGCCCTTGGCATCGTTGATCCCGGTTGGCAGCTTCAACTGGGCTGAGATCGCCACGTTCCCATGGCTTTCTGTTGGCGGACGCCAAACCCACGCCTGCGCGCCGACTGTCGCATCTCCGATCCCGCCTGAGCGATAGAAATTCGTCGCGCTCGATTGACCATGGCGCGTCGCCTCCATCGCCGGAATCGTCGCAATCACGCTCCACCGCGGTGTCAGCTGATAGTTCAAATCCAGCTCGAACAAGTTGACGTGGTTCACCACCGCGTTATGGAGTGCCTGCCGCTGGGCCTGGTAGTCCGTTCCGACATAATGCCGATAGGAGTTGTAAACGCGATAACCGGTCGAAATCGTCAGGCCATGCAGAAAGTTGGTGCCCGCTGAATGCGCGATAGCGGCCTGGTTTGTTGGATCGAGGCCTGAAATGACAGGCTGCGGAGAGTGGGCAGCTACGCAGCCTTGCGCGTGCGCGATTGACTGCATGCAGGAAAGGGAAAGCGAGAGAGACGCGGCGGAAACCGCGCTCCGTAGCAGGAGCTTTTTCATCTTGTTGTCTCCAATCAAGGAAGGAAGAACTGACCTCCACAGGTGCGGGAAAAACCTGTGTACTTGATCCAGACGAAAGTACCAGCCAATTCCCGTGACTAGCGTCGCCTATCGTATTGAGCCCAACGTCCAACTTTCGGTTGACTCGGGCTCAGCGCTCTGCCGTTATCGTCAGTGATAATGCCCTCCCCCAATCATCGGATTCTGGCGCTTCTGATGTGCATCATCGTATTCCCCACAGCGCTACTGGCGAAGCGCGTTCCCGATCCCTCGTTCAAAACACTCGATGGTCAGGCGCAAAAGCTCTCCGCGCTTCGCGGCCGGATCGTCGTAGTAAACTTCTGGGCTACATGGTGCGGCCCCTGCCAGGAAGAACTTCCTCGCCTCTCACAAATTGCCGCATCCTACTCCGGCAAGCCCGTGAGCTTCGTCTTCATCTCCATCGATGAGCGCAAAGACCAGAGCAAAATCCCCTCCACTCTGGCGAGGCTGCACGTCGACTTCAACAGTTGGGTCGACGCCGACACCGACACCCTCGACAGCTTTGGCCTCGGGAACATCGTTCCTGGCACCATCATCCTCGACGAAACCGGCCAGCCCGTCGCGCGCGTGATGGGCGAGGCCAAAGAAGACGACGTGCGTAAAGCGGTCGACTGGCTCATCGACGGAAAGAGGGGCAATCCCCCACAGTCCCTGACAAGACGCTACTGAGTGCTCACGACATCTCTAGCCAAGCAAGGCCAAATCGCGGAATAGAATGGGTCCGTGAAACTCAGCCGGCACTCGAGACTGCTGCCTCTTTCCTCCGCCCTATTCTTCACCGCCCTTCCTCTCAGCGCGCAAACAGCAGATCAAGCCTGGCTGAATTATCCAAGAATGGGTCCACAGCCTCTCATTCCCCGCAACATCAGGCCTCTTGGCACCGGCTCTATCGAGCAATCTGCAATGCGAGAACTAACCCGTGCTTTGGGCGATCTCGCACTGGGATCATCAAGTGCCCTGTCGTCACGCATGAAGGAAGCAGTTTCTGGAGAGACGATCATTGGAACCGCAATAGAGTTTCGCAAAGAATTCCCAGAAGTGCAGATACCGCCTGATCTGGAGCCGGGTGGCTACTGGCTTGATCGGAAGGCCTCGAACGGCTCTCACCGACTGCTCATCGTGGGCGGAGACGAAGAAGGTGTTCTGTACGGCACGTTCGATCTTCTACGTCCGCGCGATAGCAAAGGATTCACACTCGAGGTTCGCGGTGCTCCCGCCATGCCCATCCGCTGGACCGACGAATGGGATAACATCGACGGTTCCATTGAACGCGGCTACGCTGGCCGCAGCATCTTCTTCGAAGCCGGTCATGTTCGCACCGACCTCGGTCCGGTCAAGGAATACGCTCGCCTCCTTGCCTCCATCGGCATCAACGGATGCAATCTCAACAACGTCAACAATGCCTCATCTTTCTTCACGCCCGAAATGCTGAAGGAGATCGCCCGCATCGCTGATGTCATGCGTCCTTATGGCGTTCACATTTCTCTCTCTGCCGATATCGCCAGCCCGCAAAAGCTCGGCGGCCTTGCAACCTTTGATCCCCTCGATCCAGCAGTAAAGAAATGGTGGAGCGACAAGGTCAGTGAGATCTACTCCCTCATCCCCGGCTTCGGCGGCTTCACTGTAAAAGCCGACTCCGAGGGCCAGCCAGGTCCGGCGAGCTACGGCCGTTCCCCCGCCGATGCCGCCAACACTCTAGCCGCCGCCCTTGCTCCTCACGGTGGCGTCGTCCTTTATCGCGCCTTTGTCTACAATCACCACCTCGATTGGACCGATCTCAAGGCCGACCGCGCCCGCGCTGCGTACGATATTTTTCACCCACTCGATGGCAAGTTCGCGCCCAACGTCGTCATCCAAACCAAAGAGGGCCCAATCGACTTCCAGGCGCGCGAGCCCGTCTCTCCTCTCTTCGGCGCAATTCCGCATACCAGCCAGGCGATGGAGTTGCAGATTACCCAGGAGTACCTCGGTCAACAGCGTCATCTCGTCTACATCGCGCCCATGTGGAAAGAGGTGCTCGACTTCGACATGCGCGTAAGTGGAGCGCCAACTCCGGTCAAGCAGATCATCTCGGGACAAACTTTCCATCGGCAACTTGGCGGCATGATTGGGGTCGCATGTGTCGGCCGGAACGGCTGGCTTGGCTCTCCACTGGCCCTTGCCAATCTCTATGCATTCGGACGCCTGGCGTGGAATCCCGACCTCAAGCCCGAGGACATAGCCGCCGAATGGGCCCGGCAGACTATCTCCACCGATTCCAAGGTCGTTCGCACTGTCGTCAACATGCTGATGCGATCCTGGCCAGCCTACGAGAACTACACCGGTCCGCTCGGGCTTCAGACCCTCACCGACATTACCGGCAGCCACTACGGTCCAAACGTCGAAGCAAGCGAGCACAACGGCTGGGGTCAATGGCACAAGGCCGATCACGACGGCGTTGGTTTCGATCGCACCGTTGCTACCGGCACAGGTTACGTCGGACAGTATTCACCCGAGGTAGCCAAGATTTACGAATCCGTCGCGACCACGCCGGACGACCTCCTACTCTTCTTTCATCACGTCCCTTACACTCAGAAACTTCACGACGGCAAGACGGTCATTCAGTACATCTACGATTCTCACTACAACGGCGCCACGCAAGCCGCCCAGTTTGTCACAGACTGGGAATCCCTCAAGAACGAGATTAAACCCGCGCTTTATCGGGACGTGTTATCTCGCCTTGAATATCAGGCAGGCCACGCAATCGTATGGCGCGATGGCATCACTCAATACTTCTCCAAACTCAGCGGAATTCCCGACGCAAACGGCCGCGCGAGCCGCTATCCCAACCGCTTCGAAGCTGAAGACTCACATCTGACGGGCTACAAGGTAATTAACGTGAATCCATGGGAAGACGCCAGCCACGGCCAGGCGGTCTCATGCGAGAGCCAGCAGCCCTGCTCCGCCGAAATCACCTACTCCGGGCAAACCGGCAGTTTTAATATTGCCGTCCAATATTTTGACTTGGCGGGTGGCGCCGCGAAGTTCAACCTTTCGATAAACGGCAAGCCGGCAGGCAAATGGTCGGCCGACGATCACTTGCCTTCGCAACACCCGAACGGAGACAACTCGACCCGCCACATTGTGCACGAAATCAAACTGAAATCTGGTGATGTTATTCACATCGAGGGAACACCGGCTACCGAGGATCCCGCTGCCCTCGACTACATCGAACTGCTCCCGTCAACGACTGCACCATAGATATTAGTACCCGATTTGTTTGCCATTGGTCGTGACGAGGGTGGAAACCAGGTAGACGTCTTTCGTTGACATTTCTCCATGCGGCTTGTATTCCGGGTTTATGGTCCGCCTCAGTGTTCTCTATCCCGCAACGCCCGGCTCCACCTTTGACTGGAGTTACTATCTCGCAGACCACCTTGTGATCGCCCGCCGCCTGCTCGGAGCCCGCGGACTCGTCCGTATCGAAGTCGATCGCGGCATCGGCGCCTTCCCGCCCGGAACTCCGTCGCATTACCACGCCATCGGACACCTCTACTTCGAGTCCATGCTCCACCTCGACACCGCACTAGCCGCCGCCGCTCCCGACCTCATCGCCGACCAGCGCAAATACTACAGCGGCGAGACCGTAGTTCAGGTCAGCGAAGTTGTGCCAGTCTGACCCAATCGGACTCTACTTCGCCGCGTGCGGCTTCTCTCCCGACCACGTCCACGCCCGTATCTTCCACGCCCCATCTTCTTTGTGGAGTACAGCCGTGATCTGGCCCTTTTCGTCCATCGCCTTTCCGCGTTCTTTGTACAAATACTCGGTAGGCAGAATCACGTACGCAAACTCGCCTTCACGCTCGATCCGTGTCGGCGCGCCGTATTTCACCTGCCCATCGGATACTCCGGTCGCCTGCGCATGCTTGTCATAAGCCGCCGCCCAGTCCTGCGCGGCATGCGGTCCACTCCACCGGTGCGGAGCGAACTCGTCCACAATCGTGATTTCACCTTCGCATAAGTTGCATACGCCGACGCTGAATCGCCTTTGTTGAACGCGTCGATAAACTGCCGCAGCGGCGCAACCAGATCCTCACCACTCGCTGCATAGCTGACGGGACCCTGCCAAACGACAGCCAACAGGGCAAGCAGTATCGTTCTCATCTCTCGTACCTCATTTGAAACTCATTTTCAGTAGATTTCCTGAGAGCCTCGCACCAGATATCGCTCATGTCAACAGCAAAGCTTGGATATCGGACTTACAACGCCAGCCACCCACTCCTGTGATTCGGGCGCTACTCTTGAATCAGGCACGATTCCAATTCCCGCGGAGGACCATGTTTCGCTTCGGCTCATCGCGTCGCCACTTCCTCACCACTTCCGCTGTCGCGTTCGCCGCCTCTCGATTGCCGGCGCAGTCCACCCCCTCCCCGCAAACCCCGACGGCAATCCAGTCCCTCCCAAATCTCGCCGGCCAAGCCCGCCCCTTCACCAATATCGAACGCCACGCCCGCATCGAGCGTGCCCGCGAGTTGATGATCCAGAACAGAATCGATGCCATCGTCCTCGCCAACTCCACCAGTTCCTCCGTTTACTTCGCAAACCTGCATCTGTACGGTGGCGAACGCCTGTGGGCCCTCGTCCTTCCAGCGCGATCCAAACCTTTCCTCGTCTGCCCCGCCTTCGAAGAAGGCCGCGCCCGCGAACTCCTCGCTTCCGGCCCAATCGCAGATGATTGCGACATCTTCCCATGGCAGGAAAACGAAAGCCCGTTCACTCTCTTCGGTCGAGGTCTCGAGAACCGCCATCTCGCCGCCGGTACCATCGGCCTCGACGAACATATGGCCTTCGTGTTCTCCGAAAGCATCCGACGCGCCAACCCACATCTAAAGCTAGTCTCAGCCACTCCCATTACGGCCGGTTGCCGCATGATCAAGAGCGCGCACGAGATCGACTGCATGCGCCTGGCCTGCCGCGCCACCCTCCTTGTCTATCGTGCCGTCGCACAATCGCTGCATCCCGGCATGACCACGGTCGATGTCCATCAGCTAATTGCCGCCGCCTACCGTCGCGTCGGCTTTGAGGGCGAAGCCAGCCTCAACGTCGACGAGTTCACGGCGTTGCCGCACGGATCACGCCAGCCACAGACGCTTCGCGAAGGCTCCATCCTCATGCTCGACGACGGCTGCTCGGTCGAAGGCTATCAGTCTGACATCACCCGCACCTTCGTACTCGGCAAACCGACAGACAGAATGCTCTCCGTCTTCGACCTCGTCCACCGAGCTCAGACCGCAGCACTTCATGCCGCGCGCCCTGGCGTCGCCAGCGCCGACGTAGATGCCGCTGCACGCAAAGTCATCGTGGACGGAGGATACGGCCCCACCTTCAAGTACTTCACTCATCGACTCGGTCATGGGATCGGCCTGGACGGCCACGAATGGCCATATTTCGTCCACAACAACATGTACGGTTGGGACCTGAACCCGAAGCTCCAGGCCGGCATGACCCTGAGTGACGAGCCCGGCATTTATATCCCGGGCGAATTCGGTATCCGCCTCGAAGACGATCTCGTCGTCACGGAAGGCGGCGCGGAACTCCTGACACCCCAATGCCCGTCACTCGAAGAGCCCTTCGCCAATGTCTCGTGAGGACACACGTGCGCTGCCAGCATTTACGATGGTCTGTTTTGAAAAGGAGTGTTCTTCATGCGGGCGAACGAAAACGGCAAGGTCGACCATTCAACGGCTGTCACCAGACGCGAAGCTCTGCAAGGCATCGCCGGTCTAACAGCAGTTTCTTTCCTTCCGGTCAATTCCGCCGCAAAGCCCGCTTCGAAACAAGCAGCCTCGTGGCCTTCTAATGTCGATTTCACCAATCTCCTCAAAGCGAGGCTGCTCCCCTTCAATGACGCATGGCGCTTTCACCGCGGCGACGTCACCGGGGCTGAAACTGCCTCCTACGACGACTCCGCCTGGCGCACCCTCGACGTTCCGCATGACTGGAGCATCGAGGATCTGCCGTCCGTCACTGATTGCAATGGAAGCATCTGGAGCGAGGGCACCGACTCGCTTCGCGTAGGCCCATTCGATGCCTATAAGAGCGAAGGCCAAATCTCCACTGGCTGGACTGTTGGCGGCATTGGCTGGTATCGTCGCGCATTCGACAGGCCTGCGGTTCCGGAGAATGGAAGAGCGGAACTCCGGTTCGAAGGCGTCTATATGAATTGCGATGTCTGGCTAAATGGAACGCATCTTGGCAATCATCCCTACGGATACACGCCGTTCGCGTTCGACATCACGCCCTATTTGAAAGATCGCGATAACAGGCTCGCGCTACGCGTCAACAATACCGGCCGCAACAGCCGCTGGTACTCCGGCTCCGGAATCTTCCGCAAAGTTTGGCTTGCGGCCAAGAGCGACCTCTACATTCCAGAGTACGGCGTCTCCGTTACTACCCCCGAAGTCTCAAAAGAGGCCGCGGTAGTCAGCATTGAGATCGCTGTCGAAAATGGAGCCGCAGCTGAAAGACACGTAAACGCCCGCGTTCGCCTGCTCGACGCCTCCGGCGAGATCGCAGCCGATTCTTCATCCCCGCTCGTTGCGCCGAAAAAAGGGCGCGCCACCGCAACCTGCACGTTGCATGTCGCAAACCCACACCTTTGGTCCCCTACTGATCCGCATCTCTATCGCGCCGAGGTCCTGCTCGAATCCGACCATAAGCCTGTCGATGCAACAGCCCTGAACGTGGGCATTCGCAAAATTGAAATCGATGCCGCACAGGGCTTGCGCGTCAACGGTGAACCGACCAAGCTTCAAGGTGGATGCGTTCACCATGACAACGGGCCACTCGGCTCTGCCTGCATCCCCCGTGCAGAAGAGCGCCGCGTCGAAATCCTGAAGGCGAACGGCTATAACGCGATCCGCACCAGCCACAACCCGCCTTCACGCGACTTTCTGGATGCCTGCGACCGCCTCGGAATGCTTGTCATAGACGAAGCCTTCGATTGTTGGGAGGCCGGCAACAAAAATCCTCAGGATTACCACCTCTTCTTCAAGGAGTGGTGGCAACGCGATCTGGAAAGCATGATCCTGCGTGATCGCAACCATCCATCCGTCATTCTCTGGAGCATCGGAAACGAGATTAATGAGCGCGCTGAACCCCAAGGCCTCGAGATTGGCAAGGCTTTGGCTGCTCTCGCCCACAAACTCGATCCCACACGCAAAGTCACAGCCGCCATCTGTCATGCATGGGATCACCCCGGCAAAACCTGGACCGATATGCAACCCGCCTTCACTTATCTCGACGTGGGCGGCTACAACTATCAGTGGCCTGAATACGAGAAGGACCATGTCAAATTTCCGGACCGCATCATGGCCGGCACTGAATCCTTCCCCAACCAGGCTTACCAGAACTGGCGCGCCGTTGAGGCCAACAGCTACGTCCTCGGCGATTTCGTCTGGACCGCCATCGACTATCTCGGCGAGTCTGGCATTGGTCACGCCAGCATCGCGAGCGGTCAGGCTCACGACGTCTTCTCGCCGCCTTATCCCTGGTTCAATTCCTACTGCGGCGATATTGATCTCATCGGTAACAAAAAGCCTCAGTCGTACTTTCGCGATGTCGTGTGGCGTCGAAGCAAGATTGAAATGGCGGTTCAACGTCCCCTCCCCATCGGCTACATAGAGCACATCAGCATGTGGGGATGGAGCGACGAACTGCGAAGCTGGACTTGGCCTGGATTCGAGAACACGCCGATGCATGTCCGCATCTACACCCGTGGAGATAAAGTGAGGCTCCTTCTGAACGACAAGGAAGTTGGCGCGAAAGACCTCACTGAAAAGGACGCGCTCAAAGCTGAGTTCACGGTTCCATACGCCCCGGGCGAACTCAGGGCCATCGCGTACGAGCACGGAAACGAGATTGGCAGAATCTCATTCACCACTGCAGGCAAGCCCCACAAACTCGTGCTGACTCCGGACCGGTCGAAGGTCAAAGCCTCCCGCGATGACCTGAGCTATGTAACGGTGAAAGTTGTCGACGAGCAGGACAGACCACTTCCGGATACCGTCGTTCCCGTCACCTTCGCGTTGACGGGCTCGGGCGAAATCGCTGCCGTGGGTAGCGCGAATCCCAAAGACGTCGCCAGCTTCCGACAGCCACATCACAGTACATTTCATGGCGAATGCCTGGTGATCGTCCGCCCGACAGGAATGCCGGGCTCTATCGAAATCCGCGCAGAATCGCCCGGCCTCGAATCAGCTTCTGCTCACTTGGAAATTACCGGCTGAGTCTCACCAGTGACGCAAGGAATTTTTTGATCCGGTACTTGATCTGCAGTTCGGGAATCATAGAGAAACGACGTGAACCACAACCTGCGACCTGGCAAGCCTATTTTCCTGTTCCAGTAACCTTGGCACTACCGTCCCATGACGATCTTGCCCGCCCGCTCGTACGACCCTAGATTGAATACATTCTTGTATCCCATCTCTTCGAGTTTCTTTTTTGCCAGCCCGCTGCGCACACCCGTGGAACAATGTAGCAACAGCACCTTGTTCTTGTCCTTCACCGCGGAGGGAACGAGAACGTCTATCCGGTCTAGAGGCATATTGTAGGCCTGCAATATATGTCCCGATTCGAACTCGTTCAGGCTCCGTACGTCGATCAGCATGGCCCCGTTTCTCAAGTACTCGACGGCCTCCTTCGACGAGACCTGGCCCGAGCGCTTCATCAGCATGTAAGCAAGCGCCAGAACGAGAACGATGATAAAACCAAGCCACGATGACATAGAGTCAGTGTACCGCCTTTATCCAGAACTCCTTGTGTGGACACGCGGGCGCGTCTTCTTAGCCTCGCTGCCTCATTTTTCTGATTGAGTTCTGATCCTTATACCTTCTCGACATCTACCAGGACCGAGTAGAACGTGGGTGCCGCCCCAATGTCCGTTAATCGTTCACTGGTCAGGGCATTAATGTTTACACCATCTGAGCTCAACTTGGCCCAATCGAGCCGAGCGGCAACTACCCCCTTCGGAACAGCTCCATTTACCATGGCGATCAGAGTGATCTCTCCACGATCGTTCCACACTCGCACCTTGTCGCCATCGGAAATGCCCCTGCCGCCCGCATCGTCAGAATGCATCTCCAGTCGCTGTCTAGTTCGAGCCTCCATCTTCCGGTGCCCCTCCAGATTCGCGAAAGTCGAGTTCATGTAGTTATCAGCCTTCCGCCCCAGCAGCTCCAGCGGATAACGTTTTGCGCCCTCATTCCATCGTGATTCCAAAGGAGCCACATAAGAAGGAAGACCATCCTGCCCAGCCGCCGCCAGCGACTCCGAGTAAAACTCAACCTTTCCGGATGGAGTCGGCAAAACTCCCTCCGTATACGGCATGAAAGGCTGGCCATCCGGGTCGCGATGGAACTCCAACGGGATATGCCCCTTCTCTTCAAGGTCTTCGAGGCTGATGTGTTCCATGCCTCTATTCGTTGAATGACCATCCAGCCCGATCGCCAGGGCTTGCCGAATCATCTGTTCCTGATTGTCTCGGAAGCACTCCTCCTTGAAACCCATCCGCTGTCCCAGTTCGCCGAACAGCCAAACGTTCGGCCGCGATTCTCCCAAAGGCTCGATGGCCTTCTGCGACAACTGCACGAAGTAGTGCCCGTAAGCGCCCTGGATATCGGTGTGCTCCAGGAAGGTCGTCGCCGGCAGAACATAGTCCGCGTAATCGGTCGTGTCATTGAAGAACAGATCGTGAACAACGGTGAAAAGATCCGCCCTCGCCAACCCTCGCCGCACCGCGTTGTGATTCGGCGCCACCGCCCCCGGATTCGAATTGTAGACAAACAGCGCCTTCACTGCCGGGCCGCCGCTCAATACCTCGGCGTCCCCCCGCTCAGCATTGAGCGCCTGCCCCAGCAGAGCCATATTTACAACGCGCGCAGGCCGGCCTATCGGCGAATCAAGCGCCAGATCCATCCTTTCCAACTCGCGCTTGTTCCACTGGAATGCGCCAGAGGTTGAAAGCGATCCACCCCCTCCGCGATGTCTCCAGGCACCGGTCAACGCCGGCAGCATCGCGATCGCCCGAGTCGTTGTTCCGCCGTTATCACATCTCTGCATTCCGTAGTTCAGTCGTATTGCCGCCGGCCGTGTCGTGGCATACTCGCGCGCCAGCTGTTCAACCTCTGCAGCTGTCATGCCGGTCAACGCTGCAACACGCTCCGGCGTGTACTCGCGCACTCTCTCGACCAGGCGATCGAACCCATGTGTCATCTCCGCGATGTACGCGCGATCTTCCAGCCCTTCGCGCAAAATCACGTGCATCATCCCCAGCGCCAGCGCCACATCGGTACCAGGCCTGATCGCGATGTGCCAGTCCGCCAATCCCGCCGTTCGCGTCCGGTACGGGTCAATCACGATGAGCCGCGCTCCATTGCGTCGCGCATGCTCCACCATCGGCCACAGGTGGATATTGTTGCCGTGGATGTTCGCACCCCACGCAATGATCAGCTTTGCCAGCTTGAAGTCCTCAGTTGGGGTCCCAAGCTTTTTCCCGTAGACGAGATTCCACGCCTGCCCACCCGCCTCCGCGCAGATAGTCCGGTCCAGCTGACTTCCCCCCAGCCGGTGAAAAAACCTCCGATCCATCGACCCGTAGCCGAGCACGCCCATCGTCCCGGCATAGCTGTAAGGCAGAATGGACTCCGGCCCGAACTCGTCGCTGATCTGCTGCAGCCTCGCGGCAATCTCATCCAGCGCCTCATCCCAGCTGACGCGTTCAAAGGCTTCGTTCTCGCTTCCTTTGGCGAGAGCCCCTTTTGGCATTCCACGCTTTCGCCGCAGAGGAAACAGAATCCGATCTGAAGAATAAACGCGGTCCAGATACTTAGCCACTTTGCCGCACAGAAATCCCTGTGTCACTGGCTGAGTGGGGTCGCCCTGTACCTTGACCGCCCTGCCACTTGCATCCACGGTCACCAGCACTGCGCAGGAATCCGGGCAATCGTGCGAACACACCGTATGCACAACATGAAATGGGGAAGTCTCAGCAACGGCTGCCATATCCGTCATTGTAAGCTGATTGCGTATTCCCCTTCCGGAGGCTCTCGATGAAACACGCCCTGCTGGCTATCTGGCTGATCCTATTCGTCTCAATAACTCAATCAGACGCCTGGGCACAAAAAATCTCAGGTGAGCAATCGGATGAAGCTGAGATTCGCGCGGCCATCCAGAGTCAGGCAGACGCATGGAATCGAGCCGACATACCGGCCTTCATGCAAACCTATGAGGATTCACCTGATACGACTTTTATTGGTCAGAAGCTTCGTAAAGGCTACGAGCCGATTCTCCAACGGTACAAGCAGAGCTATACCTCGCGCGAGCAAATGGGAGCTCTGACCTTCTCCGATATCGATATACGCGTCCTGCCATCAGGCTGCGGCAAATCCGAAATCGCCCTCGTCACCGGCAAGTTCCACCTCGATCGAAGGGAACACGGTGAAGCCGCCAAAGACGACGGGATCTTTTCCCTGGTATGGCGCAAAGGCCCTCATGGATGGAAGATCATCCTCGACCACACGAGCTGAACGCGAGAGGTGATCGTGCCGGACAGCGCACGATTGAACTCTAGCTGGAGACTAAGCAAGGTGCTCGCGCTTTTTGTAAATGGGACCAGCATGCCATTCGCGCGTGTCGAACATCCTTCGAGATGTGCACTTGTGACACGTCTGGTGCGAATCGAACCTGCCTAGACGCTCGTCTTTGTTTGCCCGCGGCCAGCTCCAAGCATGGAGTGGGCACCTCAAAGCAAGCCAGAATCGGTCCAATCCTTCCACGATCTCGGTCCCGCCCATTGGCTGGGGATGCGCACTCCTGCGCGACAGCCTGCGGGTGAGTTTGGCGTAAACGGGGAGAAGTTGAGTTGTTGCCACGATGAACCCTCAATGCGACCGCGCAATTTCGGCCGGCGCAGATGTCACGTTAGGTCCCGACTTCGCACGTCCGACATCAACGTTGTGAATCGTACCTTCGTGCAACAGCGCTGAGCGGTTCGGAAACTGACACCATTCTATGCGCATGAGGCAGATTTGAAGCAAAGCAGCGAACGGGCCCGGCAGTCGTTTCTACGGCCTCACGCACTTTGATTCTCACCAATCGGCCCCTCTCGTGGAAGTGATTTGCAGCACTCGGCAACAGGAGGGGGTTGCCGGCTGGTCCCTCTGAACCGTCGCCTCTCTACCACCGCGAAAAGCCGGCCTCCCCGGCGGCTCTTTACGAATAAGTGCGCTCGACACCTGCCGATGCAGAATGCACCTGTTCTCCGAAATAGCCATGGCACAGGTCAACCCTCAATCAATCGACAGCTCAACCGCTGCACGCTTGTGATTCATGCCTGCACTCGGCGGAAACCCGCAATGATCTACTTACATTAATGTAATCAGCAGCTTACATCACTGCATCAACCAACCAGTTCTGGCCTCATCGCATCTTTCTGATGTGCGAAGAATGCAGATCGAATCATCTCTCGCCGGAAGTCACCCAATTGCTGAGGTGTCCAGTGAGTTCCGCCATTTCTCGAATCGTCATCAAATCCGATCATATCTTTAGTCGTTTTCCGAAACTCGGTCAGATCGTCGGTGTCTCCGGTACTCCAGGTTTATACGTAGTCATGGATATCGATCACACCAAACGAATCGCTCAATTGATGGAAAGATCGGGTAAGCACCGCCTCGTCGAAGTGCCGTTCACGTCCCTGCGAAGCTTCAACCGCAGACTCTCTGAAGCCATACATCGCTTCCTCGAATCCCGCGACGATTCGAAAAAGCACATATAAACTCTTCATCATGAGTTGCGTCTTCTGCCAAATCATCGATGGAAGCATTCCCTCTAAAGCCATCTACCAGGATGATCATTGCTACGCCTTCGCAGACTTGAAGCCGCAGGCCCCAGTGCACATCCTCATCGTTCCGCGAGAACATATCCCTTCCATCGCTCATGCGCAGAAAGAACAGAAAGAACTGCTGGGCCACCTTCAATGGGCCGCTGCAGAGATCGCGCGCGCCAAGGGGCTAGCTGAGGGATACCGCACTGTCATCAACACGGGAAGCGACGGTGGTCAGACCGTTGATCACATCCACGTTCATCTGCTCGGCGGTCGCCCCCTCACATGGCCGCCCGGATGATTATCGCAAAGAGTTTCATCGCAAAAACAGAACGAGTGCCAGTCGGCACTCGTTCAAGATTTACCCACCCACCAGTCTAGAACGCAGGCTGTGGTACGTTCTCGTCTTCCTCTTCCAGCCCGTATCTGCGTAGCAGATTGGGCAGACTCTGCGAGAAAGCTGACCTCGGCATCACCGTGTCACATCCTGCTTCGATGGCCTTCATCTTCAGATCTCCCTGAAGATGGTTCAGGAAGCCGATAATCGAAGTCGCCTTCTTGAACTTGGTCTTGAATTTTGGAATCAGGGACAATGGCTTCGCGTTCAGATTGTTCAGGTCGAATACCAGCAGAGTCGGTGGTTCCGTCGAATCCGTGATCCGCGAAACTGTGTCCTTCTCACCCTTCACAAATTCGACCTTGATCCCCAATTTCTTCGCGGTTTCCTGAATCTTCGCCTGGAAAAACAAGTCGTCGATAAAGCAGAAGATGCGTGTCGGAGCATCTGCCCGCACCGCAACGTTAGGCGAACCCACGTTTACATCGTAGTAATTACTTCCATGATGCCCGTTGCCGGAAAGCGGAATTGTCGATGGGGGACCATCAGCCACGTTGCCATTCACGACTCGGTAACTATGATCCATCGGACCCACAAACATGCGCGGCCCTTTTTGCCGGTCTTTCCGGCGGCCCTGATGCTGCGGAATAATGCTATTCCCGGGCTGGGGCTGAGGCTGCTGTGATCCGTTCTTCTGCTGGAAAAACTTCTTTTTCTTTCGGTGTCGCCCTGAACCCTGCTTCTGCGGTTGCTGCCCGCCGGGTTGCTGAGGAACCTGCATCTGAGGCTGCTGCATAGGCTGACTCTGCTGCACCTGCCCCTGCTGCGGTTGCTGGCCACCTTGCTGGTTCGACTTGTTTTTGCGACGACGCCGGCGGCGCCGATGTCCTTGCGACTGTCCCTGCCCATTGGCCGGAACCGGCCCCAACTCTGGTTGGGGCGCTGTCGGTTCTTGTGTCATGCGTGCACTTCCTGGCACTGTGCTGTGTATTGCCTTACTTGTCTGGGTCAGCAACTTCGAATCCGGGATGCTGAGCTTCCCTCACTCCACCACATGGCCTCCCCAAAACGGAGCCAATTTCAGCAGGGAGCCTTTGCCTTTTGAACTGTGCCGCACACGTTGCCGGGGAACCTGACTTTCGGCGCACTTGATCGCGAATTTGCGAACCCCAGGACGATTGAACGGCGGGTGTGTACCTTCCTTGCCCAGCGCACGACGCCTGTCTTTTCTGCTCCCTCAGCAAATCTCTTGCCGCCAGGATCCCCGCAAAGAACGACGCCTATTAATCTGATGCAGCTTCAGGGCCAAACATCTAAATCGAAAACATCCAGGTCATCAGCCCAGCCGGAACCTGCCTTGGCACGCTCCCGTGACCCTCGTAGGTAAGATCTCGCCGGTGCTTCCCTGAGTGTTGCCTTTCCTATAGACGCTTCGGACTTCCGTCAAAAGTGGACGCCTCTGGTCCGAAACAATCTTTTGTGAGCGGCAAGCCTTCTCTGCCCAAATGTGGGTGGTTCGCTTCAGCCGCCTGATAGGCAAGTTTGATAGTACAGTCTCCCGTGAAACAGCGCAAGTGGCGCAACCAGTTCGCCTCTGGTACAAGCGTAACGCACGGTAATCTGAACCTGATCAGTGACTGTGCTCGAACGCACGAAACGCCACTCTTTCAAGTGGCGTTTCGTGTCCCTGCGCTGGTCACTGGCCTCCCAGCAATTGCGGCCGGTGGTTCAATCCACCGCGCCTTCTACAGACTTCCCTGCCGGTCTGCCACTTCTTTGGTGGCTGCTCTTGCCGGGTGTCTGCTATTTTGCGGGCTGGCCGGATAGTCTCCAGCAGCCGGTACATCACTGGCACCCTGACATATAGCAATCGCTATGCCGTTCTGCCATGCCTTTGTTTACAGCAGCTTGCGCAAGAGCCGGATCGCGTTCCGTTTTGATTCTGGTAAACAGACTTCTTAGAGTTTCAAAAAACAATAGATTGTTAGCTCTGGCACCGAGAGCAGTAGTGAGTACTTCTTCCCGCCACCACGATTCTCTTAATCGCATTCCCGCAATTCCGGCATGGCTCACCAGTCCTTTGATACACGTAGTGCTCCAGCTGAAAAAACCCCTTTGCACCGTCCGCACCCACATAATCCGACACTGAAGATCCGCCTAGCCGAATCGCATGTTCGAGCACTTCTTTCAAAGCCTTCCGCAATCGGTCGAGTTCAACCCGCGTAAGCTTCCTCGATTGCCGTCGCGGACGTAATCCTGCCCGGAACAGACTCTCGTCCGCATATATATTTCCCACACCCGCAAGCAACGTCTGGTTCAATAACGCCGCCTTTATAGCCAGCTTCCTGCCGCGGAACAACTCCGCAAATTCCTTACCATTAATGGTCAACGGCTCGGCGCCCGGACCACGGAACGAATCCGTTTTGGCAAAATCCCGAAACTCGAGACGTCCGAAGCGCCTGGGATCGACGAAACGTAACTCGCGTCCGCTCTCCAGGCTCAGTCTCGCATGCGTATGCTTTGCCACCGGAGCGTCCGGCGTTGTGACCAGCAAACGTCCAGTCATGCCCAGGTGAACAATCCATTGCGCCGTAACCCCGCCCTGGTGATCGCTTTGGGATCCGAGCTCCACGACAATGTGTTTTCCCGTACGGTGAACCGACAAAATGCGCCGCTCAACCAGCCCCTTTGACTGCCGTGAAGGAGGAGTCTTGAATGGCTCCCGGTGCGATCCGAACCAGGCGTCGATGATTCGATCACCCCGTACACGCGCATCCACGCCACGCGCAATCGTCTCGACCTCGGGCAGCTCAGGCATGGCACTATTTTAGGACGCCCTGTAGCCCGTTCCCGACACTGCTCTTCGCAACGCTATTCAGTTTTGGATGAATGCCGTTCGCTCGGCTCGCGAATCTTGCTCGCCTCGAAACTGACGATTCGCCACGCCCCCCGCCCGTCGCGAACATATACACGTGTATATCGGTAGCTTCCGGACATATCCCCATCGGGACCGGTACCTTTCACCTCAGCGCGGGAGGTCACCAATGCCGTTGTTCCATAGAGCCGGATCTTCCGATCTGAAAGCTCGAGTGAAGTAAAGCGAGTCGTCCCTGATCGAAGCCCTGCCAGAGCCTGCTCCTTCGATTGCAGGATGCCGGAAGGCGTAATCGCCATATAGTCGTCTGCCAGCAACCCGTCCATCGCCGTCAGATTTCCATGCAGAACAGCGTTCTTCCACGCTTCTTCAAGCCGTTCGACCTGGTGCCGAACCTCATGCTTCTCGGCTCGCGGCATCGCACCCAATGGAGCCGCTGCAGCGAGGACCGCGACAGTCAGCCCGATAAGGACAGACCACCCCCGGACGATAGCCGACGTTCCCTTCAGTGTTCGCATAGGCGTTAGGGATAGTAGCCGGGATTCCTCGAAAGGGTCAATGCGAGAGATCACACACGCCTCCGACGAGCAATCACAAGTCACTCATTCCTCATGACCCGAAGATCACTGTCGAAGATTTTGACTATCTCTAGCCAAACAGGGTTTGTCCCTGAACAAAACTTCGTTTCAGTCCAGCGCCGCGAGATCTTCACGGCTTCGCTCCAGCATCTTCTGATACAGGCCGGCTACCGCATATTTCTTGAAATGCGGCGACTGCCGATGCGCCTCTTCCGCCTTGGCGTCCTTGTACTGCTCGTAAATCAGCACTGTGCAAGGTTCGCCCTGCACCCAGTGCGGTATATAGCTCACGCAGCCCGTCTCTTGGCGTGAAGCCGCCATCAGTTCGAGCAGAATCTCGCCAATCTCCGCCCGATCTTGCTGGGCAAACCTCATGCGGACCGTAAAGCTGATCATGGGGAGCAGTTCCTCATCAAACGGATCGTACTAAGCTTGGATCTCGTTTAGCGCCGCAGCAAACTCCGGAAGTATCATCGTCTGATCGCGGTCGGGCCCGGTCGAAACCATGCCGATCTTTGCACCGCTTTCGCGCTCTTGGAATCGGAGGTATTCCTGCGCGGCCTTTGGCAGCTGATCAAAATCTGTTATGCCTTCGGTGGAAGCCCTCCAGCCCTTCAATTTCGTATAAACGGGCTTCACATGCTCCAGGCCCTGTACATCTGCCGGGATCTCGTCGCTTACCTTCCCATTCACCTGGTAGCCCACGCATATGGGAATCTCCTCGAGTTCATCCAGCACATCCATCTTCGTCACCACCAGCCACTCGGCGCCGTTGACCTGATTGGAATAGCGCAGCAACGGCATATCGAGCCATCCGCACCGCCTGGGCCTCCCTGTCACCGCTCCGTACTCATTACCCCGTGCGCGGAGTTGGTCACCCACACCCTCATGAATCTCTGTCGGGAACGGCCCTTCTCCCACTCTGGTGACATAGGCCTTCGTCACCGAAACCACAGTCCCGATCGCCGTCGGGCCCACTCCTGTGCCTGTCGCCGCCCCACCTGCTGTCGCCGACGATGAAGTCACAAAAGGATAGGTGCCATGGTCGATATCCAGCATCGTTCCCTGGGCACCTTCAAACATGACCGATCCGCCGCTCGCGAGGATTTGGTTCAATAGTCGGCCAGTATCGGTCACGAAGGGCCGCACCTCTTCAGCCGCGGCCGCATACTCTTCATACATCTTTTCCGGTTCCAGCGGGTCTGTGCCAAACAGCGCATGCGCAATGGCATTCTTCTCGCTGCATGCCGCCTCAATATGAGTCTTCAGCAGTTCCGGGCGCAGCAAATCCACAATTCGCAATCCGCTCCGCGCCATCTTGTCCTCATAGGCCGGCCCAATTCCGCGGCTGGTCGTTCCGATACGCTTCCTCCCGGGCGCGCTTTCCGCCGCCAATTCGATCATCCGGTGATATGGCAGAATGACCTGAGCCCGATTGGAAACAAACAGCTGCCCATCGACATCGATCCCCAGGCTGCGTAGCTTCCCGACCTCCTTCAGGAAGGCGATCGGATCCAGCACAACGCCGTTTCCAATCACCCCTTTGCAGCCAGGTCGCAGCACGCCGCAGGGGATGAGCTGAAGTACGAACTTCTGTTCGCCATGTATCACGGTATGTCCGGCATTGTGTCCCCCGGCGTACCGGGCCACTGCACTGAACCTCTCGCTCAGCACATCTACGATCTTCCCCTTACCCTCATCGCCCCATTGAGCGCCTAGAACCACTGCCGTCTTCGCTCGCATCGACCGCTCACTTCCTCAGAAATCACACAAACACCCGCCGCAGCCAACTAGCTCGGCTACGCGCGGGCGGAAAGGTGGCGCAATGCACTGCACCACGAACGATTCTAAACCCTCGGTTCAAAGGAAGCTGTGAGGATGAAATGGATCCGGTCTGCCCAATTCCTCCTCGAAGTCAGTTCGTGCTCATCTCCTGCTGGTGCTCCAGCATCGGAGCGGTTACCTGCTTATATCCAACTGGAACCTCGAAATGCGAAGGATCCACCGGGGCAGATGAAAAGTTTGTCGTAGTCGTCTGCATCTCCATAAGGATCGCGCTCGTAGCCTGAGCGCCGGCCTGATCTGCATTCTGATCTGGCGGAGGGGTGTTCTGCTTCTTCTTCCCGAATCCGCCGAAGCCTCCCAATCGGCTCGAAATCATCGAACCCATTCCAGCCTTGGCGATGTCTCCCTTGCTCGGTCCGGCGGGCTCGGTTGGCAACGGGGCTTCCGAGGCAGCCGGAAGCGGCTGCCCATTCACGGTCGTGCCCATGCGCATCACCTGCATCACTGGCACACCGTCGATCTTCTGCATCTCCTTGATCATGTCTCCCATGGCCTGGTTAGCGCCGGGTTGTTGCGCCAGCATCCGGCTGAAATCCCGACCCATTCCCACCGTCACATCTCCCATCTTGGCTGCGAACTTCATGTAGAACTCCCGCACTTGCTCGTAGCCTGGGACCGACGGCACCATCCACATGTCGTTTGTCATTGCCAGATTTCCCGACTGCTGACTCTTCGTATCTGTAGCCGTCATCGTCATGGTCAAAATCGCTTCGCTGCTATTCAGACCGCTCACGTCCTTTGTCGCGCCCGTTTTACGCACCTTTACATCGAAACTCATCTGTACGTTTTGCGCGTTCGGATCTGAAGCAGTTGCGGACGGCTGCTGCTTAGCTGCCTCCTTCTGCATTCGTTCCCGCGCATTCTCGATCGCTTGTTTCATCTGCGCGAACGTCATCACCGAATAGGCCTTTTTCTGAACATCGATCTGTGTGATCGTCTCTTTGTCCAAATCGATAATTTGAATCTGCTCCGGCGATACATCCGCCATCCTGTTGTCCTTCAAATAAATCGTTGACACAACAGGATCGCCCATATGTCGTGCTTGAGAGCTGAATACTCCCACAGTTTTCATCATCCTCAACAGCGATCCTCCGGTCATCTGGGTCGTCTGCTGATAGCTGTAATCTCCAGCGTACAGAGCGGTAGGCAGAACAAAGACGAACAGCAACAACACTCGCTTAGAAAGCGGTAACATGATTTCCTCCAGGTTGGATCTACGGCAGAAAGGAACAGCCGAGGGCGCAGGGAGTTTAGCCCGAAGGAATTGTGAGAGTCAACGCAATTGCGTTTCAGAGAATCGGGATCTAGGCCCACTCAACTTCCAGGACAATGAGTGTCCATTTTTTGACCTCGTTCCGCTTTGCAGCGATCAACCCTGGTCGTACAGCGGGATCACAAAGTTCTGTGCGCACGAATTGCGTCAACAACCCTGCGAATCGCGACGGAAACATCCTCAGGAGCTTCTAACTCCATATTGTGCCCCGATCGAATGATGAATTGCCTGCTGTTCGTTGAAAGCCGAAACAGCTTTACCTGTCCTTCTTTGCGCTCCTGTTCCATCTGGGCTGCAGAAACATCAAGGTCTTGCGTATATCCGCCGTCAGTCCGCGAGAGCACTACGAGAGGCAGCTTTCCAAGCGAGCCTGCGTTCGACTTTGCGAGCCACTGCGCGAAGTAGACCTCAGACCATTCGCGCTGGCTGTTTTCAGCATCCTCGAGAGCGGGCTGCGCCTGCGCCCAGAGTTGAAGCTTCTGCTCTCGTACCGGCAAGTGCTTGTAAACACGGTCAAGCTTCGCCGGTGCTGGATCGCCTCCATGCGAACTCACTCGATCCGCCTCGGCCACCTCTTCGTGCGGAGCCGGAATCTCGCGAGGCTGAGCGCTCGCACCGAGTCTGATCGTTTGTTTGCCGCCGATTCCGACCCGCATTCCTTCGTGCGCTGAATCCACCAGAACCATGCCCGCTGTGTCGTTTGGATACTGGCTCGCGAAATTGATCATCACTGGGCCACCGTAGGAATGGCCTACCAGAACGAATGGGCCTTTCTCACCCAGCTTCTCCAGCGCATCGTGGAGTTCAAGATTCAGCTGAGCAAATGTGCGAGGCTTCGGCCCTGGCTCGCTCCACGCATATCCTGCGCGATCGTAGGTGCAGATACGCGCAAACTTGGCAACTTTCTCTTGCACAAGAATCCAGTCGAACGAAAAATCTCCCAGCCCGTTCTCGACGACAACGACTGGCGACCCTGTTCCCGAGCAGTTCACGTGCAGCCGATGTCCGCCGAGATCCACCATCTTGCCAATCGGTTTTGGAGCGGATTTGTCGGCCAACAAAGGGAAGGGCAGTGTTCCAGTTACAACAAGCGCTATTAGCAGCGCCCTCATGATTCGACCGTCTCTGAAGCAATGAAACATCTCGCCCTCCGCTGACTCGCCAAGGTTAGCTTGCTTCGGAACCCGGCAAATCCCGAATGTCGTCAGGCGCATACGTCTTGGGACGAGCAGGCGAATTCGAGGATGAACGAGCACATGCGACTCCTTGGGAACCGCCAGCCGGCAACTCACGTACAACAAAGCATCATGCTCAGCGACCTGAAGCTCGCCATTCGACAGCTGGCCAAGTCACCCGGCTTCTTTGTCACAGCGCTCATTACCCTCGCACTCGGCATCGGCGCCAATGCTGTGGTCTTCAGTGTCCTGAATGCTCTAGTCCTGCGCCCCGTAAATGTGCCTCACGCGGAAAACCTCTACACGGTCCAGCGCTTCCGTTTTCCATCGCAGTCTTATCTGGATTACGTTGATCTGCGCGACCGCAACCGCACCTTCTCAAGTCTGATCGCCTGCCAGATCGCCGGCGCGGTCGGCATAGACACAGGCGCGAACCCGTCTACTGCCTGGCCATATCTTGTCAGCGGAAACTACTTCGATTCTCTGGAAATTCAGCCCTATCTCGGCCGCTTCTTCCATGCCTCCGATGAGAAAGGAAAGAACAGTGCGCCTTACGTAGTGCTGAGTTACGCATACTGGCACAGCCACTTCCACGACGATAAGGGAGTCATCGGGCGTGCCGTGCAGATCAACAAGCATCCCTTCAGCATCATCGGCGTTGCTCCTCCCGAGTTTCGTGGCACCGAACTTTTCTTCGCTCCCGCGCTCTGGATTCCCATCCTCGATTCACCGCTCGTTCAGGGCAACGACTCGCTTCAATATCGCGGCGACCATTCTCCCTGGGTGATCGGTCGACTTAAGCCGGGGGTCACTCCCTCTCAGGCGACTGAAGACCTGAACTCAATCGGATCCTGGCTTGCCAAAACCTATCCGCGAGATGACGACGGCATCAAGTTCTCGCTCGCGAAACCGGGCCTCGTCGGTGATTTTCTCGGCGGACCTGCCCGCTCCTTCATGGCCGGATTGATGCTCTTGGCCGGGCTCATTCTGCTCGCCGCGTGCGCCAACCTTGGCAGTCTCTTCGCGGCTCGCGCGGCCGATCGCGCTAAAGAAGTTGCGCTTCGCCTGGCTCTCGGTTCCAAGCGAGGTCTCATTCTTCGCCAGCTCCTGACCGAAGCCGTACTCGTCTCCGTCGCCGGCGGCGCCATCGGACTGGCGGGTGGCGTCGTCATTCTGCACGTGCTCAGTGCATGGCAGCCCATTCCCAACATCCCGATCAACGTGCCTGTCAATCCAGATATCCGCACCTATACGGTTGCCATTCTGCTCTCGCTCGCAAGCGGGCTGCTCTTCGGCATCGTTCCCGTTCGCCAGGTGATGCGGGCTGATCCGTGGCAGATGATTCGCACCGGCATGAGTTCCACAACCGGACTTCGCCGGTTCACCCTCCGCGATGTGCTGCTCGTCATCCAGATTGCTATCTGCGCTGTACTTGTCACGTCATCGCTCGTTGCCGTGCGCGGCCTCGTGCGCTCCGTCCATAGCAGCTTCGGATTCCAGCCCCAGAATGCCTTGCTCCTCAGCGGCGATCTCCGCATGGCGGGCTACTCCAAAGATCAAGTTCCCCAGATGCAGCGACGCATGCTTGAAAATGTGGGCAACATGCCTGGGGTTTCCGCCGTCGGAATGATCGACAACATTCCTCTGAGCCTTGGCGGCGGCGATTCCTACGTCTACACCGACGCAACCACAGATTTCCGCCCCACAAACTACGTAGCTGACGCAATGAACTACCGCATCTCGCCCGGGTATCTCGAAGCCGCGGGAACTCGCCTCATCGCAGGCCGCAATCTGACCTTGAGCGACGACAAGGACGCCCCGAAGGTCGCCATCGTCAACCACCAGTTCGCAGTCAAAGTCTTCGGCTCCGTCGAAAAGGCCGTTGGCGGCCACTTTAAGTACTGGGGCTCAGAACGTGCCGAGGTTGTTGGTGTCATCGAGGACGGAAAGTATCGCACTCTCACCGAAGATCAAATGCCTGCGATGTTCTTCTCTTTCCTTCAGCACACCACGAGCGAAACCAATCTCGTGGTCCGCTCTCAACGTGATCCAGCCGACATCGCAGCAAGTCTGGAGAAAAATATTCGCGGCCTTGACTCGGCTCTTCCCTTCCAGATTCATACCTGGAACGAGGAGATGGGATCCGCTCTATTTGCCGCACGCGTAGCCAGCGTGGCTCTCGGCGTTCTGGGATTGCTCGGTGCAATGCTCGCCATCACCGGTATCTTCGGCATGGCATCCTACGTCGTCAGCAAACGCCTTCGCGAACTCGGTATTCGCGTCGCGCTTGGGGCCAGTCAGAGACAGATTCTGCGCACGTCGCTCGGCCGGGCATTTCGACTGCTCGCGATTGGCTCAATTGCGGGCGTAGTTCTGGGCGTGCTCGGCGCGCGTGTTTTGGCATTTATCGTCTATCAGGCTACGCCAAAAGATCCCTTGGTTCTTTTCGGAGTCACAGCAACAATGCTTATCCTCGGCTTGATCGCGTCGCTGATCCCCGCTCGGCGCGCACTGGCTGTCGATCCATTGGTCCTTCTCCGGGACGAATAGTCTGGGCGGCAAATTCTTTGGGAGCCGGTTTGAGCTGTCCCGCTCAGGCCGACTTCCGCTTCGCCGCCTTCGCGGGTGTCTTCACAATCCCGATCCCCTTCGCTGCTGGCTCTTTCACACTCTTGACCGGCTTCTTGCCCGTTGCCGATGGGCGGGCCTCACTCCCAATGCTCTTCCGCAACGCATCCATCAGATTGACCACGTTGCTCGGACGCTGCGCCGGTGCCTCATCGATCGGAACCGGCATATTGTTCACCTTCGCCTCAACAAGCGCCTTCACGGCCGTCTCGTATCCGTCTTCGAATTTGTCCATGTCCAGCTTCGACGACATGCGCTCGATGAGCATCTCCGCCAGCTGCAGCGAATCTGCAGGAACAGCCGGCTGTTTGATATCGCGGAAGTAGTCTTCCTGTTTCCTCAATTCATATGAATATCGCAGTGTGTAACCCATGAGCCCCGCGCTATCCTTACCTGCTGGCACGAGCGCAAAGACGTGTTCACGTCCCGAGAACGCCACCTTTCCGATTGCTGCCTTCCCGGTATCCACCAGCGCCTGCCTCACCACATTGAATGCCTCAGCCGACATGTCACTGTCCGGCGTAACGAAATAGGGCTTCTCAACAAACATCGGGCTGAGGTCAGCCAAATCCACAAACTGCGACACGGCAATCGTATGTTTTGAAGGAACTCGCAAATTCTCCAGTTCGCTCGGCTCGATGATCACGTACTGGCCCTTGCGGTACTCGTAGCCCTTCACGATCTCATCGCTCTCGACCGCCGTTGTCGCTTCCCGGCTCTCGGCCGCGCTCTCAAGCACCTTCTGATGGCGAATGCGTTCGCCTGTACGCCGGCTGATCTGGTGAAAACTGATCTGGCTCTTGCTTTCGGTCGCAACGTATAGGCTCACTCCAAACGAAACGAGCGAGATTTGAACGTTGCCCGACCAATATGGACGTGCCATAGGACCTCTCAAGGGCGGAGAAAACGCGCTCCAAGCGCAAAGACCCGCAGACTCAGGAGTCTAGCGCAATTCGTCAACGGCGGAAAAGTGCATATATGGTAAACGGCATAGATTCGTCTTTTCTTCGCCATCTCTCGCAAGCAGCGATCACTTCAACGTTCTTGTTAACCTTTCAAGCTTCTCGTTCGTTGTCTGGTCAGAAGCGCTGCTCAAGACTTTCGTTCGAGGATTCAAATGCCGAATCGCCGCCAGTTTCTCCGCATTCTCTCCACAGCTTTCCTGGCTACGTCGATGTTCGCCGGGGCCGCGTTTGCCCAGCAACGCCCCGCTACTTCACCTGCCGTGCCTGCACAAACTACGGCGCCAATTCCCAACGATGGGGATGTCAGATCCACGCAGACTGAACTCATCCGCCTACTCCGTCTCAGCCCCACACTCACCACCGTCGTTTCGCATGATCCATCTCTTCTCTCCAATCAGGAATACGTCTCGCGCAATAATCCCCAACTCGCGGCCTTTCTGGCCGCTCACCCCGAAGTCGCCCGCAACCCCGAGTTTTATCTTTTCTCTCATTTGAAGCATGAAGATGGTCAGCCAGATGAAGCTCTTGAAAAGGCCGTCTGGCCCGATGTTTACCGCGCCCAGAATCCAACCTCGTCTTTCGAACGTGTCTGGGATGGCTTGATTCCGCTCCTCGCCTTCGCCTGCGGCCTTGTAGCCATCATTCTGCTCGCCCGCATGTTCATCGAAAATCGCCGCTGGGGCCGCATCTTCAAGATGCAGAGCGACGTTCATGGCCGGCTCATCGAGCGGTTCACGACCAACCAGGAACTCTCCACATATATGCAGACCGAAGCCGGACGCAAGTTCCTCGAAGCCGCGCCACTTCCCATCGCATTCGAGCAGCACCAGCGCGTTCCCAGCGCAATTGCCCGCATTCTCACGCCTCTTCAAACGGGCATCATCATGGTCCTGCTCGGCATCGGACTGCTCCTGCTCCGCCACACTGAGCCTGACATGAATACCCCGATGCTCTTCTTCGGAACCGTAGTTCTGATGCCCGGAATTGGATTTATCATCTCCGCAGGAGCCTCATGGTTCCTCGCTTCACGCCTGGGATTAATGCCCAGCGACAACAAGGCAGAGAATCCATCCCTTGACGCGGCATACCGGGACCGGTAGTGATCTCGAGTGCCGCCACCGCAACCAAGGAAACACAGACCGATGTCCTGGGAATCCATCATTCCGAACGTGCTGGCGGGCGATGCTCAATCGCTCGCGGGCTCTTCGCCCGCCTCGGCGATGGATAACGAGCAATTCGCTGCCTTCTATGCGCGATCCGCCCGTTCTCTCTGGGCCTACCTGGCTCGTGTTAGTCGCGATCCTTCACTTGCCGACGATCTCACCCAGGAAGCTTACGTTCGGTTCCTCTGCGCACACCATCCTGAGGATGGTGAAGTCGCTGCTCGTCGGTATTTATTCAAAATCGCAACCAATTTGTTGCGCGATCACTGGCGTCGGCCTCAGTCTTCATCTATCGACGAAGTCCCCGAGCATATTTTTGCCGCGAAGGAACCCGGGACACACTCCGATTCCGTCGCCATGCTCGCTCCGGCCATGGCACAGATGCGACCGCGCGATCGCCAGCTCCTTTGGCTCGCGTACGCTGAAGGCTACTCACACCACGAAATAGCCCAGATCACCGGCCTCGCGTCTGCCAGCATTCGCCTCCTTCTCTTCCGCGCCCGTCGCAAGATGGCACGACTGCTCCGCTCCGGAGGCGAGGCATGAGCCCGTTCACTTGCGCTCGCGAACGCGAAGTTTCTGACCTCCTGCACAGAGGCCATTGGCCGCAGGCCTGCTCTGAAGAACTCCGCACGCACGTCGGATCCTGCCGTACCTGTTCTGATCTCGTGCTTGTCACTGAATCCTTGCAGGAGTCGCGCCGGCAAACTGCCCAACTTCCCCGCCTTGAGCCCGCAGGCGCAATCTGGTGGCGCGCTCAGCTGCGCCGCAGAAACGCAGCAATTGATCAGATGAGCCGCCCCATCCTCGGCGCCCAGATCTTCGCCCTGGCAATGGCCTTGCTCGTCATCGGCGCACTCGCAATCTGGCAGGCTGGAAATTGGAGCGCATGGCTCGCGGATCTCCCAGGCGTCCTTCACCTTGGGGCGCTCATCCCATCCTCTTTCCCTGAAAATGGAATCCTGTGGATCATCGTGCCGGTACTCGCCACAATCGCTCTTCTCAGCGGGATCGTCGTGTATATCGCCTCTGAAAAGCAATAGAAAGGTTACGCCTGCAACCGAGAGATCCGGCTTTCGACGTTAAGCTCCACCTCGAGCTTTGGCGATCGCCTGTTCGGCCTGCCAGAGGTGCCGCCGTTGGTGGGCTGCATTCACGACAAAGCTCGACCAGATGCTGTATCGAACCCGAGAATCAACCGGCGACGCCATCTTCACCTGGTCGATCGCCCGCCCTCGGCAGCGGCGAAGCGCGGCCACAATTCGCTCCTGCCTTTCGAGAAATCCATCCAGCACGTCATCGATCTTCCCGCACTCAATCGGCTGGAATGGCAGAGGAGTCTTCGAGCGTATTCGAGCCGGCGGTTCCAGAATCCAGCAAAGGAACCGCCCCCAGAAGTCGACCGCATAGGGTGCGTTCATCTCCGTCTTACGAGGGCCGGCAGTGGCAATCACCTGCTGCCATACGGGGAAATATGCGTCAGCACTCAGGCTAAGGTGTTGCAGACATTCCGCGGCAGACCACGACTCCGGCCCTGGTCGTCGCGCGCACAACTCGGCACCCGCTTGAGCTACCAGGGTCTGACACCGCCTGCAAATTTCGGCGAATTGCCCTTCCAATTCTTCAAGCGTGGTGGCGCGTCTTCCCTTGCTTGCCAGCCGGTCGGGGGCCTCCTGACTTCTTCCAAAGCTCTGGGATGCACGCGCGTCATTACCAGAATGGTCTACGATCGTCATAACCTGATCCCATTGAGATGCTGCAGGGGACGGCGGAGGCAGTCTCGCATGCCAACTTATGCCATTCTTCTTCGTGCCGTCAATGTTGGCGGGTATGGCAAGCTCTCCATGGCAGAGCTTCGAAACACGCTTTCCAGCCTGGGGTTCAAGAACGTCGAGACCTATATTCAGAGCGGCAATGCTGTCGTAGACGCAAACGTCCCTGCTGAAAGGGTCAGGCTTTCCGTCGCCGTCGCATTACAGAAGCTAACGGGTACTGCAGTTGACGTGATCATCCGAACTCATGACCAGCTTGACGACTTGATCCACCGAAATCCATTCGCAACCGAAGCAGTGGATGGAACGCGTGTTCACATCGCCTTCCTCTCCGGTCCTGCGGCTCCAACAGCGCGCGCCGCTCTGGAAAGCATCGTTGAGAAATATCCGAACCGCCGCGATCGCTATCACCTCGCGGGCGATCACATCTATTTCCATTTTCCCGATGGCGCAGCCGACACCAAATTCACTGGTAAGTTCCTGGATAAGGCAATTGGAGCTGTGGGAACCGGCCGGAATTGGAATACCGTACTAAAGCTTCACGCGATGTCGAAGCGCTGATCTAATTGTCTGTTCCAACCGCACACAGCACAGCATCGGCAATTCGCGACGCCTCCACAGCCGGACGCACGTCATGCGTGCGCACAATAGATGTCCCATGCAGAATCGCTGCGACCAATGCCGCGATACTCGCAATCGCCCGCTCCTCTACCGGAGCTTGCTTGCCGCCGAACAGTTCAGATAGGGTATGTCCCAGAAACGACTTCCGCGAAACTCCGGCGAGCAGCGGTCTTCCAAGCTTCAGCAGCTCCTCTTGCTGCGCAAGCAGAACATAGTTCTCCTCGAACTTCTTCCCGAAGCCGTATCCCGGATCGAGCACAATCGATTCCGCTACCACCCCGGCGCTGGTCGCCCGCTGCCAACTCCCCGCCAGCCCCTCACGAACCAGGTTGATCAGATCATAGGCAGACAATTTCAGCTGCTTACTCCATTCATCCGGACGCCCCCGCGTGTGCATCAAAACCACTCCGCATCCTGCCTCTGCGCAAACCGCCGGCATCTCCGTGTCCCACGCAAATCCGCTCACGTCGTTGACGATCTCCGCACCCAGCTCAACGGCAAACTTAGCAGTCGAAGCCTTGTAGGTATCGACTGAAATCACCGTCTCGGGCCTGGCATCGAGGATGCCCTCAATCACCGGCAACAGTCGTTCCTGTTCCACGTCGGCGCTTACGGCTCGCGCGTTCCCGTCGCCCACCTTCGACCCCGGCTTAGTGCTCTCCGCCCCAAGATCCAGCAGATCCGCACCTTGTTCTATTAATTCCAGTCCGCGCCTAACCGCCGCACCTGTATCAAGAAAATTTCCGCCATCACTGAACGAATCCGGTGTGATGTTGACCACACCCATCACCAGCGTTCGCCTGCCCAGTTCAAGCGTGCGCGATCTCAGCTTCCAGTGTTCGATGGTGCGAGTCAAAGCCATCTGAAAAAGCTCCGGGCTCTCCCTGCCGCACAGGTCAGCGGACTTCCTCATTTTATGAGCACGGAAACCGGATCTGCCCTCCTGCTAAACTCCCTCCATGCTCCGTACACCGCGATCGTTCGCGCTGCTTCTGGCGCTGTCCCTCGTCCCGACCCCGGTCCTCACTGCCCAGCACCGCCCATCTCGCGCCTCAACGCGTTCGCCCTCGCATACCTCTCCCGCTAGGGGCAACATCGCAGATCGTATTCAAGCCATCCTTTCCGATCCAGCCCTCAAGCAGACGGACTTCGGCATTAGTGTCACCACCCTCGACGGACAGTCGCTGTACGGATTGAACGAAGGCAAACTTTTTACACCCGCCTCCAACGCCAAACTCGCAACCACTGCGGCGGCCTACGCCCTTCTCCCTGTCGAGACCCTCACCTGGACAACCAATGTCGTTGCAAATGGCGAAATCGACTCCGCCGGCGTCCTTCACGGCGATATTCTGATCCTCGGTTCGGGCGATCCCACCATGAGCGCCCACCATTATCCCTATCAGCCCCCCACTCCGGCGGCAGCGACCCCCACCCCGGCGAACCCGCCTGCCAAATCGCCAACAGGCAAGCCCGAAGCCACCCCCACCCCGCAGCAGCTCCAGGCTGAGCCCCGCGCCATGGAAGCCCTCGATCTCCTCGCTCAGCAAGTCGTTCAAGCCGGCGTACGTTCCGTAGATGGCGCCGTGGTTGGAGACGACAGCTATTTCCTGAACGAACCTTACGGAACTGCTTGGGCCTGGGACGACTTGCAATGGGGCTACGGCGCGCCTATTTCCGCGCTCTCCTTCGCAGACAATTCAATCGAACTCACCATCACAGCCGACCCCGAGAAGCCCGGCTCAATGCTCGAAGAGTGGACGCCCAACATCCAGTACTACACGCTGCAAAACAACATGACCATGGCGCAGCCCGGTGAAAAGCCTCATCCCGGTCTTGAGCGCCGTCCCGGTGCCCTGCTTGTGCGCACATGGGGAACCGCCCCGCCGCAAGGCCTACATGCACCTCTCGCCATCGAAGATCCCGCTGAGTTCACCGCTGCTGCCTTCAAAGATGCGCTTCTGCATCGCGGCGTGATCGTCAAAGGCGATCCTGCCGCGGCGCATCGTCTTCCCGAAGGAACAGGAGATTTTATCGGTGAGCGCTCCGAACCTCTCAAGCTCTTTCCCTTGTCTCTTCAGACCATGGAGGCCCCAATCAACAATCGCCGTCTGCTCGCACACCACACATCAGTTCCCGTGGCCCAGGACATCACTGTCACCAATAAGATTAGCCAGAATCTTCACGCCGAACTTCTTCTCCGCATGCTCGGCAAAGCTTTCGCGAAAGATGGCAGCCTCGCCCAGGGAACTCGCGTCGTCCGCCAGTTTCTTGTCGACACCGGCATCCCTGATTCTGACTTCTTCTTCTACGATGGCTCCGGCATGAGCATGGACGATCGCATTACGCCACGCGCCTACACTCATTTGCTTGCTTACGCATCCCACCAGCCGTGGGGCCAGGCATGGCGCAACACCTTTCCTGTTGCCGGCATGGATGGATCGCTCTACACCCGATTCAGGAGTTCGCCTCTAAAGGGCAAGCTGTGGGCTAAAACTGGCACCTTGAACGAAACCAATGCCCTCTCCGGCTATCTTCAGGCAAACAGCGGAAGGACTATCGCATTCTCGATCCTTGTGAATGGCCATCGTCCCGGCAGCCAGGTTGAAATTCCCGCGATCGAAAGAATTTGCGATGCGATCGCCGCACTTGAGTAAGGAACCAACTACCGAGCAGATCTTCAGCTCGCGCTCTGCCGCACAAACAGCCTCGCGGCAAATAGCGTTGAACCGCACCCCATCACTACCAGCACCGTCGCGCTCACCCAGACTTCACCGAGCCCCGCGCCGCGCAGAATAATCCCGCGCAAAATCTGTATATAGTACGTCGCCGGAATCAGATGACTGATCGCCTGAAAGAACGGCGGCATATTCTCAATCAGGAAGATGTAGCCCGAGAGAAAGACTGACGGCAGAATCGTCCCCATTGAAAGCTGAAACGCCTCGGCCTGCGTCCGCGCCCGCGTCGAGATCACCAGCCCAATTCCCAGCACCGTCAGCAGAAACGGAACAGAAAGAATCAGCAGCAGAATCACACTCCCGTGTACAGGAACCAGGAAGATCGTTCGCATCACCAGCAGAATCGCGCACAGCTCGGCAAACGTCAGCGCCCCATACGGAATCATTTTGCCCAGCATCAATCCCAGCGGAGCGACGGGCGTCATCGTCAGCTGTTCCAGTGTCCCGCGCTCGCGCTCCCGAACGAGGCTAAGCGCAATCATCAGAATCGCCATCACCTGCAGCAGAATTGCAATCAGCCCTGGCACGAAGAAATTCGCTGATCGCGTCGCTGGGTTATAGAGCACCGACGGCCGCACCTCGATCGGCATCCCGCCTCCGGGCAGCACGCGCCCCAGAGACTCCTTCAGCGCGACCCCGGTTGCTGTGCTCATCGCTTGTCCCGCAACGCTAGAATCCGACCCGTCTACCAGCACCAGCACAGTTGCCGTCGTCCCATCCAGTAATCGCCGCGCATAGTCATAGGGAATCCTGATGCCGACTTGCGCCTTTCCACCCCGCACCACGTTGTAAAGCTCATCCTGCGACTGCACGTACACCTTCAACTGAAAGACATCCGATCCCGCCAACGCCTCCAGCAGACGCCGGCTCTCCTGCGTATGTGATTCATCTAGCACAACCGTAGGAATCTGCCGAATGTTCGTGTCTACAGCAAACCCAAACAGAAACAGCTGCAGCATCGGAATCAGCAGTGCAAAAAATAGCGTCCCTGGATCGCGAATGATATGCAGAAACTCTTTCCGGCATACCGGCACTAAACCTCGGAACAGGTCGTTCATCTCTGCGACTCCATGATCCGATACGTCAGCGTCACAAACACGTCCTCAAGCGACGGCTCAATCGGCTCGATCCGCACATGCGGAAGCTTCTTGCGCAGGTCGTTCAATTGCTCAGTATCGGCGAGCGCATGAATCGCGTGTCCGAAGATAGTCGCCTCTCGCACACCCTGCGTATGCCGAATCTCATCCAGCATCTCCGATGGATTCTCCACTCTGATCTGAATCCGCGATGTCCCCGCCGGATTTGCCTCCGGCAGCTTCTGCAACTCGGCGACTGTTCCGATTGCGATCAATTTCGATAAGTAGATGTAGCCCACGCGCCCGCAGCGCTCAGCTTCATCCATGTAGTGCGTCGTCACAAAGAACGTCACGCCTTGGCCCGAAAGCTGAAACAGCAAATCCCACAATGCCCGTCTCGCCACAGGATCTATCCCTGCCGTCGGCTCGTCCAGAAAAACCACCTCCGGCGAATGGATAATCGCGCACGCCAACGCCAGCCGCTGCTTCCAGCCACCGGAAAGCTGACCAGCCCGCCGGTTCATGTACGGTTCGATCCCCGTCAGCGTCTGCACCTCCCGAGTCCTTTTCGCAGCTCTCGCCGAATCCAGCCCGTACACCCCCGCATAGAACGCGATGTTTTCCGCAACCGTGAGATCTTCGTAGAGCCCGAATTTCTGCGACATATACCCGACATGTCGCCTGATTTCCGCGGCATCCTTTCGTATGTCCATTCCGAGAATTCGCCCTGTTCCTTCAGTCGGTTTCAGGAGCCCGCACAATGCCTTGATGATCGTCGTCTTTCCCGAACCGTTTGGCCCCAGAAAACCAAACAGCTCTCCCTTGCTCACCTCGAAGCTCACGTCGTGAACCGCTGTGAATGATCCGAACCGGATCGTCAGATGATCCGCGGCAATGATCTCGGTCATTGCAGTCGCACCGTCGCTGACATTCCCGACTTGAGCACCTGCTGCGAGTTGTCTACATACACCCTCACGCCGAATACTTGGTGCTCCCGATCGCTCTTCGTCTGCACGTTTCTCGGCAGAAACTCCGCCTGCGACGCAATCTGCCCCACATGTCCGGTGAAGGCTCGACTGCCGAAGCTGTCGACCCGCACTTCGGCCTGCTGCCCAAGATGCATATGCGCCAGATCGGTTTCCGGCACGTACACCTTTACCCACAATTGCGACGCTTCCAGCATTGTGACCACAATGCGACCGCCCTGGACCAGATCTCCCGGTCGTACGCTCACCACCTCAACAACGGAATCCGCTGGCGCAGCTAGCTCCGCCTCACGCAAACGCGCGTCCAGTTCCGCCACCTTGCCTTGCGCCTCAGCCAACCTGCCCCGCGCTGCCTCAATGTCCTCCTTGCGAAATCCCTTCCGGGCAAGCACCGCCGCAGCCTCCGCCTGTTTGAACTTCGCCTCCGCCGCGTTCACATCTTCAGCACGCGTACCAGCTTCGAGCAGCGCCATTCTCTGCCGCGCTGACTCCGCCCTCTGCACCGCAGCATCGCGCTTGTCCCGCGCATCGTCGAACTGCTGCCGCGAAATCGTATCCGCCGCAACCAGTTTTTCCATTCGTCCGTAGAAGATCTTTGCGTTCGTCGCATCCGCCGAAGCAGCCTTGTAATCAGCTTCCGACTGCTCAATCTCTTGACGCCTCGGACCGTTCCTTGCTTCCTCAAACAGTGCTCTCTGCGCTCTCGCTGTGGCTTCCGCCTGCGCAATCTCCTCCGGACGATTGCCGCCAGTCACTTTGTCGGCATCAGCCTGGGCCTGCTGCAGTGCTGCCGCAGCCTGAGCTCTCTGCGCCTTCAGCTCATCGCATTCAAAACGCACCAGCACCGTCCCGGCCTTCACCACCTGTCCCTCTTCGACTCGGACCTCCGTGACTCTCCCGCCAACCTTCGATCCGATCTGGATCTCGCGCGTTTCCACTGTGCCCGAATACTCGTACCGCTCCCTATGCGCGACCCACGCCGACACTGCCCACACCACGGCGATCAATACAGTCACTCCAACTCCCGCAATCGCAATCCGCCGGCTCATGCACTCCTCTCCAACCCTTGCGTTCGCGCACGGGAAAAGGTTTCACCCCTTATTCCTGGGCGACTCGCAACTGGCAAGGAATGCTCATGCATCTCCGATCGCACCACTGTGCGCTGCGACACAGCGGTTCGCAGTCGATAATCTCCACCTCACTTCCGGCTGTATCATCAACCTGAGATGCGGATACGGTTTTTGAGCCTTTTTTTTACACTGTTTGCTTGCGCGGCCTCCGTTATCGTGACCACCGGCTGCAAGTCTCTGCCGCCTTCTAAGCCCTCCTCTGAGTGGACTCCCCAAGAAGCCCGGGGGGCTGCCGTCTTCCAGCAGGCCTGTGCAAAATGTCATTACCCGACATCCACCCACGGGCTCCATGGCCCAGGCCTTCAGGCCATCACCAAGATCAAAGCAATGCCTTCAGGAGCACCGCCCACCGACGATCGTCTGACAGCAGTCATCCTTCACGGCCACGGCACGATGCCCGGCACCTCGATGGACGATCAGCAGCTCCACGACCTTCTCGCCTACATGCACTCGCTATGACCGACGAAACGCACAGCGAGCAAGCCTCCTCAGCCGATCAACCTGCTAACCCAGAAACGGCAAGCTCCAAAAGCGCTCCGCTTGCAAAGCACAACCTCGTCCTTCTCCCGGGGATTGTTGCTATCGCGCTTTATTTGCTTCTGCTCTCCGTCGTAATCGTCATCGGCGCGATAGGTGGACACTACCCGAGACTCTTTCTGGTCCTCCCCGTCTTCCTACTCGCTTCCTGCGGGGGATTGCTCATGCTCTTCCGCTGGGCATGGGCCATGGCTCTCGCGGCAGTACTTCTTCTCAGCGCCTACAATCTTTGGCTCTTTGCCCAAATGCACCTCGCACCCTCGCTTATTCAGGGCCTTCTCAATCTCGTCTTCTTCCTCTACCTCATTCGTACAGAAGTTCGCGAAAAGCTGCGCTGATTCGCCGTTCATCTTCTCAGGGGGCACTCGACCACATTCCCATAGAGTCCATCCGACCCCGAATGTTAATCTCTGCCCATGCTGCCAAAACTGGTGAAGTCCTCTCTTTGCCTGGCTCTAACGATTGCCGCAATCGCCTCCACATACGCTGCCGACGTACCCAAAAAGCGCGACATCACCCTCGATGACTTGGCCAGACTCCAACGCGTAGGCCCGCCAGTCATTTCTCCCGACGGCGAATGGATTCTATATACCGTCAGCCAAGTCGATACCAAAGACGACAAAACTCAAACTCATCTATGGTTGGTGAAGTGGGACGGCTCCGTTCACCTGCAGCTCACTTACGGCAAAGAGGGCGTGTCTGCTCCCAAGTTCAGCCCTGATGGCCGCTACATCAGCTTCATGTCTTCACGTCCGGGCACAGTTAAAGGCGATCAGGTCTGGGTCATGGATCGCCGCGGTGGCGAGGCCGAGCAACTCACCAACATCACCGATCAGAACATCCAGGGCTATGGCTGGTCGCCCGACTCGAAGAAGTTGCTCCTAACCCTGCATCCCAAAGCCGAGCCCGATCCAGAAGAAGGCAAACCGCCAGTCCCCCCAAAGCCGGTCGTCATCGATCGCTATCACTTCAAACAGGACATTCAGGGCTATCTGCGCAACGACGCCTATAACGCTCTCTACCTCTGGGACCTCACAACAAAGAAAGCCGAGAAGCTCACCACCGGTAAGAACGTGAACGAGAACGACGCCGAGTGGTCGCCCGATGGCAAGTGGATCGCCTTCGTTAGTAATCAGGATCCCGATCCCGATCGCACTGACAACCCTGACGTCTTCATCGTCGAGCCCAAAGCCGGCTCAGCCCCGAAGAAGCTCACCACGTGGCCGGGACCAGATGGAGGCCATCTCGCCTGGTCGCCAGATTCCAGATCAATCGCATACACGCAAGGCGCCAAAGTCGAACTTCTCGAGTACTCGCAAGCAAAACCCGCAGTCGTGACAATTGACGGTAAAGTCACTTACCCTGCGGCAAAGTTCGATCGAAGTGTGAACCACCCATACTTCTCACCCGATGGCCAGTTGGCTTACCTCGTGGCCGACGATCGCAACGAATACCCTGCCCAGGTAGAGCTCTCCGGCAGCGGCATCAAACGCCTGCTTCCCAAACAGGGGACGGTGATGTCTCTTGATGCTGCCAAAGGTCATACAGCCGTCCTCTACACCAACGACACTGCAGTACCAGAAATCTACGCCCTCGAGGACGGCAATCTCCGCAAACTTACCAACCACAATGACACGCTGATCGCCGAACTCAACCTTGTTGCCACAGAAGACCTGGAGGCGAAAGACAAAGAGGGCGTCGAGATTCATGGCCTCCTCACCAGGCCTGCCAACTTCCAGTCGGGCTCACCAGTCCCAACGATCCTCTTCATTCACGGGGGACCCAACGGCCAGGACACCCACGGCTTCGACTTTCTCCGGCAGTGGCTCGCCACCAAAGGCTACGCCGAACTCAACGTAAACTACCGCGGCAGCTCCGGCCGTGGACAGGACTTCGCCAAAGCCATCGCCGCCGACTGGGGCCATTATGAAGTCGAAGACCTCCTCGCCTGCGTCGACAAAGCCGTCTCTATCGGCGTCGCCGATCCCAACCGCCTCGCCGTTACCGGCTGGAGCTACGGCGGCATCCTTACCGACTACACCGTCGCCAGCACCGATCGTTTCAAGGCCGGTATCAGTGGAGCGGGCGTCGCAAATCCCATGTCCTTCTACGGTGTCGATCAGTACATCCTCCAATACGACAACGAGCTCGGACCGCCATGGAAGAACCCGCAGCTCTATGCCAAGATGAGCTACCCCTTCCTCGAGATCGACAAGCGCGTCCATACCCCAATGCTCTTCATGGGCGGCTAATCTGACTTCAACGTTCCGCTCATCGGCGGCGAGCAGATGTATCAGGCCCTCAAATCGCTCGGCCGTCCGACGGAACTCATCGTCTACCCCGGCCAGTTTCACGGCTTCACGCGACCGAGCTACATTAAGGATCGCTACGAGCGCTGGCTAGCCTGGTGGGACAAGTACCTGAACCCAGGATCAACCCCCACACCACCCGCTCAGCCGAACAAGCAGGCCGAGTAAGTGAAGGAAAGAAGTCTGTGCCCCGTTCATCGCGCGGTCGATGAGCGGGATTAGCCATTGAGCTCGATCCTGGTCGTTCCCCGCTACAATAAGCACAGATGGACCTCGTCCAGATCCAGCCCGCGCGCCGCATCCCCGCTCCCAAGCCCGACTGGCTCAAGACCCGCGCCCCCGTAGGCGAAAACTATCACTCCCTGAAGCGCCTCGCCCGTTCGCTCGGTCTTCACACTGTCTGCGAAAGCGCCCAGTGCCCTAACATCGGCGAGTGCTGGCATCATAAAACCGCGACATTCATGTTGCTCGGCAATCTCTGCACCCGACGCTGCGGGTTCTGCGCCGTTCCCAAAGGCCGACCCGAGCCCATCGATTTCGACGAGCCCCGCCGCGTCGCCGAAGCCGTCGCGACCCTCGGCCTCGAACACGCCGTCATCACCAGCGTCAACCGCGATGACGACCTTATCGGCGGCGCTCGCATCTTCGCGATGGTCATCGAAGAAATCCGGCGTCAGGCTCCCGGGTGTCGCGTCGAAGTCCTCATCCCGGACTTCCAGGGCAATCGCGAAGCCATCAAGACCGTCGTCGATGCAGAGCCCGAGGTCCTCAATCACAACACCGAATCCGTTCCCCGTCTTTACCGTGTCGTCCGGTCCGGCGCCCGCTACGAACGCACTCTCGAACTACTTCGATACGCCAAAGAACTACATCCCGCCGGCATCACGAAATCAGGCGTCATGGTCGGGCTCGGCGAAGAAACCCACGAACTCGTCGACGTCTTTCGCGACCTCGCTGGAGTTGGCTGCGACATACTTACCATCGGCCAGTACCTCCGCCCCTCGCGCGATCACCTGCCCATGGCACGCCTTTACACGCCCCGGGAATTTGCCGAGCTAAAAGCAGAAGCCCTACGCATGGGCTTCCGCCATGTCGAATCCGGTCCCCTCGTCCGCTCCAGCTATCACGCCCACGAACAAGCCGCTGCTACAGGCATCGTCGTCCCTATGTAACTCGGTGGCAGGTTGTAGAATAGCCGTTGGCAATTGATTCAATGGGGGTTGAATATGGCTGGTTCGATAATGGCGGGACATCCCGAAATGAAATCACTCTATGCCGACCTGAAGCGCCGCATGGACCAGGCTGTCGCCGGCTTCCAATCCAACCTCGCATCGACGCGCACCGGTCGCGCCAGCGCGCACATGCTTGACGCCATCAAAGTGGACTATTACGGCACTCCCACGCCGATCACGCAAATGGCCCAGGTCTCCACGCCTGAGCCGCAGACCATTCTCATTCAGCCATGGGATCCTTCCATCCTCAAGGAAATCGAAAAGGCCATTCAGGCATCCGATCTCGGCTTCAATCCACTCTCTGACGGCAAGCTGATTCGCGTTCCCGTCCCTCCTATGACCGAAGAACGCCGCCGCGATGTCGTCAAGCACCTCAATCGCGTCCTCGAGGAACACCGCACCGCGGTTCGCAACGTCCGCCGCGATGGCAACGACGCTCTCAAGAAACTCGCCAAGGATAAAAAGGTCAGCGAAGACGAGGAAAAGCGCGCGATGGAAGAAGTTCAGAAGATGACCGACGAAGAGATCCGCCGCATGGAAGAACTCTCGCGCAAGAAGGAAGCCGAAGTCATGCAGGTATGAAGCCTGCACCGCCCGCGAGCCCTCTTCTTCCCCGTACACGCCTGCACGTAGCTCTGGTCACATTCGCTGTAGCCATTGCATATGCAGGCGTAATGATCGCTACAAATACTCGCTTCACGCTTCTCGATGACGAGTCGCTGATAATCGCGATCGCCGCCCACCCGGTTCTTCCCACCCTTAAACTCTTCTTTCTCGGAGGTTCGCAGCACGAGCATCCACCTTTCTCTGACATTCTCCTCCACGGCTGGTTGCTGCTGACCCATTGGAACTTCTTCACGCTCAGGCTATTTGCGAATCTGTTTTACATTGGCTCCTCTGTTGCGTTAGCTATCGCTGCCGGAAAGCTCGCTGGATCTAAGGCCTATTGGGCTACTCTCCTTACGGCGTTGCTTTGGCCTTTTGCCTTCCAATACGGTCGGATCACGGGCTGGTATTCGGTCTCCATGTTCCTGCTTTCCGGGGCTATCCTTGCTTATACCTCCATACTCGCCGAGCCTGGTCGCTGGCCATGGTTCGCTTTCGGGATTCTCTCCGTCCTTCTTGTCTGGACCAACTACTTCGGAGTGATTCTGCTGGTGCTGTTCTGCACCGACCTGCTGATCTTCCACCTTGAGCTTGCTCGTCGGCACTTTCGTGGAATCATCGCCATAAGCACCGTCGTTACCATCAGCTTCATTCCGATTGTTCGAGCAGCATTGGCATCGCTGGGAAACCTGCCCAAAACCCCGCACGATGCGTTGGCTCTGAAGACGGCATTAGCTTCCGGTGCCTACCCCGTCTATTGCGCATTTGCATCTGCGGCAATCGCTCCTTGGTATTGGCCTTTGAGCGTACCGGTGGCGATCGGGACAGTTGCGCTTCTGGTTTCCGTTTGGTTCAGCCAAGGACGGCGATGGTTAGTCTACTTTTTCATCTGCCTGTTACTCCTCGCGGGCACTCAGCATCTGAGCATCAAACGCATCACTTTCTTGCTACCTTGGTTTTTCCTTGCGGTCGGCTTGGCAAGTGCAAATGGTAATCGGCTACGAGCGCAAACTGCTGCCTCTGCATCGATGCTTATCATTGTTATCGGGTTCATTGCGATTCTTTCAGGCCAGCATTACTTAGCAGCTAATCTCTATGAACCTTGGGAACAAGTTGCGCGAGTCGTGGCGGAGGATGCTCGTCAGGGGGCAATTGTAATTAGCGAGAATCAACCCTTTTTCTTGTATCTGGATGAACGCCTGGGGATTCTATCGGATCTGCCGATCGCAGACGGACCGGATCTCGGGATCGATCTCTATCGAAGACACCACTTCTCCATTTTCGACACCGATTTTCAATCGGATCGCGCAAGCACCCTGCACGGTAAGGTTGTTTTGGTACTCGGCTCCGGAACCTACGATGACGTCAATGCTATCGATCTCCTCAACCATGCTGTCGCGACTCGCTGTCGGAAGGTCGGCGACTATCAGGCCGCGCCTGATCCAGCACTGCCATGGAAAAGACGGTTCACCCGCGATGTCCCGGTGCTTCCTTACCGATGTCATGCTATCTGGTACCAGTGCCCCTGATCCGGCCATCATTCCAGTTCAATTCATTTCTGCATCATTCTCCCGCAAGCGATCATCATCAACCCATGGCTTCCAATTTGTCCGATACCATCGCGCTCCTCGAGCGCACGCCCGCTGCTCTCAATGCGCTTCTCCGCGATCTGCCCAACTCCTGGACCTCTCGCAATGAAGGTGACGGCACGTTCACCGTCTCCGATGTTATCGGCCATCTCATTCACGCCGATAAAGAAGACTGGCTCCCCCGGGCGCGTCGTATTCTGGAGCACGGCGAAACCAAACCCTTCGAGAAATTTGATCGCTGGGGTCATGTCGAAGAATGCCAAAGCAAGTCCCTCCCCCAACTGCTCGACGAGTTCTCCCGCATCCGCGCCGCCTGCCTCGACGAACTCCGTGCGCTTAACCTGCAGCCTTCACACCTCGCGCTCCGCGGCAACCACCCCGCGCTCGGCCCGGTCACGCTCTCAGAACTCCTCGCCACTTGGGCCGCGCACGACCTCACCCATCTCCACCAGATCTCGCGCATCTTGGCAGGGAGCTACCGCGACCAGGTAGGCCCCTTCGCGGCATTTCTCGGTGTTCTCAAGTGCAATGGCCACGGCGGTTAGTCCCGCTCGCGCGATTTCGTTCCTACTTTTTCGCCCTCTTGTAGAACGGCAGTGGAACTTGCTTCGCGCGCACCCGATTCCCCCGCACAT
>Ga0207654_10000103_pt1 | contig 55909 bp, 52 predicted proteins | sample KBSC64metaG_FD_184355 | JGI IMG/M metagenome (GOLD analysis project Ga0207654, IMG submission 184355) | Corn rhizosphere microbial communities from Kellogg Biological Station, Michigan, USA - KBS C6-4 metaG (SPAdes) (version 2) | ecosystem: Host-associated > Plants > Roots > Rhizosphere > Soil...
CGGACCGCGCAGTTCGTCTCTGACGACTACCTCACCACCGTCCCCGCCGACGTCCCCGAACCCTTCGACGAGCCCGCCTTTGCCCGTCCACCCGAACAGCTCGCCGACGCCCTGCAACACGCCCTCAACCAGCTCGGCAGCCGCTACCGCGAAGCCTTTCTCCTGAAACACGCCGAAGGGCTGGAATACACCCACATGGCCGAAATCACCGGCGCCAGTATCCCGGCACTCAAGATGCGCGTCAAACGCGCGCGCGAGCTGCTCCGCCCCTTCCTGGAGGAAACACTCCATGACTGATCGTGAACACAACCGGCACGACGGACACGACGACCATGCCGAACACGCCGAGTCCACGGAGTGGATACGTACGGCGTATCACAGCACGCCGGAGCCATCGGCGAAACACATCGAACGCGTCATCGCGTCCGTGCACCATAGTATGGCATTGGACGAGATGCATCGTCCCAAGGTTGCTAATCGTGCTCACAGGCATTTCGCGTGGCGTACTGTCGCTACAGCGTGTGCTGCAATTATCGCGATTGCGGTCATTGCGACGAGCCTGGCAACCACGAAGCGTGGAAGCGGCGCGAGCGCCGCCACATCCCCGCACGCGCCGAACACGGCATCGACACGCTTCGATACGACGTCGGTGCCCACACACAACACTTCGGTCGAAGCAGCTGCGTCGAACGCACAGCGATTGGCGTCGACCCCTAATGCCGTCGCGGCACCTCGATCGTCGGCTGGATTATCACCAGCTGCGTCATCGACTGCATCATCATCGACTGCATCATCATCGACCACATCATCGTCGCTCGCGCCACCGTCGGCGGCGTCATTGCCGGCATCATCGCCCGCACCGGCCACGTCGTCTACGCCGCTGCTCTCGTCCGTCCCCGCGCCAGCCTCTGTCACGTCTCCTGCCCCCTCGACCCCATCCATCGTCGAAGGACTCGATCCAGAGACCGCCTCCCTCGTCGCTCACATCATCGACAGCGCACGAACCCGAAATCTCCCCATCCCTCCCCTCGCCGCTCGCGTCCGCGAAGGAGTCCGTCGCGGCGTCCCAGGCCCTCGCATCGTGGTCGTGGCCCGCAACTACGCCACCGCCCTCTCCGACAGCCGCACCGCACTCGGCGCCTCCACCACCCCTCTCGAGCTCCAATCCGGCGCCGAGGCGCTCCTCGCGGGAGCGCCGATCACGGTTTTACGAACCCTCCGTGCCGCTCGGCCACACGGCTCCGTCGCGGAGCCGTTGATCGCCCTCGCTGACCTGGCCGCGCATGGCGTCGCGCCGGCCCAAGCAGGGGCCGCAATGGCGGCGCTCGCCAAGGACCCATCCGATGCCCCAATCCGAACATTGCGGGCAGGCGTCATTAGTGACATCGTAAAAGGAGTCGCCCCCGACGCCGCGCTTTCGGGGCGGGTGCGACAGACGACGGGAACGCCGGCCTCCACGCCGCGCGCCCCGTCGCCGTTCGACGGACACTCCGACTCGACACCGAAGCGTACCACGACGCCATGACTTTCTCGAGCTCCGCAGTGCGTTGCACGCAGCGCGCGCATCAGACAATACGATGCACGCACACACGCATCGTATTGTGGAGCGTCCTGCTGTGGAGCGGCGTGGTGTTGACCTTGAACGTCCACACCCCAACGGCCGTCGCGCAATCCACCGCGCAAGCATCGGAATCGGCAAGTGCAGAGCCAACGATCACGACACCCTGGTCCGCCGGCATGGAGCTCAGCGCCAACGGCGGCGTCTTACACGACGCTTCGACAATCGCCTCGGATCACTCGTCGCAAAGCCCGCTCATGCAGTCGGCACAGGCCGGCATGTACACCACCTGGCATACGACGCCACTCGACGCCACGATTGCCCTCTCGTTCGCACGCACCTCCGCGCTCGGCATGCATCTCGTGCAACCGCTCGGTCTTCTCCGCGTCGCACGACGACGCGGCACCATCACTTTCTCGCTCGGCATCGAGCAGAGCCTCGGCGTCTCCGTCGCGGCCAAGCCGAAGACCGGCACCGTCGCCGACACGGGAAGCGGGCCTGGGACGATCGGCAGCGATACGATCCGCATTTTTTCGCAACCCGGGCTGAGCGCCACGTCGCTCCTCCCGTCGAACATCGCATCTCTCGTACGCACCTCCGACGTCGTCGCAGGTATCGGAGTGCACACACGGCGGTCCATCCTGCAACTCCTCACCGGCGTACGCGTGAGCGATTTGCGGCGTGGCGCATGGATCGGCATGAACACCGACGTCGGCATCGGCGCATCAAGCAGCGTGATGTTGATGCTGCGGCAGCAAACGTCATCATCCACGATCCGGATTCCCGCCGTCTCGCTCGGCGTGCGAACCGCATATCTTCACTGGGGCGCGGTGACGCCTGTCGTGCCACAACCGTCGCGCACGAAACGCGAGCTCCCACCACATCTCGACGTCACAGGCGACACACTCCACCTCAGTCTGTATCTCCCGAATGCCAGCCGCGCCGCCGTAATGGGCGACGCCACGGATTGGCGGCCAGTAGCGATGACTCGAGATACACAGGGATGGTGGACCGTCTCGCTACACGGCGTTTCACCGCTCTCACGCATCCAGCTCCAAACCGACGACGCGCCATGGAGCCCGATTCCAGGACTCCCCACGACACACGATGAATACGGTGGCACCGTCAGCATCCTCACGGCGCCGTCTCATTCGTCAGCGGCGGTGTCGCCGGTGCCGTCGGCGGGCCTTGCCCCGCCGGCGTCTGCCGATTCATCTGCACCGTAGTCGGCGCGGTCCCATCTTCCGTTCCTGACGCGATGGCGAACATCGTCGCGCGCGCCATCGATTGCGTCGCGAGCCCCCAGATATATTTCCCCGCCGCCACGCGCGCGCCGGAGTACCAGATCGTCACCTGATCCGATGCGGCATCATAGGAGAGTGACGACCGATAGACGACGTCGGCGAACTCTGGGATCGCGCCGCGCGCCAATAGCGGCGTCGGCAAGACCGTCCACTGAATCCCATCCGTACTCGTCGCGAAGCGCAGCTCGGTCGTCGTACACGACCCCGCGTCTTTCGCGTTGTACAACGCCCAATATTCGTTCCGCTGCGGCACCCAGGTGACGTCTAAATGCCAGGGGAATTTGCTCCCATCCTGCATCGTGACCGTCGTCGGATCCGACCACGTCACACCGTCGACCGAACGCCGCGCCTCCACCGTCGTCGACGCCCCGCTACATCCCTTCGTTCCGCCATTCACCGTCCACATCCACCAATCCGTCGCGCTCTTGCGCACGACTGTGGGAGAAATGGCGAGATGATTCGGAACAGTGACGAGGAGCTGTGGCGCGCTCCAATGCACGCCGTCGGCCGTCCGGAGCAAGAGGATCTGATTGGTCGTCGTGACCTGGCGATAGTACATCCAGATCTCGTGCGTGACGGGATTGTAGAGCTGGTCCGGATCGGAGAGATAGCCGGCATCCGGCCGGATCACTGGATTGACCGCGCCGCCAGGGGCTCGCCACGTGAGCGACGAGGTCTCTTCATAGAACGACGGATTCTCGTACGTCTGGTTCCCGTTCGGATATGGAGTCGCGACGAGATAGGACTGACTGGTCCCCCATCCCGCGGGAACGACCACGGGATCCGGGTGCACCGACTGGCCCGACCCTTCGAAGGTATCCAGGATCAACGTGGCGATGATGCCCGGCCGAGGGGGCTTGGGCGGCCCGGGGGACGTCGCGGCGTCAGAACATCCGATGAGTAGGATGGTACAAGGAACGACCACCCCCGCGATGATCGCGAGGGACTTGAACGGCGATTGGTACACGCCCGTGCTCTCTGGCTGAAAAGTCTGGAATGCAACGCCCTGCAATACAACCGCGCGACGTCGTCCGGGTCACACGCCGGAGAGCCCACGCTGGCGACGCCTTCGCGACAGCGCGGGCGGTCGCGCGGCGTACGCCTTGCGTCCAGCCAACCCCATAGCGTGTCACCTCTCCCTCTCTGGCGGTCCTTGATGTATCCTCTGTCATCATCACGCCAGTCACGCTCTCTTCTCATCACCCCCGTGTCCCGAATCGCTCTCGCCCTCTCCACGACGCTCGTCCTCGGACTGGCGCACACGCTGCCGACGACGGCCGCGGCTCAGCTCGCTCCGCTCCCGCCGACGCTCCCGCGGACGCACACCCCACAACCCACCTCGGCCCCGATCTCCGCGGCCGACCTCATGACTCGGCTCTACATCTTCGCCGACGATTCGATGCAGGGACGTGAGGTTGGGACGCCGGGGAATGTCAAAGGGACTGACTACATCGCCGCCGAAGCCCAACGCATCGGATTGAAACCCGCGGGCGACAACGGCACGTTTTTCCAAACGCTTCCGCTGACCATTCGCGCGTTCGCACCAAGTACTTCACTACGAATTACGGGCGGCGACAGCATTCCGCTATTCGATGGATTTTTGCCCGTCTCCGACGACAGCATTATCAACGCACACTTGCCAGTGTGGTACGCCGGTCAAGTCGGTGTCGCGTCACCGACGCGTGCGCAAATGGAAGGGAAGCTCGTCGTCTTCACCGTCGACCGGAACGATCCGCAACGTCTCCCGAACACCGACGGGGCGGCCGCGGTCGCGCTCGTTGTGCTCGACGCGATTCCGAAGAGTCATCTGCGCCGGCTGCGTGAGCCGATGGTCTCGATGCCACATCCGCCGCGGCCACGGCGCGAAGAAACGACGTTGATTTTGATCACCGAAAAGACACTCGCCACGCTCTTTGGGAAGCCGCTCGCCGAGTTGAAGCCGGGGACTGCGGGGAGTAACGTCGATTTCACGGTGTTTCATGTCGAACGTCCCGCACCGTATCCTGGACGCAATGTCGTCGCGATTCTTCCCGGCAGCGACCCTGTCCTCTCGCATCAATACGTCGCCATCGGCGCGCACAACGACCACATCGGGATGTCGGCCGCGCCGCTCGACCACGATTCCGTGCGCGTGTACAATCACACGCTGCGCATCGAAGGGGCCGATCAAGGGCCGCGCACGCCGACGGACGAGCAACGCGCCTTGCTCGAAATGCAGCGCGCACAACTCGATAAACAACAAACGGGCGGCGTCGCACGCCCCGATTCCATCTTCAACGGCGCGGATGACGATGGATCCGGCTCCGTCTCAGTGCTCGAGATCGCGGAGCATCTCGCGGCAATGCCGGTGAAACCGAAACGCTCCATCCTCTTCGTCTGGCACGTCGGGGAAGAGAAAGGACTCTGGGGCTCCGAATGGTTTACCGATCACCCGACCGTTCCACGCGACTCGATCGTCACCCAGCTCAACATCGACATGATCGGACGCGGCGACGCGAACGACATCGTGCACGGTGGTCCGCACTATCTCCAACTCGTCGGCTCACGCCGTCTCTCGACGGAGCTTGGCGATCTGATCGAACAGGTGAATAAAAACGATCATCACGACTTCACGTTCGATTACACCTTCGACGCGCCGGGACATCCGCAGCAGATTTACTGCCGGAGCGATCACTATAGCTACGCGCGCTACGGCATCCCCGTGACGTTCTTCACCACGGGCGGTCATCCGGATTACCATCAAATCACCGACGAGCCGGAATACATCGATTACGAGCACATGGCGCGCGTCGCCTCGCTCATCAGCGACGTCGCGGTCCACGTCGCGAATCTGTCGCACGCACCAGTCGTCGATCATCGCAAGCCCAATCCACACGGGTCGTGCACGCAGTAAGACCGTTCGGAAGACGTTTCGGAAAACGCGTCGTGCGACACCAGTCACAGGATGCGGTACGACCTGAACGACGACAGGCACGACAGAGAGGACGTACGACGCTACTGGCGGGCGCGACACTTCGTGCAATGCTCCTCGCCGGCAGCGTCGGAACGGGTGCCTGCTCCGGCGTCCCGGGCGCATTCGGTTCGTCCCCCGCAACCGCGCGCGCGAACGCCGACGGATTGTTCGGCTCGCTCACGAACCGATTCACGAACGTCTCCCGCTCACCACGCTACGCACGCGCGCGCGAAATGCTCGGCCGCTACGCGCTCACGCCGTCGGTGATCTACGAAGACACGTCAGTGTGGACGCAATCCGGAGACAATACGCGCACGCTGTTCGGTTCCGCGGCGTTCACGAACGGGAAGTATCTTTTCACCAACGTCCCGAACAACGCGCCGCTCGACGATGCCGCGGACGGACGCCACATCATGCGGCTCCACAAACTGAGCGACAACGAATACGAGTGGTTCACCGGCGTCGATTTCGCCGCGGGAAAGATCACAGCGGAGGATGTCGCAAACGTCGTCCAACATTGGCTCGCAGCGACGGAAGGGCGCAACGGCGCGACGCTGCGGCAGGATGCGCATACGCTCTTCCCGCGCTCGACCGCGGCGTTCGGTGCGCTCTTCACGATCGACACGCTCATCTCGGCCCCCGACCCACAGGGGGGAAATGCGCTCTACCTCGGGATTCAGCTCACCCCGGATGGGATTCGAAGCACACTTCCCAACTACGCGGCGTATCTCGACAAGTACATCAAACGTGTCAAACTTCGCTTCACGCTCGTCGACAAACGCGGCGCGAAATGGTTCGACGCGGCGATGCGCGACGGACATGTCGCGATGCGGATGCGGAGCAAGAACGGCCACTTCGCGCCGCTCGACGGGGCAGTCGCGACGATGCCGGACACGCTCACCGTGATCATCGACATGTCGGCGAAGATTTCGTTCTTCACCGTCGGCGTGAATCAGCTCACCGGCGAGTGGGTGAACGTCGAAACGCCACACGAGCGCGGCTGGGCGATGCGATTCACGCACGAGCCGGATTGGGTGCTCCCGCCGGCCGCCGGGATGCTCCTTCGGGCTCCCCTCCGTCGCCCGTTCCAGGGGACCGGAACCGAATTCCGGATCTCGATTCGTGACGTTCCCGGCCAGCAGACGATCCTCGGACGGCGCGGCGCCACAACGGTCCAGGAAAGCGCGGTCCTGCGTTTCCTCGGGAAGCTGGGGGGGACGGCCATGGGCGATTTCGTCGCCAAAGCCGAGGAGGAGGAAAATCGGTTCAATCGTTCGATTTTCTCGGCGCTCCAGGGCGACGTGAACGCCGCTCTTCACTAGTCTGAAGAGCCCCCCTCCCAGAACGACAAAAGCTCCGGCCGAGGCCGGAGCTTTTCAGAGGGGTTTGCCACGCCTACTGCCATTGGAACTCTACGTCCTACCGTGCAGTGGCGGGCAACATCTATATCTTAAACGACCGAGCCACATTTCGGCAACACGTGACTGCAAACAAATGGCCCAACAAATGGAGCTGAGGGGAGTCGAACCCCTGGCCTCTGCAGTGCGATTGCAGCGCTCTACCAACTGAGCTACAGCCCCAGAATAGCAACTTCCCAGACCGGCGGCGACTGTCGCTCCCCGTCGCACACGGGTTTGGGTACAGCCTCTGAGTATAGCCCATCCAGTCAGAAAGTCAACTTTCTACCCCCCATGCCAGGCCCGTCCCACCCGCATCATCCCCTCGATTCACAGTTCGTCCGCGACCAGCTCGCCCTCCGCGCCGTCCCCGCCAATGACCGGCGGCTACAGCCGGAGGGGGAGTACGTCCTCTATTGGATGCAGGCCTGCGACCGACTGGAGGAGAACTGGGCGCTCCGCTACGCCACCCTGGAAGCCAACCGCCTCAACCGCCCGCTCATCATCCACCACGGGCTCGGCCCCTCCGATCCGCTCGCCAACGACCGGCAGCACCAGTTCATCCTTGAAGGGGCGAAAGAGTTGGCGGAGCAGGCCGAGGCGCTGGGATATGACTACCACTTTTGGTTGAGGCGGACGACGAAGGAACCGGGCGGCGCGATCGACCAGCTCGCCAGGCGGGCAGCGGTCGTGGTGACGGATGATCTCCCCACCGCAGGGGTGAACGCCCGCACCCAACGGTTCGCGGAACGGGCGCCGTGCCGGGTGATGCGCGTCGAATCGTTCTGCGTGGTGCCGGCGGCGAGCTTTCACAAGGAGGAGTACGCGGCGCGAACGATTCGCCCCAAGCTGGCGAAGCTCCGCGATCTCGCGCTCGAACCTGTGCGCGATGAGCCGCCACGGAAGCGTGTGTCATCCGCGCTCCGCCGCTCGCTCGAGATCGACACGCTCGATGTCAGCCGGATCGACATCGCGAAGGAAGTCGCGCGCTGCGACATCGACCATTCCGTGGGAGCGTCCGCGTTTCCGAGCGGCCGATCGGCGGCCCACGCGCGCCTCGACTCCTTCCTGCACACTGGTGCAGCCGAGTACTCGACTCGGCGCGAAGAGCCGGCGGACGTCGATGGATCGAGCCAGCTTTCGCCGTATCTCCATTTCGGTCACATCGCGCCGGCGGAAGTCGCGCGCGCGGCGCTCGCACAGATGCCACGCGCCGAAAGCGACGTCTTTCTCGACCAGCTACTCACGTGGCGAGAATTGTCGTTCAACTTTTGCTCGCGTAATCCGCGCTTCGACAAGCTCCGCGCGCTCCCACAATGGGCGATCGACTCGCTCGCGAAACATACGAATGATGCGCGGGAAGCGGTGTACACGCTCGCGGAGCTGGAGCAAGGACAGACGCACGATCCGTTGTGGAACGCGGCGCAGCACCAATTGGTTCGCACCGGCATGATTCACAACGTCATGCGGATGCTGTGGGGGAAATCAGTGATCCTCTGGTCGAACACCTACGCCACGGCGCTGCGGAACCTTCTGTACCTGAACAACAAGTACGCGATCGACGGCTTCGATCCGGCGTCGTACGCGAACATTTTGTGGTGTTTCGGGAAGTTCGACCGCCCGTTCGCGAAGCGTCCGGTGTGGGGGATCATTCGGCCGATGTCGCTCGCGCGCGCCCGGGAAAAATTCCATGCGGACCTATATATTGCGCAATGGTCCTGACCGTTCGCTTCCTCGGAACGTCCGCCTCGCGCCCCACGGTCGAGCGGAACGTCACCTCCATCGCCGTCCACCGCGGCGGGGAGACGATGCTCTTCGACTGTGGCGAAGGGACGCAGCGCCAGATGATGCGCTACGGCGTCTCATTCAATCTGGGCGACATCTTCTTCACGCACACGCACGCCGATCATCTCCTCGGCGTGATCGGGTTGGTGCGGACGATGGCGCTACAAGGGCGGACGGAGCCGATGCGGATCTACGGGCCGCCGAAATCGGAGCGGCTCATCAATCAGGCGCTCTCGCTCGGGAGCGATAAAAAACATTTCCCGATCACGGTCGCGGAAATGACGCCCAACACACCGATCCAACGCGACGGCTACGCGATCGTGCCGTTCCCAGTGGAACATGCGGCGTCGATCGCGCTCGGCCTCGCGCTCGTGGAGTCGGAGCGGCTCGGACGGTTCAATCCGGATCTCGCCCGTGAGATGGGAATTCCGGAAGGGCCGACGTGGGGACGCATCCACAAAGGAGAGCCGATCACGCTCGCCGACGGCCGTGTGATCACGCCATCGATGCTGGTCGGTCCGACGCGCCCGGGACGCAAATTGGTCTTTACGGGCGATTGCCGCCCGTCAGAATCGACGGTCGCAATGGCCAACGAGGCCGATCTCCTGATTCACGAAGCGACGTTCGCGCGGGATGAAGCGGAGCGCGCGATCGAGACGGGACATTCGACGGCGTTCGACGCGGCGACGGTCGCGCAGCGCGCCAACGTGAAGCAACTGCTACTCACGCACGTTTCCGCACGCTACACGCGCGACGCGCAGGATCTCGCGACGGAAGCACGCGCGGTCTTCCCTGAGACGCGCGTCGCGAAAGATGGGATGGAAGTGGACATCCCGTTCCCAGACGAGACGACGGCGCCGGCTTGACGCGCGGCGCCGTCGCGAGCGCGTGCAGCTACAGCTACACCTACGCGTATACCTACGCGGCCGAGATCGACGGCGTTCTGCCGTTGCCGACCAACATGGAGCGCGTGAAGAGCTCGCGCACGTTCTCATCGTTCAACGCGCGACGCACGGTGTCGATGTCGACGCTGCCGTTGACTTTTGACGCTTCCGGGCCGGACCAGTTGAACCACGCGTAGCGATCCTTCCGCGCGGTGTGACCGTCCGGATGATGAAACACGATCAACGCGTTGCTCGCCCCTGGCAGTTGGACATCCACGCCCCAGTGCGTGCCGTCGGACGCACGATAGGTCCGCATCTCCGATCGATTGCTCATGGCTCCTCCTGAAACAGTTCACGGGCGTCCATCTTGACGCCCAAGTAATTGATCTCGGCGACGTAGCTCTCGATGTCCACGGCCAACGCCTGGACTTCGGCCTGAATCGCCTCGGCGGCCTCATTGGGCTCGCCCGCCGTACTGTTCACGGTGGCGAGCTCGAACTCCATCACTTTGTCACACCACCGTGCGTAGTCACGCTGCAACTCCGCCACGACCCGGCGCACCGCGGGGTAGGACGGGCTCCCCGTATCCTGCAGCAGTCTCCCCCAATCCATCTCTGGAATGTAATCGGATGTCGCGCGGACTTCGGGACCACCGAGCGCCCGAATCTATTTCTTTCCGACAATTTTTGCCTCGGCGTCCCGCTCTTCCAACCGGCGGCGCCGGCGCTCCTTCGCGGCACTGTGACGGCGAAGCTCTTCAGGCGTTTCGGGAGTGAGCGGTGGAATCTCGACGGGACGCCCGTTCCGGTCGATCGCGACGAAGGTGAGATAACACGAGTTGGTGTGCCGCCGATTGCCGTCGAGCAAATTCTCCGTCTCGACGCGTACGCCGACTTCCATCGACGTCCGGCCGACGTAGTTGACGCTCGAATGCATCGTCACGAGATCGCCGACGTGCACAGGCTCACGAAAATCGACGCGGTCGACAGACGCGGTGACGCAGGTCATTCGCGCGTGGCGCATCGCCGACACGGCCGCGGTGGTGTCCATCATCGAGAGGATGACGCCGCCGAAGACGTGGCCGAGCGCGTTGGCATGCTGCGGCATCATGAGTTGTGACGCTTCGTGACGCGTCGCGGCGACGGTGCCGGGGGATGGAGTCAGTTTGCTCATATGCGTCGAGTCGTGCGCACGGACCGCGCACGCGTGAGGGAAACGTGAGGACGGACGGCGTCGCGGCCAGCGGTGGCACGGACGTTCGTGACGCGCACCGTGGTTCCGGTGGTTCCAGTCGTTCCGCGTGCATCGGCACGGACGTATCGCACCGATTCGTCGTAATCCGCCGCGCCGTTGAAGGCGTGCAGCAACGCACGGCGCGTTGCCGCGTCGACTGGGGGCGTATCGAGCCAATAGATGCGCACGTGCGCAGACGTCGTCGTGACGGGCCAGAGCCGCATCGCGTCGTCACGCAACCGGAACGATGCCGTCCCGTCGGTGGTGTCGCCGTGTGCGACGAGCTCGTACCCGGGACGTTTCCAGGTATGCGGGAGCTCCGGAACGAACGCCGAGTCGTCGGAGGTCGGGACGTGGGCGTTTGGAGCACCCGACGTGGGCTGTGCGGCGGACAGATGTCCGGTCCGGAGATCGACGGCGACGCGGGTGGTATCGGACTGGTCGCCCCCGAGCTGCTCGACAGTCGTCCGATGCTCCAACAACACGGTCGCGCCGTGGACGTCGAGGATGTCGGTCTCACCGGTGGCGGAGAGCTCCGGCTGGATCGGATCATCGTCGTTCTTCCCGAGCGGACGGGCGTTCGGATGCTCGCGCGCATATCGCCGAGCGAGACGGACGACGCCGGAATCCTCGTAGACGAGCGTGGAGTCGTTGCTGATCAGATCGCGGACGTAGACGCGCTCACCCGTGAGAATCGCGTTGTCGAAGGAACGATCGAGGTCGGCGACATAGACCTCGCGAAAGCGGCCCTCGTACCGCGTGAGCGTCATCGGCACTCGGCGGACGCGCACGCCGTTGCGCCCCGAGCTGACCCAGAAGCTGGAGTCGGCGGTGGAGAGGATGAATTCCGCGTGTGGCGGCTGCGGCGCCGGGACGGAGCATCCGGCGGCGCAGACGACGAGAGCGCCCGTCACGCGGACGGCGCGGAGCAGTACCGTCAGAGACGAAGGCCGGTGAAACATGCTGGGGCTAATATACTCCAACCCCTGGCGAGGACGTAGATTTGACCTGCATGCGCCTCACCCCCGTTGCCATGCGTTTTTCTCCCTGGTTGGCCGTCGCCACCACCCTCGCCCTCACGCTCGCCGGAGCTACCGCGTGCGAGCACGCCCAGTCAAAACCCGTCGCAGCGTCAACAACGGAGTCAACACCGGCGTCGACGACCGCCTCGCCGGCAACATCAGCGAGCGCGCCCGCGACGACGCCTGCGTCGACCAACGCCCCCGCTGATTCTTCTTCAAAAAATCCGAACCCCAGCGCGTCTTCCGCGTCGGCGTCCGGGCCAGCGGAGCTGCTCCTCCTCCAGCGCGAGCCGCGTCCCATTCGGGCGCTGTACGTGAATCGCTTCGCGGCGCAGAGCAGCAAGAAGATGCAACATCTGATCGGCATCGCCGACTCCACGGAGATCAACGGGCTCGTCATCGACATCAAGGACGAGTTCGGGCTGAACTTCCATTCGTCCGACCCGATGTTGCAGAAGAACGAAGGGAAGATGAACAAAGTCGCCGACCTCAAACGGTTGGTCGATACGATTCGCGCGCACGGGATTCTTCCGATCGCACGGATCGTGGTCTTCAAGGATTCCGTCACCGCGCGGATGAACCCAGATCACACGATCCGGAAAACCGACGGCACGCCGTGGCACGACAAGAAAGGGTTGATGTGGGTCAATCCATACGCGAACGCGATTTGGGAGTACAATTTCCGCGTCGCGGAAGAAGCGGTCCGCATGGGCTTCGGGGAAGTCCAGTTCGATTACATCCGGTTCCCAGAGCCATACAAGTCGCTCCCACAGCAGGTGTTCCCGGAATCGCAAGGGCGCACCAAGCCACAGGCGCTCGCCGATTTCCTCAACACCGCGCGCGCCCGGATGCACAAGCTCGGCGTTCGCACCACGGCTGACATCTTCGGTTTGGTCACGACGGTTCGCGGCGCGCTCGAAGTGGGACAAGAATGGGAGGTCATTTCGCCGACGGTCGACGTGGTCTTGCCGATGACCTATCCGTCGCACTATCCGCACGGTTCGTTCGGGATCAAGTCACCGAACGCGAATGGATACGACGTGTTGCACATCGCGGTTTCGACGGCGCGGACACGCGACGCGAAGCTCTCGAACATTCCTCCGGAGCATGTGCGTCCCTGGTTGCAGGCATTCACGCTCGGGGCGCCGCACTATGGCCCGGCCGAAATCGAAGCGCAGAAACGCGGCGTGTACGATTCGGGCTACGACGGCTGGGTGCTCTGGAACCCGGGCTCCAAGTACGATGAGATTCTCCCCGCGCTCGAGAAGACGTTCGTCTCGCACAAGAAGAATCCGCCGGTCCCACTTCCAGCTGGAACGCGCATCAACGAATGACGTCGTCTGAGACACCGCCGGAGCGCGCGAGTACGGTGATCTCGCGCGTTTCGGTCGACGGGATGCGCACGGAGCACTGCAAGCGCGCGGTGTTCACGGCGTTGGCGGGCGTTCCCGGGATCGCGAGCGCCGACGTACAGTTGGGAACCGTCGACATCGCGCACGACGGTTCCGTCACTCCGGATCAGTTGCACGACGCGATCGCGGTCGCGGGATATATCGTTACAGGAGTGGCAGAACGTCGGAGGCTTCTCCCGATCGTCTGACGAAGAAGAAGATCCCCCCGAGCGCGATGGTGGCGAAGGCAAACCATTGGATGGCGTAGCTCAGGTGTGGCCCTTCGTCCAACTCGGGTGGAGGAATTCGCGGAAGAATCCCCCCCGCCGTGTTGGCGTCTTTCGGAAGGATGACGAAGTACGGCCGCACGGGATAGGGAAATGCTTGTCTTGCCAGCGCCGTATCGAGCCACCGATACGCATTGGCTCGGCTCGGTGAGTGCGACGTTCCCTCCCGCCCTTCGAATGGAACCACGTAACCAGTCGCGTCGAGACTGTCCCCTTCCCGCCACTGCGACAAGTCGGCGCGCACACCGTCCGGAGCGTAAATCCATCCGCGATTGATCAACACCGCGGTATCGTTCCCCGCCACTCGAATCGGAGTGATGATGTTGACCCCGGGCGATCCTTGCCGCGAACGGCTCGTCAGCACGATCTCGTGCGCATAATCATAGAGTCCATGAACGTGCACGTGGAGATCGCGTTGCCGCGCGGAATCTCGCGGGATCGCGTCGATCCCCACCGCCGGCTCCGCGAGCCGCGACGCGACGATGGCGTTCTGGGCACGACGTTCCGACAACCGGTGGAGTTGCCAGAAGCCGAGCCGGATGCACCCCGCCGCGATGACGAGGGCCAAGACGACGAGTCCATATTCCCGCCCGCGTAACGGGCGAATGACGCTGGTCATAGAAACGAAATTTGATCGCCGAGGAGCGACGGGTCCAGCGAAGGGAGGTTGAGGAGACGCTGCAAATCGCGCACATTTTGCGGCGCGTGGCCGGAGAAATAATTGCTCACGTATCCGAACACCGCATCCACACGGGTCGCCAGATCGGTGAGCTGCGTTTTCCAGAGCTCGAGTTCTCGCGACCGATCGACTTGGACGTGCGAGTGATCGGTGATCGAACGATCGGCCCCCATCCACCGCACATAGGCAAAATTCGCCGTCGGACGCTCGGCGAGCTTCAAGGCCCAGCGCCGCGGAATCCATTGGCCGTCGATCAACGCGAGCGCAACGCCGTGATCCTGCAAGAGTTGTAGCGTCGCCTCCGTGATCCATCCTCGTTGCCGAAATTCGATCGCAATCCTGAGATCGCGCGGCAGACGCGGGAGAAATTCGACGAGCGCCGGCATCTCGTCCGGACCGAAGTCGGGTCCAAGCTGCACCAACGTTGGGCCAAGTTTGGACCCTAACTCACGGATGCGATCGAAAAAAAGCTCCGTCGTCCCGGCCGTGTCGCGCAGTCGTTGTTCGTGCGTGACCGATTGCGGAAACTTGACCGAGAAGATGAAATCGGCGGGCGTGCGCTCGTACCACCCACGCAGCGACGACGCTGATGGAACCGCATAAAAGGTCGAATCGACTTCGACCGTATCGAAGGCGCGCGCGTAGAGTGGGAGAAATTCCGCCCCTCGTGTCCCGTCAGGAAAAAATTCACCGATCCAGGGCGTGTAGTTCCACCCTTGTGTTCCGATCCGAATCCGTGCCGTCATCTATGGAATCGGTCGAGTAACAGTCGGGAAGTCAAGGTGTCGCGGGCATGTCGCTTGCCTTGCACAACACTCCGAAACGCATCTATACAAATTTCTCTTGAGGTGAAATTATGGATACAGACAACACGCGGCACATTACGCATCACGATAATACGCCAACAGCTGGCGACGAAGTCGGTGAAGCGGCTGGTGGTATCTCCGGCGTCGTCGCCGGTGCGGCGATCGGCTCGTTGGGCGGCCCGGTCGGAACGGTGATCGGTGGGATCGCTGGCGCAGTCGGCGGCTGGTGGGCCGGACGCGCCGTCAGCGAAGCGGCCAAGCACTACACGCACGAGGATGACGAGTTCTACCGTCGCCGGTACGAGAGCTCCCCGACACGGCTCGCGGATCAATCGTACGATCAAGTGCGGCCGGCGTATCAAGTCGGCCACCTCGCCGCACACAACCCGGACTATGCGGGACAACCGTTCGAACATGTCGAAAATGACATTCGCCGCGGCTGGGACAACGGAAGCACGGCGGTACAGCGCGATTGGAACAAGATCAAAGGGTACGCGAAAGATGCCTACGATCGCTCGACGACGATCCAGTCAGCGCGGCGCGACGATGTCACCTTGGATCGCATCGACGCGGAAACTGGATCCGACACTCGTTCCGACAAGCTGTAACGATTCGAGCACGGGGATGTGAAAATGGGGCGTGCCACGTTGGTCAGTGGCACACCCCATTTTCGTCTGAGTCCGGCGACGGGCCTGACGGAAACTACATTACCAACTTCGGCTCACCCCGAACCGAACCGCCCGACCCGCCGCCGGGTAATAGTAGATCACGGACGGATCCGATGCATCCGGATATCCCGTCGTATTGTACGTGCTGTTGAACAGATTGATGATGTCGGCACGCAACTGCACATCGCGTACAGCCACCGACGTCACCCGTGCATCCCACCGCGTCCATCCCGGCATTGCGCGCGTATTCGCGTCGTCGAGATAAATGCCCCGCGAGCTGGTCATGAGCAGACTTGCGCCGAACCCTGTGCGCGAGCCAACCGACGTTCCCGCCGAAAATACATGCCGCGGCACCGCTTTGAGCTGCTTTCCGTAATTCTCCGCGACCTGCGAAATCGCGGACTGCAACGTGTAGTGCGTAAAGAGCGACACCGACGCCGGCCCCTGCACATCGACCCCAGTTTCGATCCCGCGATGCCGGCTCTGTCCGATGTTCTGGTACCGGAAGCTCTGTAGATCAAAATCGAGCTCGTCACGCAACTGCAATTGATACACCGACGCGGTCAGATTCGCGGAAACTAATCCGGGAACGAGCACGGTGTGATCGTAAATCCCGCCTTCCGTGTTCGTCCCATACTGCGGCCGCAACTTCGCGTTTGCGAACGTGATGCTATACGGCGGAAATGGAACGGGAATCGGACGTTGATCGAACAGCTGATCCGGCGTCGGCGCCTTGAACGAGCGCGCGATGTTCGCGTACAAATGCCCTTCGTGGCGCTCAGAATTGGCATACCGAACACTGACGCCAACCTTCGGACTGAACGCGACGTGCGACGCGGTGACCGCCGTATCCGTGCTCGGTGATCGCGGCGTAAACCGATCGTGCAATCCATCGATGCGCCCGCCGAGCGACAAGCGGAGCGCAGATGCGGGCGCCACCCCGTAGCGGAAGAACCCACCAACGACGTTCCGGACTCCAACTCCCCGTGCTTCCAACACCCCACGCGCCGGGTTGGCCACCGCGTAATCGGCCGACGTCCCCATCGCGTAGTCGTAATACCGCGACGTCACTCGTCCAGACGATGCGTCGACCCCGAGCAGAAGATTATCCGCTCCGTTGAAGAAGAGCGATCCAAACTGGAGCTGCGCCGATCCCAAGCCACGAGCCGACGTCAACAGATGCTCGTTCGTGGATGCATAATCCGGTGCGAGCGGCACGGTCCGCACCCGATCGGAATGGCGATACTCGCCCGTCAGAAACCCCGTGAATTGCGCGCTGCCGAGGAGCGTCGACCCATCCAGATTGACACGGTGTAATCGGTCCATGGTGTGATCGAACCGATAGAGCGCCGATCCGGTCGTACGCGACGTGGCAAGCTGCGCCTCCGTCACCGGCCCGGGCTCGTCGAAATTGCGCCAATCGTTCAGCGTCGACAGCGTGAGAGAACTGGTCCCCTCCGGTAACACTCCAAGTGATCCACCCACGCTTCCAGTCGAGTTCGACGCATGCGCACGGAACCCTTCCGACTGCGTCCGCGCCCCGAACAGCGAGATACTCCGCCCATCCCACAACTGCGACAGGTTGAGGGAGCCGTCGCGCATGTTGAAACTTCCGACATCGAAATTCCCGCGCACCGACCGCCCTGGCACCTGCTTCGTGCGAACATTGATGACACCACCGAGCGCGGCGTCACCCCACGCCGCCGACGCGCCACCGCGAACGATCTCGATCGACTCGATCGTGGACATCGGAATCAGATTCCACGCGATGCGCCCATTTTCCGGCGCATTGATCGGTCGTCCATCCATCAACACCACGAGATAGTCCGCCTCACCGCCGCCATAAAATCCACGAACGATGGCTTGCGGGTCGTTCCCAGTCCCTTCGAAATCGACCATCGTAAAGCCAAGCGCATGCTCGATCGCGTCACCCAACGTCTTGATCGGGTACGATCGTAACGTTTCACGATCGATCCGCGCAACCGCGCTCGTCGCACTCGAGACCGGCGACGAGATACGATCCGCCGTGATGATGACGGGGTCCGTGTGGTGCGTGTCTCCGCTATCCACGACCACACGCGCCGGCTGGTTCGCCGCCCGAACTGCATGAGCGGGGAGACCAGTCGACACGAGACACGCTGTCGCGAATACCGTACTGACCCGAAAAGCCGTCAAACACACACTCCATGCGCTCAGTCTGGCGCGACATCGTGCCGCAAGCCCTTACAAAGGTGTGTACGCGACAATCCGTCGGAGTGTTGAAAAAAGGAGCATGCAATCTCGCCCGCGTTTCCGGGGCGTTTCAGGAGGTCATCGATACGTCTCGAAGAACCCCGTTCCTCGCCCCTCGACCGGCCGGCCGTCGAGATGGCCGGCGATCGTTGCGGTCCCTTTCATTTGAATGAAATACGGCCGCCGCATCGTGCTCATTACCCCTTGTTCCCCGCGCTCGGGACGCCCCGCGTGCATGTCCGTCCCAAGGGCGTCCTCGACGTCCAACGTCACCCGGAGTGTGTCCTCACCTCGCCCATCGACAAACGTGGCTCGGCTCGGAACGCGGACACTCTTTCCCGCGACGTCGATGACTCGGGCATCGGTGTAGTCGATACGCGCCGGACGAAGGACGCTCAGAAAGCCGAGCGAATCAACGACGTACACGAAGAGAGGCGGTAATGGCGCCATACTGTCTGGAGGGATGACACGGCCATAGAGAATGGTATATGCGCCGGCGCGCGCAGCACCCCAGTCCCACGTGACGTTGCGCCAAATGCCCCAGTTGTGGTCGTGATACGATTGCGCGTCGGTGAACTGCTCACATCGTCCATTCTCGCAGACGGTCCCCGACGCGTTCGCCCGCAGCGCCGGCACGGCATACCCAGACGCAAGCTCCTCCGTCCCCAATGACGCACCGGGGAAATACGCCCGCGGCACCGGTGTCACGACCAAATCGACAGTGACTGTTCCACTCCCTTGCTCCCCGACGGCGCGTCCCCGCACCGCATACCGGCCATCAGGGAGAACGGTGACGGTCGAACCACCAATCGAGACGTTGGCATCTGTCGTCGAGAAGTGCACGCCACTCGATGGGACAAGGAGCGCATATCGGCGAGGCGCACTCCCTTGCCGCATCATCGTGATCGCGACTTTCCCACCCCATCGCGCGTGATTCACATCCCCCGCGACGATGAACGACATGAACACCCAGCGCTGTTTGTCGTCGGATACGACATTGAAGTAGTGCCACTCCGCCCAACTATCGACGTTGGCGATTCCCTCGGGCGGACGATGAAAGTGATCGAGCTCGTGCCGAAGCGCGGCGGGCGACGGATCGACATACTGCGCATCGCCGCCATCGTTACGCCATGTTCCTTCCGCGAGACGGGGCGCCGCGCCAACGGCACGCGTCGCATCAGGAATTTCACCGAGCGCGCGAACCGCCGTCGAGCGCCCACGTGCGGTGACGTATAACAACTTTCCATCGATTTGCGGCGCGACCGCACGTACCGCATTCGCGAGTCGCGGCGCAGCGAGCAGTTGCCGATCGACGAAGCGCGAATGGTCGATCGAGAAGTACAACCCGCCGATCCCGCCCGTCTTCATGACTTCGACGTCGAGCCCTTCGGGAAGCACGGTCACGGCGCCGCCACCGACGAGCTTCTCGTCGCGCGCCTGCGTCAACAACGCATCGCCGATGGCGAGAAGTACGATCATCACTCCAACGCCAACACCGTAACCAAGAAACAACAGCACCGAGCGCCACGGCCGATGCGTGATGTTCCGGAACGCGAGGAGTGAGATCACCGCCGAGTGACCGTGTCGATGACGGCGCCGTCGCGCATGTGGATGGTGCGCCGAGCGGCACTGGCCAGCGCCTCGTCATGTGTGACGACGATGATCGTCGTTCCGTCGGCGTTCAATCGCTCGAACAGCGCGATGACTTCCTGTCCGGTCCGCGCATCGAGCTCGCCGGTCGGCTCATCGGCGAGCAACAGTGCCGGAGCATTCGCCAACGCTCGCGCGATGGCAACACGCTGTTGTTCTCCGCCAGAGAGTTGCGGCGGACGATGCTGAACGCGATGCCCCAATCCCACGTACGACAACAACGTCTTCGCCCGCTCTCGGCGTTCCGCCGGCTTGATCCCATTTTCCGCCATCGGAAGCTGCACGTTTTCCGACGCCGTCAGGATCGGCATCAAATAGAAGCGCTGAAAGACGAACCCGATGTGCTGCAGCCGGAACCGCGTGGCGTCGCGATCGGACAACGTCGCTACGTTCAGTCCGTCGATGACGACATCGCCGGTCGTCGGTATGTCGATCGCGCCGAGCATGTTGAGGAGCGTCGACTTCCCACACCCCGAAGGGCCGACGATCGAGACATAATCACCACGCGCGACGTCGAACGTCACCCCGCGAAGCGCATGCACCCGTTCATCGCCGAACGGGTAGTCTTTCCGCACATCGCGGACGCGCACGACGGGCTCTCCACCATTCGGTTCAGTCATGCAATCGCCTCACGCCGCAACGTCACCGCCAGCGGCAACGTTGCCGCTCGCCACGCGGGATAAATCCCGGCCAAAATCCCCGCCAGCGTCAGCCATCCGAGGGCGATCCAGGCATCTTTGGGTTGAAAGAGAAAGAAATCGATCGCCCGAGGGAGTCCCGGGAACGCGGACAGGATCGCATTGAGATACCGCGCGGTCCCGATGCCGAGTCCGAGCCCTATGATGGCGCCCGTAACGCTGATCGTGACCCCTTCGAGCACGATTTGCTGCACCACGTGCCACGCCGACACACCGATCGCGCGCATCACGCTGATTTCACCAACGCGTTCATTCACCGACACCGTCATCAGCGTCGTCACGAGCAGAAAACCGACCAATAAGCTGACCGCACCGAGGATGAACGAGAGTTGGCGAAAGTAACTCAACCGTTCGTCGACCTGCGCCAACGCCGATTGCGTCGAGATCGCGGTCACCCGCGGAATGTGCGTTGCGATCCACGTCCGGACCGAATCGACGTTCGTTCCCGCCCGAGCGCGAATCATGAATAGCGAGACACGATCAGCGCCCGCATCGCCGCGCATGGCTTGCACCGTCGCCAACGGCAGCGCGACAGCCCGCTGCCCCGACGACGTATAGAGAAATTCACCTTCACCAGTCACGACGAGCCGGCGCCGCATCGACGACGTGCGCAATTGTGGATCGTATCCCCCCGCGACGTCGAGCGTATCACCGAGATGCGCGCCGGTCGCCGCGAGCACGTCGGCGTTGGCGACCATTGCGTCGGGAGCCAGAATGTCGGTGCCGCGCCGCAGCTCGTAATCTCCCTGTACCGACGGCATCACTCCGAGCGCGAATGTCGCCACGGCTCCAGTTGACCGCGGAATGTACAACGTCGCGCCAAGAACCGGACTCACCGTTTCGATCTCAGGATTCTGCCGAAGCGCCGCCATGATCTCGGACGCTCTCGCAATCGTCGCGTCCGTGTCGAACGGCAGCGTCCCTTTGGGAGAAACCCGGAGCTGAAATCCCTTGGACAACAGCAAGCTCCGGAACGACTCCCGCATCCCACTCGACAACATGACCATGTCGAGCAACATCGCCGTCGCCACCGCGATCCCGAGCACCGACAAGATAGTCCTGGTCCGATGCCGCCGGAGCGACGCAACCGCAAGAATGAGCCGCATTTCCTATCGTCCGAACAAGGTGAGTGGTGGCGTCCGCACCAATCGCCATGACGCGAGCACGCCTGCCCCCACCCCGAGAATCACCGAAAGGACCACCGCGAACATCACGATGCTGGGCGACACGAGCGCGAACGCCAGCGGCGTCCGATACACCGCCCGATAGTGAACGTTGACGATCGTCGACGCAATCCACCCGATCCCCGCGCCCAACGCGCTCCCCAGCAACGCCACCAACGCCGCTTCGATCACCACAGACCGCACCACCGACACTGCCGAAATCCCCATCAACCGCAGCGCCGCCACATCACGTCGGCGTTCTTCGACTTTGAGGAGCATGATGCACAGCAAGAAGATCGCGCTCGCCACGATCGTGATGACACCGATCGCTCGATGAAATCGGCTCACGACCTGAAACGTCTTCGACGTCTCGACGGCAATCTCGCGCGAACGATACGCATGAAAGCCGAACGCCACCCGATTGACGGCCGCGATCGCGGCGGTCGTCCCCGCGGTATCACGCGTCGCAATCGCGAACCGATCGACTCGGTCACCGTAGTTGGTCACCGTTTGCAATTGATCGAGATGCATCCGCACGCGATATTCGCTTCGCGCGATCTCAGCGGGATCCGCGCTGCGCCGGGTAATTGCACCGACGATGACGGGAATCCCCACCGAGTCCGGTGCGGCGCTGACGTGCACCGTGTCGCCAACATGCAGCGACAGATCCGACGCCATTCGTTCGTCGATGGCAATGGTCCGGACAGACACTCGTATAGAAGGCTGTCCGGAATTCTGTACGGGGAGCTGCTGCGCCCCACTCGCGACCGTTGCCACGAGTGCGACGCACACACCGGCAATGGCTACTCGAAGCACTCCTCGCGGGACGGAATGGGCGCGCCATGCGGATCGTGCGCCGGATCGCCAAGCGCGCGCGCCATCCGGTCGATCAACTCTTCCGACGCGGCATGCTCCAACTGCTCGGCTTCGGCGTGCACGTCTCGCCACGTATAGCCGAGCACGTTGACGAGATACGTCTCGATGATGCGATGCCGGCGAACCGTTCGGAGCGCCGCCTTCCGCCCTTGGCTGGTCAACTTGACCCCGCGATACCGCTCGTACTGCAGCCACCCCTGCTCCGCCAACCGCCGCACCATCCCAGTCACCGACGCCGGCGCGATCGAGAGACGATGCGCGATGTCGTTCGTCGGCGCGCTCCCCGAGATCGATTCGAGCTCGTAGATCACTTTGAGATAATCTTCGACCGGCCCGGTCAACGGCGGAGTCGTCGTCATGACATCCACCCTCGCACAGCTTGGACCAAGAGCCAGATGTTGAGCACCGCGATGATCGTCGCCACGAGGTACGCCAACCACTTGAGCCACCACGCGTTGGCGAACTCGCCCATCTTGGCGCGATTCGACGTGAATTGCACCAGCGGGAAGACCGCGAACGACAACTGCATGCTGAGAATGACCTGGCTGAACACGAGCAATTTGGCCGTCCCACTCTCCCCATACATCGCCGCCACGATCGCCGCCGGAACGACCGCGATCGATCGCGTGATCAGTCGCCGCACCCACGGCTTGAAGCGCACGTCGAGAAACCCTTCCATCACGATCTGGCCGGCCAGCGTCCCCGTCAGCGTCGAGTTCTGTCCCGAGACGAGCAACGCGAGCGCGAACACGGCGCTCGCGCCAGCGCCGAGCAACGGCGTCAGGAGCTTGTGCGCATCCTGAATCTCCGCCACATCGGTATGCCCCGACGTATGGAACGTCGCGGCCGCCACGATCAGGATCGCCGCATTGATGAACAGCGCGATCGTGAGCGCGATGGTCGAATCGATGAACGCGTACCGAACCGCTTCGCGCCGCCCCGCACGCGTCTCGTCATACTGCCGAGTCTGCACGATGGACGAGTGCAGATACAAGTTGTGCGGCATGACCGTGGCGCCAAGAATGCCGACCGCCACATATAACATCGTCGGATTGCGCACGATTTCCGTCGTCGGGACAAAACCGTGCAACACCGCCAGCATCGGCGGACGCGACAATACCAACTCGAAGACGAAACAGAGCCCGACCGTCGCGACGAGCGCGATGATCAACGCTTCGAGGAGCCGGAAACCGCGATGTTGGAGAAAGAGCACGATCAGGACGTCCAACGTCGTAATGATGACGCCCATCGTCAACGGAATGTGGAAGAGCAGATTCAGCGCGATGGCAGACCCAATGACTTCCGCGAGATCACACGCCGCGATCGCGAGCTCACAGATCACCCATAACGCGATTGCGACGGGTCGGGAATAATGATCCCGGCACGCCTGCGCCAGGTCGCGCCCCGTGACGATCCCCAACTTCGACGCGAGCCCTTGGAGCAGAACCGCCATGCAGTTGGCGAGCAGGATGACGCTGAGCAGCGTATAGCCGAACTGCGACCCACCGGCGAGGTCGGTCGCCCAGTTCCCCGGGTCCATGTATCCGACCGCTACGAGGTACCCCGGCCCGGTGAACGCGAGCACCTTGCGCCACCACGGTCCCTGGGTCGCGATCGGGATGGATCGGTGCGAATCGACCAGGCTCGGTGTGATCCGAGCCCGGCGCCATCCTTCATCAAACGTTCGTTCTTTTTCTTGTGGAAGTGGAGCGTGCGCCATTTCTACAAGTTAGTCTATCCTAAAATTATTTCAATCCTCGATGTCCCCGCCCGACTCTGCCCAGCCGCGGAAGCCATCTTTCAACGAAGAAACATTTGGATAGCCCATCTGCTGCATCGTCTCGGCCGCCAGCGCCGACCTGTTCCCGCTGGCACAGTAGATCACCACCGTTTTCCCCCGGTCGATCTGCCCCTCCACCTTCCCTTCCAGCTGGCCGCGCGGAATGTGGAGCGCGCCGGGGACGTGCCCCAAATTCCACTCATTCGGCTCACGGACGTCGAGAAAGACCACACCGTCGGTGGTATGCCGAGCGATGGCGTCGGCGGGAGAAATTTCGGTGATGCGCTGTTTAGCCTCGGCGATGAGGTCGGCACCCGTTTTATAGGCAGTCACGTGCGTCTCCTAGCTGCGTTTTTTACAATGAAGGAATTCCGTCCACCTCGAGCGCGAGCCCATCCGCGTCCAACGTGGCCGAGCCGCCGAGTGGGATCGTCCACTGTTCGGGGATGTGGCCGATCGGGAGGCCGGCGACACAGGGAATGTTGAGCGCGTCCGCCACCTCGCGCAACAGGGCGTCGAACGCCGCCGTATCATCCCCGGTCGCTGTATCCGCATCATCGTACGTACACTGCCCGAACGCGATCCCGGCGATCCCGTCGCCCCCTCCGGACATCAAGATTTGTTGCAACATCCGGTCGACCCGGTAGACCGGCTCATTGACGTCTTCGAGCACGAGAATCGCGTCCCGAAAATTTGGCGCGTACGGCGTCCCACACAACGCGCTCACCAGGGCGAGATTTCCGCCGACCAAGCGGCCGCGCGCGATGCCGGATTTGATCGTGCGTGCACCGTGTGCCGTGCCGCACGAGTTCGTCCCAAAGACGATCGCACGTTCCAACGAATTGCGCGAAAATGGCGTGAGTACTTCACGCGCTGTCGGTCCATGATATGTAATGAGGTTACACCGTTGTCCGACCGCGCAATGGAGCGCGGTGATATCAGAATACCCGAGAATCGTTTTGGGAGATGCGCGCAACGCGTCGTAATCGATACGATCTAAGAGACGCATCACCCCATAACCACCGCGAATGCACCAGACTCCATCGATCGCGGGATCCCGAAGCGCCCGGTTCAAATCTTCGAGTCGCGCCGCATCCGAACCAGCAAGATATCGTTCACGTTCGAGCACATGTGCGCCGGTCACCGGCTCCCATCCCAAGGCTCGTACGTTCGTTTCGGCGCGTGCAACATCATCCGCGTTTCGCACCGGTCCAGCCGGTGCAACGAGTGCGATACGCGCTCCTGATCCTAATGGTCGAACGTGTGAATACGAGTGAAGTGGCACAGAATTTCAGCGGCGAGAGGACACAGAATAGCCTTAGATCCCCATGAAATTTGGCACATGCGTTGCCCCTTGTCACATCGTCAACACTCTACTCTTTCTGAGGAACTGTACATGCCCGGTTCAAACAAAAATTCCAACAGCAATTTGAACAGTTCGACTTCGTCGAACCGCGAGGAGAGCGGAATGCGGGGAAGCCAGGGGAACACCGATCAGTTCGAGTCCGGCAGCTCCAGGAGCGGCCAGACCGGCAACGTCGGGGGCAACTCCGGCTCGCGCGGAACCAATCAGGGGATTGGCGACGAAGATTCACTCAACAACAGAGATCTCGACTCCCAACGGAGCGGCTCGTCGAGCTCGGGGACACAGGGGAAGACGGGAACGCAAGGAAACAAGAGTAGTGGCAACAGCGGGAACAGTGGCAACAGCGGAAACAGTGGCAACACCAACCGCGGTTCGTCCGGCTCGCGCTGAGCACGCTCTCCGGCTTGAAAATGTAACGGCGGCGTCTCTCGGAGACGCCGCCGTTTTGTTGCCATTCCCCGGACAGATAATGACGAAGCAAACTCCGTAAAGAGCTCATATCTTTCGGAGTGTCGATCACAACACCTTCATTGATGGGACCGATCGAATCGTGGATCCACGCCCATCCATTCTGGTTTGCCTTCGCGCTCACCATTCCTTGGCTTGGCGCGCAGCTGACCACCATGATACGGTTGTCCCACTCCCGTTTCCTCCACGACGAATCCGACGCCCCTCCGGCACCGGCACCCTTAGTTGCAGTCATCATCCCGGCCCGGAACGAAGCGCACAACATCGCCGCATCCGTCCAAGCCGTTCTCGCGTCCCATTATCCCGCGCTCGAGGTGATCGTCGTCGACGATCATTCCACGGACGATACCGCGCGCATTGCACGTGACGCTGCGAACGACTCACGCCTCCAACTCCTCGCCAACCCCGATCTCCCTCCAGGTTGGTTCGGCAAACAGTGGGCGTGTCAAAACGGCGCGAACATCGCCACGGGCGAAATCCTCCTCTTTCTCGACGCCGACACGATCATCGCCCCCGACGCCATCCCCCGCGCAGTAAACGGGATGTCTCGCACGAATGCCGCACTCTACTCAGTCGTCAGCCGGCAAGAGATGCATTCATTCTGGGAACGATTGATCCAACCACAAATTTTCACCACACTCGCCAGTCGCTACGGCGGAACGGAATCCGTCAATCAATCACGTAACGCCGTCGATAAAATCGCGAACGGACAATTTCTGATGATCCGGCGCGCCGACTACGTCGCCCTGAACGGCCACGAATCGGTCCGCGAATACGTCGCGGAGGATTTGATGCTGGCACAAAAATATTTCCGCGCCGAAAAAAAGACGGTCGTCGTGGCGAGCAGAGACGAAGTCGCCACACGGATGTATACCTCGCTCCCCGAGCTAATTAACGGCTGGCGCAAAAATGTCTACGCAGGCGGACGACACGCAGTCCCGGGCGGAGCGATCGGACAATTCTTCTTCCCGGTGATGCTCCTGGCGTCACCACTCTTCCAACTCGCCCCGGTCGGAATTCTCATCGTCGCGCTCGCCGGGCTCCTCTCCACACCGTGGCTCCTCTGGTCAGGGGTCACCACGCTGTCATGGCTCTGCTGGTGGATGATCGTGTATCGCCTGAATAAAATCCCACTCCACTATACGTTCTACTTCCCGATTGGCGCCACACTCATGGGATATATCTTCACAACGGCGATCATACGCGGCTACCAAGTTCAATGGAAGGGCCGCGCCTACGAAACGGCACGCCCATAGCAACCGTCACGTTTGCAAAATTTTGCAAAGAAATGACCGCGCCGGTCGAAAAATGACCACGCGCTAAGAGTCGGTACACGCATATGATGCAGACGTGAACTCGATCACGTCTGCATCCACGCTCCTCGCCACCGGCTCCCGCACCGAGCTCCTCGCCTCACTGGGATTCGCACCAGCACGCACCCTGGACGCAGTCGCCCAAGAACGACTCGCCCTCCCCCCAACAGTCGAAGACGCCGCGGTCGCACGCGGCGACGGCGCGCTCCGCGCACTCGTCGTCACGCTATCCCCAGACGCGCACGCACGTGACACGCTCGCGAAAATCGCCGCGAAGCTGTCGTCACGCGTCCCCCACTTGCTCTGGCTCCTGATCGCGACCCAACGAAATACGTCGCTCCTCACGATCGCCACATGGCGCGCCGCACTCCCAACACCACAAGTCGCCGCCCTGGTCACCTACCGGGACCGCATCGTCGAGAGCGACGCGGAAACGCTCTGCACACTCACCTCGATCGACACCTCCGCGACCCCAGAGGCCGCAGACCTTCTCCGCCACGCCCGCTGGTTCGATATCCTCGGGAGAGAAGCAGTCACGTCACGATTCTATCGAGCCCTGCACACGACGACGAAAACGCTCGCGAGCTCACTCGCGAGCCCACTCGCAAAGGTCCCACAGGAAGACGCCGCCACGATCGCGCTCCTTTACGTATCACGACTCTTATTCCTCTCGTTCCTCGAAACGAAAGGATGGCTCAATAACGATTTCGCGTTTCTGATGAATGGCTTCGTCACCACGATCGCGAACGGCGGCGACTACCACCGCAAGGTACTCCTCCCACTCTTCTTCGGCACGCTGAACACACGCCCAACAGAACGCGCCACACGCGCCCACGCGTTCGGCAAAATCCCATTCTTGAATGGCGGCCTCTTCGCCCGCACGCCCCTCGAACGTCGCTTCCCCAACGCGACATTCGACGACGACGCACTCGGCACGCTCTACGAATATGTGCTGTGCAAATTCCGATTCACGCCACACGAGGAATCAACGACCTGGTCCGAAGCCGCAATCGACCCCGAAATGCTCGGCAAAGCCTTCGAATCACTCATGGCCGCCGATCAACGCCGAAGCGCAGGCGCGTACTTCACACCACAACCCCTGGTCGAACGAATCACGACGTCGGCACTCGTGGAAGCGCTACACAATGAGCACGACACGCCAGAGACGATACGCGCAGCGCTAGCGGGATACACGCTCTCACCTGAAGCTCGCGGACGCCTCCTCGATCGAACGACGGAAATCCGTATCCTCGACCCAGCCTGCGGCTCAGGCGCATTCCTGGTCCACGCCCTCGAAACAGTCGCCAAACTCCGCGCACACCTCGGCGACCCCATTCCCATCAGCGCGATCCGCCGCCAAGTCCTGACACGCTCGATCTTCGGCGTCGATCTCCACCCGACAGCGGTCTGGCTGTGCGAACTCAGACTCTGGCTATCAGTCATGATCGACTCGGAGGAGCAAGACCCGATGCGCGTCCTCCCACTCCCAAACCTCGATCACCAAATCAGAATCGGCGACTCACTCGCCGGCGGCACGTTCAACACACCCATCGACGCCCCAACAGCACGCACGATCACCGCGCTCCGCGAACGCTACGCCCGAGCCAACGGCCCCAAAAAACGCACGCTCGCAAGACTGCTCGACCGTACGGAACGCCAACGCGCACTCGCCACGCTCGACCGCGAGCTGACATCAGTCCGGTCACGCCGTCGAGACGTAGTCACCGGCGCCCGATCACCCGATCTCTTTCACCAACGCGACCGCTCGGCGTCGACGACGAAATCATTGCAAGAGCTCCGCCGAACGATGCGGCGCCTCTACGCACGCCGCAAAGCTATCGCTGACGGCGCCGCACTCCCATTCGCCTTCACCACACATTACGCTGATATCGGGCGACTCGGCGGCTTCGACGTGATCATTGGCAACCCACCATGGGTCCGCCCACATCATGTCCCCCCAACAGCACGCGCACACTTCCGATCGACGTTCGCGACGGTGCGAAACGCCGCCTGGAAAACAGGCGCATCAGCGGCGAAGGTGAGCCCCGGATTCGGCGGCCAAACAGACCTCGCCGCACTCTTCCTCGAACGCGCAACGGACCTGCTCGCCCCAAACGGCGCACTCGGACTACTCGTCCCCGCCAAACTCTGGCGCTCGCTCGCGGGCGGCGGCATCCGCGCATTCCTCCAACTCAAAACACAAATCACCACACTCGAAGACCTCTCGACCGCTCCGCCAACGTTCGACGCGGCAGTCTACCCATCGATCGTCGTCGCACGCCGCCCCCAAGAATCGATCCCTCCAAACGAGCTCCATCCCTGCACCACGACGGTACACACCAACAAAACGACGTTTCACTGGACAGCACCCTTCAACACGCTCCCATTCGATACGTCACTCGGCGCCCCATGGCTCCCCATCCCCCCACACGTTCGCTCGGCATTCGACTCGCTCAGCCGCCAAGGGATCCCTCTCTCCCATTCGCTATTGGGACGCCCATACCTGGGCGTCAAATGCGGCTGTAACGCGGCATTCATTGTCCGCGACGTCGGCGGCGATCACGCAATCGCCCGCGTCGAGTTCACACATCGCACCACTCACCAATCGCCAGCCACATACGTCGAACGCGATCTCCTGCGCCCATTGATCCGAGGTGAATCGATCCGCCCATGGTCACTCACCCCAACGCAAGAACAAATCATCTGGACACACGATCGGTCAGGTGCTCCGCTCCACGAGCTCCCAGAACACGCCCGCACCACCCTCACCCCGTGGCGCCAAAAGCTCCAATTCCGCAGCGACGCGAGACACCGGCGCCGATGGTGGTCACTGTTCAGAACCGAAGCCGCGGATGCCACACTTCCACGCGTGGTCTGGAGCGACATCGGAAAATCCCCGCGCGCAACGGTGATTCAGGCGGGAAACGTTGCGGTGCCATTGAACAGTTGCTACGTAGTCCGCGCACCCTCCGACCACGATGCACTCACCCTCATGACGTTGATCAACTCACCGATCATCGCCGCATGGCTCGCCACACTCGCGGAACCAGCCAGAGGAGGGTACCATCGCTTCTTGGGCTGGACGATGGCGCTCCTTCCCACTCCACGCGACTGGCACCGCGCAACGACGCTCCTCGCCCCACTCGGCGAACGCGCGCTCCGCGGCGACATTCCCAGCGAAGACGAGCTTCTCGAAGCGACGCTAGCCTGCTACCACCTCGCACACGCCGACGTCGCTCCCCTACTCGACTGGATACACCAATGATTCCGGTCGCACTCCCACACCTCTGCCACACGATCGCCACTCATCTCCTCGGCGAACAAAGTGATAAGACTCGAATCGAAGTAGGCCAAATTCACCTTCACCCACATCAAATCACAGCACTCCTCCGCATCCGCGCCGCCCTCGCGGAATTCGGCGGAGCACTGCTCTGCGACGAAGTCGGACTCGGCAAAACCTACGTCGCTCTGGCCGCGGCCCAACAATTCCACCGAATTTCAGTCGTCGCACCAGCAGTGCTCCGATCGATGTGGATGGACGCACTGCATCGAAGCGATATCCAAGCGGAATTCATCTCGTTCGAACAGCTCAGCCAACTCACCACCCCTATCTCGACGCAAAATGACTTCGTCATCGTCGACGAAGCACACCACGCCCGCACCCCATCCACGAAACGCTACGCCGCACTCGCCCAACTCTGCGCAAACGCTCAACCCCTCTTCCTCTCCGCAACCCCAATTCACAACAAACGCGACGACCTCGACGCACTCCTCACCCTCATCGTCGGAGATCGCGCAACGTCACTCACCCCAGACGAGCTCGCGCGACTCATCATCCGTCGCACCAAACGGTCCGACGGCATCACAATTCAATCACCCGTCGTCCACCCTCCACGCTGGCAACGACTCCCAGGCGACGAAACGATCCTGCACGACATTCAACATCTCCCTCCATCAGTCCCAACATCGGACGGAGAATCAGCCCACGCACTCCTGGTTCACTCACTCGTGCACCAATGGGCCTCCAGCGAAGGCGCGCTCCGCGCCGCACTCCAACGTCGGATCACTCACGCCACCGCCATCCTCTCCGCACTCGACGCCGGTCGACACCCATCGGCGCACGATCTCCGCCTCTGGACACATGGTGACGACGTCACCCAGCTCGCCTTCCCCGAGCTCGTCTCGACCATTACAGCCGACGCACCAGCACTCGCGACACGCGTCCGCGCACACGTCGAGGCGCTCCACCAGCTCCGCCAACGCTTGATCCCTCGCTCCCTCAACGACGACCAACGCGCCACGACACTCCGCGAGATCCGGCTCCGCCACCCACACCAACGCATCGTCGCGTTCTCACAATACGCGGCCACCATCCACGCGCTCTTTCGCGCCCTTCGCAACGACGGCCACGTCGCCGCACTGACCGCGACGGGTGGCGTCGTGGCCAACGGAACGATCTCACGCGAAGAAGTCCTTACTCGATTCACAGGCGTTTCAGCAGTTACGATGACGCACGCACACGCCATCACGCTCCTGATAACGACCGACCTCCTCAGCGAAGGAGTCAATCTCCAAGAAGCATCCGTCGTCGTTCACCTCGATCTCCCCTGGACTCACGCACGACTCCAACAACGCGTCGGTCGAGTGGCACGCATCGGTTCGAAGCATCGCTCTGTCTTCGTGTATGGGTTCCTCCCATCAGAAGACGCTGAGCACGTATTACGCTCCGCAAAGATCATTCGCGCCAAAGCGGTGACGACCGCCAAATCCATTGGACGAGCAAGCATTCCGGAAGACGTCGAAATCATCCGCGCCACGCTTTCGCGTTGGCGTCTCGACACTCCATCGCCTCGATATCACGATACGCCATTGGAACGTCACCCACTTGTCTCCGTTACCCCATCTCCCTACCTCGGTGCATTGGCAGCCCTGGCGATAGACGGCAATCCAATCATCGTTCACATCGATCCAACCGGAACCGTTTCCACCGCCCCGCACCATCTTCGATCGATCATCCACACGATCGACCCATCCGTCGATTGGTCACGCACGAAAATCTCACGTGCGGTCGTACACGAACGCTGTCGCGACATCGAACGCTGGTTCGCCGGACGACAAGCCGCATATGATGCCGGCGTTTCACATTCCGTCGCGACGACACGCCTCGCCACGCGTCGGCGCACATTACTTCGTAGCATCGCGACGCTCGGGACACGCTCTTCCATCACTCGCCGCACACGGCTCGCCCCAAAAGCAGCCGCCGCCCATCGCTCGCTTTCCAATCCATCTGCGCTTATTACAGAACGATCGTTCAATTCGAGGAATCCTCTTCTTGAGAGTACCAGTGAACAACTGTTCGAGCCCTATCTCCCTACAGAAGCAGGCAAGGCTTTTCCAGAGATGGGCCCCGGCACGACCCTCGAAGTGATCGCTCTCCTCCTCCTGGCACCATGCGGTTAGTTTCGCCTCATGTCCCACCCCCAGTCATCACCGCGCCCATATGCCGTCCTGTTCGACCTCGACGGCACGTTGATCGATTCGATCACCCTCCTCCTCGAAAGCGTCAAACACGCCTTCGACGGCTTTACCGGCAACGTCCCAACGCCGGATGAATGGATTGGTGGCATCGGAACACCACTCGCGAAACAGCTCGCCGAGTACGCTCGTTCCCCTGAGGAAGTCGAAGCGCTGACGGCGCGATATCGCGCGTTCCAACAAGAGCATCACGATCGCTATACCAGCGTCTATCCGGGCACCCTGGAGACGCTGCAGGCACTCCGCGACGCCGGCCACCCCATGGGGATCGTCACGAGCAAAGGAAACGCGATGATGGATCGAGCCCTCGCGTTCACCGGGATCGCGCCATTCATGGGCTCGACGATCGGCTGCGATTCGTGCGACCGCCACAAACCCGACCCCTATCCCGTCCACCTCGCCCTACAAGAGCTCGGCTACGCCCCGCATGAGGCCGTCTTCGTCGGCGACTCGCCGCACGACATGAAAGCCGGGAATGCGGCCGGTGTCGTCACGATCGGCGCCCTCTGGGGCCCATTCACCCGCGAACAGCTCGTCCCGACGTCGCCAACCCACTATTTGGACCGGATCGCCGACCTCCCGCCCCTCGTCGAACGCATCCAGAACGCCCAACCGGTGTAATATTCTAGGACGGATGTCGACGATGAATGTCGGCGCGATGTCCGTGCTCCACCTCGATCGCCTTTACCCCTTTCCTGCCGGAGTTGTAACCTCATGGGCTTCTCGGTCCCGACTGCGGGCCTTGTTCGCACGGGCGAAGAACGCGCGACCCTCGTTCGCCGCACATATACGCTTGTCTTTGTCAGCATCCTGACGACGATGGTCGGCGCTACGTATGCGCTCACCAACGTCGCACTCATGCAAGCGGTCGCACAGCACCCGTTCCTGAGCGCGATCTGCCTCTTCGTGCCGCTCATTGCCGCACAGGGCGCTCGGACGCGCTTCCCCATGAACGTGGCGATGGTGCTCCTGTTCACGCTCGCCATGGGGGTCTTCCTCGCCCCCGCACTCGCATTGTACGAATCGCGGAGCCCGGGGATCCTCACCCAGGCAGGCGCGCTGACCATTGGCGCCTTCGGGATCCTGACCCTCTACGCCTTCATCAGCCGACGCGACTTCTCCGCATGGGGGAGCTTTTTGATGGTCGGGTTGTGGGTGCTGATTGGTACGTCGCTCCTCAACATGTTCTTCCACAACGCCTTGGCTGATCTCTGGATCGCGTCGGTGTCGGTCCTGCTCTTCAGCGGACTGCTGATCTTCGACACCTGGCGTCTCCGGAACGTCTTCGGTCCCGACGACTACGTCATCGCCGCCGTTCAGATCTACCTCGATCTCCTCAACCTCTTCCTCGCCATCGTCCGCATCCTCGGCGGTAGCCGCCGGAACTAAGCAACGATTGCGGTAAAAGCCAAAGACGAAACGGCGGGGGCAACCGATGTGGTTGCCCCCGCCGTTTTGCATTGTCACCCTGTCACCCGTGTCGCTCGCTACCGCTCCGCGGCAAAGTCGATCTCGTTCGCCATGTCGAGGTCTTTCTGGGTGATTCCCCCCGAATCGTGCGTCGTCAGCGAACAAGTGATTTTCGTGTACCGGATGTCGATGTCCGGATGATGCCCGGCAGTCTCCGCCGCCTGCGCCACCCGCACGACAAAATTGATCCCAGCCGGAAAGGTGTTGAACGAGTACGTTTTCGTCAGCATATCCCCCTTCCGAGTCCACCCAGGGTGAAGCTGGCCCAGCCCGCGTTGGATCGCGATGTCGGACAGCAACTCGTTACGATTAAGATTCATCATGGCACTCGCTCCGAAACATTTGGTTCTTCTAGCGGCCTTCCCTCTCGCGCTGGCGGCGCAACAGAGTCAGCCTACGGATACGACCAACACGACATCCACGACAACATCGCGTCCCTCCCAGGCTCCTTCACGGGCGCACTACTGGAGAACGCTCACACTGGGCTTCGCGTCGAGCATCCTCTTCCACGAGTCGGCGCATGTTGTCACAGCCATGGCCGTCGGGGCGCACCCTCACATTGGCTTCGATAAGGGACGTCCCACAATCTACTCAGGGATCAATGCAACAAGCGATCCGCACAAACAATTCCTATTTTCGAGCGCCGGACTAACTGTCCAGGCAATCCTCGACGAAGGAATTCTCGACGTCCCACACTCCCGCGGCAGCGCATACGAACGAGGACTTCTCACCGGTGGTATTGCCACCGCATTCTTCTACGCGACCTTGGGACGCAACGCCTCGAACAGCGATATCACCTTCATGGCACGCACCTCGTCGCTCAGCAAAACCCAAGCGTCGATGATCTACGCCGGACTCGCCGCGATCCACACGGTCCGGATCGCTCGCGATGGGCACTACGCCGACTTTTTTGTTCGCCCAGGACCGACAGCCGGAATGCGCGTCGGCGTCGCGATCCTGCCCGAGTGACGAAGCCTGAATAGCCCAGAGCGACAGCAAAACCCCGCTCGTATCGCTGTCGCAAAATACGACACGTCGAAAAACGTTATGGTCCCCACACCGTCCCGTCTTGCAACCGCGCGAGCGGATGCAATCCAAGCAACCCTGCGATCGAATCAGGAGCGACCACGTCCGGGCTCCGCTCGTTGAATCCGACGATCACCCCATTCGACGCACGAAACACTGTCCCGAACTCCGTAAGCGACTCCCTGACGTCCGTCGAGTCGGGTAACTCGCGCGCAATCCGGTGCGCGTGAAAATACACCGCCGGCGGCCAGTTCGAATACAACGTGTGCCCTCGCCCATTCTGCTGCACCCACGCGATCAACGGCGACATCCGCCACTCCTCCGCGGCGAAATCCGATCCGTCAGTCGCCGCTGCGTACGCATCGTTGAACGTCACTGACGCCGCCATCCCAATCCAGGCAAGCGCGAGCACGCTCACCAACACATGCACCGGACGATGGTACGCGCGCCACCAATGCGCGACCGATACGACGATCATGATCTCCAGCAACACGATCACCGGCGAGAGAATGCGCCAATCGAATGGAATCGTCCCCCCCACCAGCAACCGCGCCGCGCACGCGACGCCCAAATAACACGCAATCAACACCCACGACGCACTGATGATGCGCGCGATGAGCTCCGCGGGACGTTGCCGAAATCGCGACGATGCCGTGTCACGCATCGTCGAAATGACGAGAATGAAGAGGATAAATCCGAGCAGTGCCGCGACAGTGCCGCGCATCAGGCCTTCAGGAGCCAGCGGAGCAAGCCATTGCGCCAGCGTGTCCCGCATTTGCCCGATCGTCACAGACCATCGTCCGTAGATCGCCAACACCATGTCGCCGTGCCGATCCTTCGCCATCGCCGTGCGTGCGATCCAGGCACCGAGCACGAGCGCGGGAATCGCGGCGACCGCGACGGCGCGCCAGAAGCGGCGGCGCCATGCATACCGCTGATCGGCGAGCGTCCACAAGACCGCCGCGGCCGCGACACTTCCACCGACGTATCGCGTCATCACAGCGGCCGCGCCAATTACACCGAGCCGGAACAATCCGTCGCGCGCATACACGAACGTCGCGAGCGCGAGCGTGAGAATGGCGATGAACAACGGCTCGCTCAATACCGACAGATGTACGTCGAAGATCGCCGGTGTCGTGAACACCACCAGCGCCGCGACGACCCCCGCGGGCGTGCCAACCGCCCCAGCCACGAGCAACGTCACGACAAAAGCCGTGACCGCCGCCGCAAAGACGTTTACCACTCGCGCCGACTGGATCGCCGGCGCGCCGGTCATCATGGGAATGGCGATCGCGGCAGGATATCCCGGCGGCCAGAGCATGAGCGCCGACGTCGAGTCCGGACGTGACCAGTCGCTCGTCGGGACGCGGAGCGTTCCGCGTGTATGCAATGATGTCGCGACCCCGACGTAGGCCATGCCGTCGGGATCGAGCCCCGGTCCTGGCGGCTGTGTGGCCGAAAATACGAGAAGCGCGGCGACCAAGGCCGCCGCGCTCGCTGCAAAGAACCGAGGTGGTCGCAATACCGATGTTATGGTGTGGGACTCGGCGTCGTCGTCGGTGTGGTAGTCGGTGTGGTCGTCGCGGTCGAATCGTTCCCCGTGGTGCTCTTCTTCATTCCGCGCTTCCCTCGCCGAGTCCGATGAACACGCGTCGTCGTGGTCGACGCTGAACTATCGCTCGAAATGGTCGTGTTGCCAAGGGTACCACCCATCCCGACGGCATTATCCGTGGACGTCGTTCCAATCGTCGGTAGGACGTCGTTCGCGCCGAACCCGATGTTCATCGCGCTCAACACCGTCGAGGCATTGCTATTCGATGCGTTGTATTTGCTCGCGCATTTCTTGAGCGCACTGCGAGTCATCCCGTCGAGATGCCCGGTCGTGTGCGTCACGCCACAACCATCATCGCGCAGTTGCTGCTGCAAAGCGATGATTTGAACGCGTGATAACGATTGTGCGGAGAGTGTGGAGAGCGGTACCGCAAGCGGTGCGGCGAGACAACATCCGGCCGCCACTGTCGTGAGATGCAGAAACTTCATAGCTGCCTCCGAAGGGGTGATGCGCGGAACGGCGCACCCCCCCTCCGTGAGCAACTAGCGGGCCGCGAACCGCGCGACGAGCGCGCCAAACCCGAGCAATGCGGCAGCTCCAAGAATGACAGTGCCGGGATTCAACATCACCGGCCGGCGGTACCATGGCTGGATCCGGCGATACGTATCGTCGGGAAGCGCATCCATGATCCGTTTGTGCACGTACAACGGCGTCGTCCGGCTCCGGAGCAACTCCGCTTCATCATTGATTTTGGTCCACAGATCGACCGATTCATTCCCACCGGCGGTCGCTTGAACCATGGCGGCGGGGACATCCCCGTCAAGCCACTGGTGCAGCAACATGACTGCGTTGTTGATTGGAAGTGGAACTTCACGGTCTGCCACCGGCGGTGCCGGACGGTCCGTGGCCGGCTTGGCCGCCGGCTGCGGCACGAACTCGGGTGTGAGCGGCGTGCGGTCTGGGGTGTTCAAGTCATCGAACGGCATCAGGCGTACTTCTCCTCCAGCAAATGTTGCAGCGACTCACGGGCCCGATGGACCCGCATCTTGAGCGCCCCAACGGTTGTCCCCATGAGCTCCGCCATCTCTTCGTACGACCGCCCTTCAACGTGTTTCATCACGAACGCCTCTCGGAGCGAGGGGGCGAGGGCAGCCAACGCCCGGTCCAAATCCGACCGCAGTTCGTTGCGATCCAATTCTTCATCCGGCGTCGAATATGAAGACGGTTGATCGTCCTCTTCGTAACTGACGTGGGTGCGCCGGATGTTCTTGAGCCAGTCCTTACACGCGTTGGCCACGATGCGGAAGACCCACGCATCGAACCGCCCCCGCACCTCCGAGAGGTGCTGGTAGGCCTTGATGAACGACGCCTGCAAAATGTCCTCGGCGACGTCTGGACTCCCCGTCATCCCGAGTGCGTGCCGGTAGAGCGGATCGCTGTATCGGACGACGAGCACCTCGAACGAGTCCCTCGACCCGTTCAACACGCGCCCAATGATTTCCTGATCCAGTTCCGCCTGGTCGACCTGAAGGGTCGCAGCTGTCACGGACGTTACCTGCCGACGGTTGTGTGAGATTCCCCGATAATATCAGCCATTGTATAGACCTGCGCCACCCCGCGGCAATATCTAGGCATAGAAGTGGACGTTCCGGGACCTCGCCTATCCCTTCCGTCCGAGAACGTCCGAATCTACGGTCGCTCGCCACCGCGGCGTGACCAGCTCACATCCTTGCGAATGTATCGGAAAATCATATACTTAGGCGCGATTTCTACCCCTACCCTGTCCAGTGAATCATGGTCGAGAAGTCCGTTACACCTGACGGAAAGACCACCCCGTCCGAAACCCCCTCCCCGACACCCCCAGTTCCGCCCAAGCGGGGTCCCGGGCACCGTGGCGCGGACGTCAAGGACACCGTGGCAGAAATGGCTGCCAAGGCCCACGAGATCAGTCTCGAGGCTGGCAGCAAGATGGCGGCGGCGATGAAAGACGTCATCAACGCCGCCGCCGGCATCACCGGTTTCGTGCTTGAAAGCGCCCGCGACCTCGTCCAGTACATGGTTCGTCGTGGCCAGATGACTCAGGAAGAGGCCGACAAGCTCATCCGCCAGGCGGAAGAAGCGCAAGCCGGTCGTCCTCCTGTCGCGAAGCCAGCGGCTGAAAAGCAAGTCAGTAAGGCGCCAGAGAAGGAGCATAAAGGCGACGCTGACTCGTCAGATGAAGATACAGAAGTAAAAGCGGCGCCAGCGAAGAAGGCTGCGGCCAAGAGCGCGGAAAAGAGCGACAAGGCTGAGCCCGAGAAGGACGCCGAGAAGCCTGCGGCGAAGAAGACGGCCGCGAAGGCACCGGCCGCCGCGAAGAAAGCAGCGCCCGCGAAAAAAAAGTAACCGTGGATGGATGACGGTGCTGGCCCGGTCCGGCACCGTCGTCTCCCCCGCTTCTAGCGCGCTGCATTGATGAATGCCGCCGAGCTGACGATCGCGCTCATCGAGCACGATTCGAGGAATCCCTCGCTCGTTCCAGGCGCGCCGGGCGAAGCCACCGTCGCCCAATTCCTTGCCAATCTGCTGACCGAGTGGCAGTTCGACGTCACCCTCTCCGACGTCGTCCCTGGCCGTCCCAACGTCGTCGCGCGTGCTGGGAAGAAGAACGGTCGTTCGATTATGCTCAACGGTCACCTGGATGTTGTTGGCATCGACGGGATGACCCATCCTCCTTTCCAGCCCATCCAGCGGGATGGCCGCATTTATGGCCGAGGGTCGGCGGATATGAAGGGAGGGGTGGCGGCGATGTGCGTGGCGGCCCGGGACGCCATGCGTGCTGGGCTTGATGGTGAAGTCATCATCGCCGCCGTGATCGACGAGGAGTATGGAAGCCTTGGGACCCAGGCGCTGATCGACGGCGGCATTCGTGCCGATGCGGCGATCGTGACCGAGCCGACGCGTCTCACCATTGCGCCGGCGCATCGTGGCTTCGTCTGGGCCGACATCGACGTGCGTGGCAGAGCGGCGCACGGGAGCCGGTATGATCTCGGTGTCGACGCGATCACCAACGCCGCGCTGATCCTCGCCGAATTGGATCTGTTGCAGCGCAACACATTTGCAACAGTTTCGCACCCGTTGCTCGGGCGCCCGTCGTTGCACGCGTCGACCATTCAGGGTGGCACCGGATTATCGACGTATCCGGATCGGTGCCTCATCGCGATCGAACGTCGGACCATTCCTGGTGAAGACGAGGCAACCGTTCGGCGAGAGATTGACGCGGCCTGCACCGCGGTGCGCCAACGCATCGGGACACTCGACGTCAACGTCACCATTACCGGTGCGCAGGGGCCGAGTGAAGTGGCGGCCGATGCGGAGATCGTGCGCGCATTGTCGGGGGCGTTGCGGCACGAAGGCGCATCGATTGCGATCGAAGGGATGCGTGCGTGGACCGATTGTGCGATCCTGAATGCCGCTGGCATCCCGGCGATCTGCTTTGGCCCGGGCGATTTGTCGCTGGCGCACGCGACAGAAGAATACGTTCCAGTTCAGGAGCTCGAGACCGCGGCGCGCGTGTTGCGCCAGCTCGTGACCAGCTGGTGCAATACATCGCGTTCTCCATCGCACTGAATCATCGACATGCAATTCACTGCTCGTCAGTACAACCTTCTCGAGCTCGCCATCGCGCAGCGCAAGCGCATCGCGATCATTCGACGCGGCTCGGAATATGTCGTTCTTCCGGAGCGCATCATGTTGCGCGCCGGCCGCGAAACGATCGAAACCGTCCAGCCGTCGACGGGGGATCGGATGACCGTCTATCTCGACGAGATCGATGATTTCGAGATCGTCGGTGGCTAGTCGCGTCGACACGCCGTCCGAGCTGGTCGCCGTCTACGCGGACGAATCGTGCCTCGGCAACGGACAAAAAAACGGTGATACGCCTGGCGGAGCCGCGGGGGTCATCGAGTGGCAGCATCCGGAAACCGGGACGATCAAGCGGTGGGACTATTGGATCAGTGAGCCGTCGACCACCAACAATCGCATGGCGCTCCGGTCTGTCATCGAGGCGTTTCGCGGTATTTCCAAAAAAGAGCGTCTCTTCCGCGTCGTCTTCACGACCGACTCCCGCTACGTCGTCGATGGGATGACGTCATGGGTGCATGGATGGGCCGCTCGTGGATGGACGCGGAAAGGTGGAGCGATCGAAAATCTCGCGCTCTGGCAGGACGCGCTGCGGGCGCTCGGGCGTCACGAATGTGAATGGCGCTGGGTGCGCGGGCACAATGGCCAGCCGCAGAACGAGTACGCCAACCATCTCGCGACGCGCGCCGCGGCCGCGCAGAACGACTCCGGGGGGCTCGTCCCGTCGGAATTCGAGACGTGGCTCGGAGCGCATCATGGGAAGGGCGTGACCGCCCAACCGCTCGCTCCATTTCCGTCCCATGATACTTTCAAGGGACGCGCTCGCGCATGGAAGTTGTAAGCAGGAGATACGTCTTCGCCCTTTTCACGCCTCTTCCAACGGGTCAGGCTCCATGGACGATTTAGACCGGCTCTACCGGCGGCTCATTCAGAACATTCGGGCGAAGCGCCCCGAATATCTCCAGATCCCGTTCACCGTCCAGGAGCTGTACGAGCAGCTCGTCCCGTACCGGCACAATCGCCGGGAAATGGCGATCGAGACCAACCAGGACTACGAATCCGCCATCGCTCGGCTCCTCTCGGGCGAACGCGGGTACGTGCACGCCGACCAGGCGATGCAGGAGGCGCTGGTTCGGGAGCTCAATTCCCCGACCGGCGATCCGGGGATCTTCAAAGACTACGCGCAGGCGCAAATTTCCTTAGCGCCGACGAACGATCAGATCGTCACCCCGGCGGTGCCCATGTCCGTCGCCGAACCGCAGGAACGGCAGGAGCCGAGGGAGTCGCAACCGGCGACGACGGTCAAAGACGTCGCAGAGGTGTATGACATCGAGTCACCGGCGACCGGTGCGGCACCGGTCGCCGCGGCACCGGTGACACCAACTGCGACGTTGCTCTCCTCGCTGTCCAGCGTCTCTGTACCGACTGGCTGCCGCTTTTGTGGCGGGACGCTGCCGGAAGGGCGCGACGTCCACTACTGTCCACACTGTGGCGAAAATCTCAAGACCCGGCGGTGTCCCGCCTGTGGCGCTGAGATGGAAGCCGGGTGGACGTTTTGTGTGACGTGTGGACGTCGCGCAGTTGGGTAGAGGCTGATTTGGATAGGAGCGGCGTGGTCAGCCGCATTCATGCATTTATGATGATGTTTGTTTCACTGATGATGTCGGCTGCACTCGCGTGCACGCCGGCGCCCGGTGGCGCTCCCGCGTCGCGTATGGTGGAGGACTCGACGAACGTACGCGGTCTCCCCGTACTCGAGCTACGCCCAACGCGTCCTGCGGCACACACCCTCGTCATTTTTCTGTCGGGTGACGGTGGATGGGCCGACCTCGACGAGAAAATTGGACAGCGCCTCCAATCGCGTGGCGTCTTCGTCATCGGCTTCGACATGCGGGATTATCTTCGCGGCGGCAAACGGACACCGGCCTCGACGGCCTATGACGTGTCGCGCGTGGCCCGGCGATACATGGCGCTGTGGCAACTCGATTCAATCGCGATCGTCGGGTATTCGCGCGGCGCCGACGTTGCTCCCTTCGTCGCCAACCGCATGTCCAGTGACGTCCGGCCCCGGCTGTCGTTGATCGGGATGCTCACGCTGCTGGAACGGGCGAGCTTCGTCTATCACTTCTCTGACCTCTGGCGCATGACGTCAGGGAGCGGCGACACTCCGATCACGCCGGAGCTCCAACAGCTCGCCCAGACCAAGATGCGGATGCTCTGCATTTATGGCAAAGACGAGAAGGAATCGCTCTGCCGGACCGCCCCGGCCGGCCTCATGACCGTGATCCAGCGCGACGGAAAGCACCATTTCGACGGGAACTACGACGCGATTGCCGATATTCTCTATCAAGCGCTCGTGCCGTCGCCAAAAACACCAGCGCGTTCCTGACCTCCTTCAGCCGTGTCCTCCTCGCCTTCCTCCCCAACGAAACAGCACTCCAAGCGGATCGCGCTCGTCCTTGGCGGAGGAGGGCTCAAGGGTTTCGCGCATATTGGGGTACTTCGAGCGCTGTCGGAGCATGGGATCGAGCCCGTCGTCATTGCGGGAACGAGTATCGGGGCACTGATCGGCGCCGCGTACGCCGCGGGTGTCTCGATCGGCGATTTGGCCCAGCGCGCCATTGCCGTGCGGCGGCGCGATTTGTTCCGGATCAATCACATCGGGATGGTGATGGAGCGGATGCGGAATCCCTCGATTTACCTCGAGCATCCGCTCCGGGCCCTCGTTGCGTCCGTCGTTCCGGACGTTCGTTTCGATGAGTTGGCGCATCGGTTGTTGGTCAGCACCGTCGATCTCGCACGTGGAACCCAGGTCATTTGGGGACTCCGTGGCTTGCGGGACGTGAGCGTGCAACAGGCCGTGTACGCATCGTGCGCCCTCCCGGGTTTCTTTCCGCCGGGAGTGGTCGGTGACCGGCTCTGCGTCGACGGTGGGGTCATGGACAATCTCCCCGTTCGCATCGCGGCCCACGACATGGACGCGGTCATCGCGGTTGACGTGGGGACGACGGACCTCCTGCACGCGCGCGAGATCGCCACCGAAGGATTCGCCGCGATCTTCATGCGCGCCGCGTCGACGACGATGCACGAGCTGCAAATCCATCCGCTCCAGGATTGGGACGGTGCTCCAATGGTATTGATCCGGCCAGATCTCGCCAACGTCGGGTGGTTCGACTTCTCGCAAACAGAATTCCTAATTCAGGCCGGGTACGACGCCGCGACCGCCGCGCTGCGTGATTATACCGAATGCGTGACGTCAGCGGGGGGCGTCTTCCCACGGCGCCGACGCCGGATCAGCGTGGATGCAGCCAAGTGCGTCGCCTGTGGATTGTGTGTGTCGCTCGCGCCGGACGTGATGGGGATCACGGGAGGCGCTCCCGCCTATCCACTCCAGCCGTCGGTGGTCTGGTCGCCGGCAGATGGCGACTTCGTCCGGCACTGCCCGACCGGAGCCATCGACGTCACTCCAGACGAGTAATTCGCACGTGCGCGTCGCGATCGTCGGCGGGGGAATCAACGGCGTCATGACCGCGTGGGCCTGCGCTCGGCGCGGACACACGGTCGAGCTGTTCGAGCGCGAGACGTTGATGAGTGGGACGAGTCGCGCATCCACCAAACTGCTGCACGGCGGAATCCGTTATTTGGAAAATGGCGAGATCCATCTCGTCTACGAATCGCTGCACGAGCGTACGTGGTGGACGACGCGCGCCCCGCAGCTGGCGCATCCGCTCCGTCTCTTTCTCCCAGTCTATCGCGGCGTCGGACGCCCTCGCTGGATGCTTGGCGCGGGATTGACGCTGTACGACATATTGGCGTTCCGGCACGGATTCGGACGTCATCGATGGTACGGGCGCGACGACGTCGTCACGCACTTTCCCACGTTGCGGCCCGAGGGATTGATCGGTGCGTATGCGTTCTACGATGCACAGATGGACGATCATGCACTCGGTCTCTGGGCCGCGGACCAGGCGCGCCATGCCGGCGTGACGATCCACGAACATGCGCAGGTCACCCGCGTCGGGCCCGACGGAACTGTACAGATCGGCGACGCAACGCATCGATACGATCGTGTCATCAACGTCGGTGGACCGTGGGCGAAAGCGTTACTCGATGCGAGTGGTATCGCCGCGGATCACGAGCTCGATCTCGTTCGAGGGAGCCATCTCTTTCTCGATGGTTCGCTCACCGACGGGCTGCTCGTGCAAGTTTCCGGAGAACGACGCATCTGCTTCGTACTGCCATATCAGGGACGCATTCTCGTCGGCACGACCGAAGTTCGGCAAACGTTGCAGGAGCCGATCGTCTGCACGCCAGAGGAAAAGACGTATCTCCTCGGGGTGTACAATCAATATTTCACCGACACTCGGACCGTGGACGATGTACGCGGAACGTTTGCCGGTGTGCGGCCACTTCTCCGCTCCGCCATCGATCCCAGCCGTGCAACGCGAGAAGCGGCGATCGAGCGCCGCGGGGATTTGATCACTGTGTTTGGTGGCAAGTGGACCACATCACGCATTCTTGGTGAACACGCCGCCGCTATGCTGGAACGGAACGGCTAAGATTGCGTTGATGCTGGAGCCGGCCCCGGCATGGTGATGAGCCTCGCGCCACGTTGGAATGTGACGTAGGCATATGCCCACTGCAGCAAGACGCTCAACCGGTTCCGGAAGCCGATCAGGTAGGTGATGTGGATTCCCAGCCACAACAGCCATGCCAATCTCCCCGCGAGTTGGATCCGCCCACCGAACAGATTCGCGATGGCTTTGTTCCGCCCGATCGTCGCCAGATCCCCTTTGTTGAGATAATGGAACGGGCGACGTTTTCCTCCTCCCATCGTCGCAAGGATGTTGCGGGCGGCGACGCGCCCTTCCTGCATCGCGACTTGTGCCACGCCAGGCGCTGGAGTGCCATCACGTTGGAGGATGTGCGCCAAGTCACCAATGACGAACACATTGGGGTGACCGGGAATCGAAAGATCCGGCTCGACCAAGACCTGACCAGTTTTGGTAAGCGGAACGTTCAACGTCTTAGCAATGGGCGATGCGACGTTTCCCGCCGCCCAGAAGACCGTTCGCGTGGGAATGACGTGATCGCCGCACGTTACTCCGTGTGCGTCAATGTTGGTGACGCGTGTGTTCGTTCGAACGTCGACCTTGAGTTCCTTGAGATCGTCGGCGGCATGTTTCGCGAGCGATTCGGGAAACGCCGGAAGGAGGCGAGGGCCGGCTTCGAGCAAGATGACCGCGGTGTCGCGCGTATCGACACGCCGAAAATCGCGGCGCATCGCACGACGGGCAATCTCTTGCATCACGCCGGCGAGCTCGCAGCCGGTCGGGCCGCCCCCCACGATGACGAACGTCAGCCAGGCATCGCGCGCTTCGACGGTCTCCGCTTTTTCCGCTTGTTCGAACGCGGTGAGGAAGCGGCGCCGAAGCTCGGTGGCGTCTTCGATCCCTTTGAGGCCTGGCGCGTATTGCTCCCATTCCGGATGTCCAAAATAGGAATGGCGTGTTCCCGTCGCGACGATCAAGTAGTCGTACGAAATAGAGCGTCCGTCGTCCAACGCCACGCACTGCGCCGCGGTATCGATGCGTTCGGCGCCCGCCATGAACACGGTGACATTTTGCTGGCGTCGCAAAATGTGCCGGATCGGTGCACTGACGTCGGACGGCGCCAATGCGGCCGTGGCGACTTGATAGAGCAGCGGTTGAAAGACGTGGTGATTCGTTCGATCGATCACCGTGATGTCGGCATCGGCGTGGCGCAACGTGCGCGCCGCCAAGAGTCCGCCAAATCCTCCTCCTAAAATCACGATGCGTGGCCGAGTGATCACGAGCATCTCCGTCGGTACGTGTTCGAACTGTCCTCGACGCGCGGGTCTTACGTCGTTCGATTCTCCAACCATCGGGCGCCGAACGTCATGACCAGCACGAGCCCGATCAAGAGCACACTGTACGCCGCGGCGGTGCCAAATGCGTAAGCCCGTAATTGGGCGAGTATTTCGATCGAGATCGGCCGGTTCCCGTGGGTATAGAGAACGACGCTGGCGACGAACTCACCGATCGCCGTCACGGCCGCGAGCAGCGCTCCCGCGACGAGTCCAGGACGTGCCGCCGGAAGCACAACACGCCACGGGGTGCGGAGCCACGACGCCCCTAATCCCCGTGCCGCCGGTTCAAGCGAGGGATCCATCTGTCGAAGCGATCCCTGTACCGCGGACGCAACCAGCGGAATGTCGCGCACGAAATACGCGAGCGGAAGAATCCAGAACGTTCCGACCAACAGGATCCGGCCTGTCGCCGGATCATTCCGGTTGAACGTGGCCAAGAGCCCGAGTGCGATAGCGGTCGCGGGGATCGCCCACGGCAGCGCCGTCAGTAGGTCGAGGGCGCGACGCCCAGGAAATGGACGCATCACGACCAGATAGGCCGATGCGAAACAGAAGACGACATTCGCGGCGGTCGCCAACAATGCCATCGTGATGCTGTTGACGATCGGCGTCCAGAGCTGATTCTCCATGAAGAGCCGCGCGTAATTCTCGGTGGTATACGCCGGCGGAAGGAGCTGCGTCGTCCATGCGCCATCTTTCGCGAAGGAGACGAGGACGACCATGAGATGCGGGAGCACCAGCACGAGGACCACGACAGCAGCCAGTATCCCGATGACTGCACGCGCCATGGGCGAGCGAACACGCTTACGAGTGAGACTCCCTTTTCCAGACACGACGTAATTTCCTCTCCCTTCGATCCAACGAAAGAGAAGAAGCCCGGCGATGGCGCTCAACGCGAGCACCGAAGTTTCGACATACGCCAAGCCGATGGCGTCGTTCAATTTGGAGTTCAAAATTTGCGTCGATAGTACGCGCACACCGCCGCCAAAGACGTACGGCGCGGAGAATGATCCGAGCGCATTCATGAACACCAAGAGTGCCGCTCCGCCGAGCGCCGGTGTCAAGAGCGGAAACGTCACACGCCGTAATCGCCGAATCGCGCCACTCCCGAGCCCGACGGCGGCCTCATCCAACGTCGTATCGTATCGCTCGAGCCCGGCAGAGACGAAGAGATAGACATACACGTACATCGTGTACGCGTGAATGAAAACGATCGCGCCGACTCCTGTCAGATGCCAGGGCGCGTGATCCAATCGAAAGAGTGCCTGCGCGAGCCGAGTGATCAGCCCGCTATCGCCATAGAGGAAGAGAAATGAGATGACACCGACCAACGGCGGCAACGCGGCGGGAAGGGTCGCGACGGCGCGCAACAATGTCCGCCCTGGGAAATCGAAACGTGTCAGCAAAAACGCGAGTGGAACGCCGATCGCCAGCGAAGCAATCACCGACGCAACCGCGATGATCAAGCTGTTGACCAACGACTCCACGTCGGACGGCGATTCGGCGAATTCACGCCAATGTCCGAGGCTGCCGGAGATGACCGCGACGTTTGGATATACGACGGTCCACAGCAACACCACGAGGAGTGGTATCGCGGCGAGCAACGCCACGCGGTGCCGGGGCATCGAGTTACTCGGGCACGAATGGAACGGCGCTGTCGACGACGACAGCGACCGGTGTCCCTTCCGCATACTCCCGTCCCGACATCAACTCGACGACGATCTCCGGCGCGAGCGCGACACGATACACGGTTGTCGCCCCAGCATACCGCCGTCCGACGACGGTCCCTGGCCACCCTTCGTCGGCGTCTGGGGCGCCCATCCGGAGCGCTTCAGGCCGAAGGACGACAAATCCGGATCCGGAGGTACCCACAGCACTTCCCCCGTCCCGATTCGGTTTTGTCACCGGCACTCGGCGCATCGTCTCACCGATCGTCGCGACGACGTCTTCCCCCTCGTCGCGAGCCGGGACGAGGGTCGCCCGCCCAATGAACGACGCGACACCGCGCGTGTGTGGATGTGCGTAGAGCTCGCGCGGCGTCCCGATCTGCAGCACGCGCCCTTGCGACAACAACACGATGCGATCCGCGACCGCAAACGCATCTTCCTGATCGTGCGTGACGAAGAGCGCCGGAGCGGCGACACGCCGGAGCATCGCCCGAAGCTCGTCGCGCGTACTGTGTCGCAAGGTGGGATCAAGATTGGACAGCGGTTCGTCGAGCAACAACACTTTAGGCTCGATGACGACGGCGCGCGCCAACGCGACACGCTGCTGCTCGCCACCGGAGAGCTGTTGCACACGTCGTCCTCCCTTCCCGCCCAATCCGACGTTCTCGAGCGCCAATTCGGCGCGCCGTACACGATCACCCTTGGGAACACCGCGCGCTTCGAGCCCGAACGCGACGTTGTCCAACACCGACATGTGCGGAAAGAGGGCATAGTGCTGAAACACCATCCCGAAACCGCGTTTTTCCGGCGGTAACCGGGTGATGTCCCGGTCGCCAAGCGTAACCTGGCCGGCATCAGCCGTATCATAGCCAGCGATGATCCGGAGCGTCGTCGTCTTTCCCGAGCCAGATGCACCCACCAACGCCACCAACTCGCCAGGCGCAACGTCGAACGACACGCCATCGACCGCCACGTGGCCGTCGAATCGGCGCGTCAGTCCGCGGACCGCGAGCCCCTCACCTGTTGGACTCGTCACTGTCACCCCCGTTTTCGGATGTGTGCGTCCCAATACCGCATCCACTCGTTCAAATGCAACGCCAACAACGACCGATCGACCGGCATCGGCCGAATCTGCGACTCGGCGACCCGAATCCACGCGGGCAACGAATCGCGTGGGATGTCCTGCCGAGCGGGTATGCGGAGAAATTTACGCGCGGTGGCGAGCTGGGACGCCTGCGTCGTCACAAATTCATAATAAAGACGCGCCTCACGCGGATGCGCCGTTCCATGCACGATCGCGATGGCATCGACCAGCAACGGCGTCCCACTCGCCGGAATGATGTAGTCGATGGGAAGATTGACCCGGTCGCGCATCGTCGCCACGTCGGGCATGTCCCATAAGGTGATGACCCCTTCCCGCCGCCCGAGCTTCTGATACAGAATGGTCGGATTCAATACGTATTCGCTGGTGTTGGCATCCAACCGCTTGAGCCACGCAAAACCTCGCGCAGGCGATCCCGTCTCCGTGACGCTCCGCGCGATGATGGCGCCGAAAATGGCCCGCATCGTCCCGGACGCAATTGGGTCGCGAATGACGACTTTCCCTCTCCATTTTGGATCGAGGACGTCGTCCCAATCTTTGGGCGCACTGTCGCGCGACACGACGTCAGTGTTGTAGGCGATGACTTCCGGCGTGAGAAAGGTCCCATACCACAAATCACGCGCGTCGTGCGCCTCCGGCGGCACAGCCGCCGCCCAACTCGGCCGATATGGCTCGAGGAGCCCTTCACGCGCGGCCCGCTCGAAGGATTCTGATGGAGCACCGAACCAGACGTCGGCCTGCGGATTGACGGCTTCCCCTCGCACACGGTCGAGCACTTCCTGCGACCCCATGTCGACCCACTGCACGTCGATGTCAGGGTGCGCGCGCTCGAATTCCGCTTCGAAGTATTTGAGCAGCTCTGGCCCGTGCGGCGAATAGACGGTCAACACCGTCCGATGATCTCGCACGCACGCGACGAGAAATACAGCGCTCAGCGCGGCACAGGCGAACGCCGCGGCCGCGCGTGAACGCCATCCGAGGATCATCGCAGCAGGTTGGCGAAAATGCGAACGCCGCCGTTCACCGCGGCTGGAAGTTGCCGGAACAACGCCAGCGTCACGTAGGTGTACGTCCCAGCCCCATACGAGGTCGTCAACAATCCAGCCTTATTGGGCGGCTCACTGGGATCATGCATCTCCAACGCCGCCACATAGTGCGCATCGAACGTACTCGGCATGTACGTCGCCCGCTCCTGCACCCAACGCTCGAAGTCGGCCGGACCGATCCGGTTCGGCGTGGTCAGCACCGGCGACTTGGGGTCGAGGACGGTCACCGGCGCATCTTCCTCGGTCACACGCGCCGCTGGACGCGACAAGGTGATCGGATACGGCATCACACCAGGCTGCGGCATCTCGTTCTGCCCATATTGGACGACGAGATTTCCCCCCTTCTTCACGTAATCGAGCACGTACGCGTTGTTGTCGATCAACGTCTGATTCGATTGATACGCACGCGGTCCCACGACGATCGTCGTGAAGGGTGACAAATCGACGACCGGCAACGACGCTGGATCGATCGTAGTCACGGGAATTCCGAGATCGCTCAATGCCGGTGCAACGTTGTCACCAACCCCCTGCACGTACCCGATGCGAACCCCACGCCGCAACGCGACGTCGATCGAGTGCAGCTGTACAACGGCTGGCGCGTACATCCGCTCGGGCGTGATATGCTCGTACTCGATCGGCGTAAATCCGGTCGTGTACTGTGCGGTGCTGTCCTGGACGACGGCGGCGATGTCATACTCGCCGGCGGGGACAGTCCCACGAACTTTGAACGTCACCGTCCGCGTCGCCCCCGCCCCGAGCGTCACGCTTCGCATGGCGGTATCGGCGCGCAACCCATTCGGAAGACGCAGCGAGACCGACAGGGTACGTGGCGCCGAAAACGATGACCGAAGGGTCAACTGGAATGGACGGTCGATCGTCGTTCCCGCCCGAGCCAGCTCGACGGACCGCGCGAACGAAACCGATACACCCGGCGCAACGACAACCGGACGTTGGACGTCACCGCGCACGGGATCAGCATACCGATACACCGCGGGGACTCGCACGATGACGGGCGCAGGACGTCCGGCGACGCGCACCGGCACTTCGACCCAATTCGACCGCTCACGCGCATCATCCGAAATCGAATCCGATGCCGCCGCGAACAAATCACCATTCCTCGGCTGCGCCAACCAATATGGTTGGGTGATGTGCTCTCCGTGCACGTACACGGTCCGTGAATCAGCACTGTCGAGCATGCCATGCTCGTACACCGAGACCTTCACGGGAACGCTATCACCGAGCGCCACACGCTCGCGATCGGCGAACGCTTCGACGGACACTTGGGCTTCGGCCAACGCCAATGCGTCTCGATCGGCATCGGTCACGACCCGTGTCGTATCGATGCCCGCGAAAATGCTCTTCTCAGCTTTCGCGTCCGTTTCCGCGTTGACGCGAGTTACCTCGCGCCGCAGATACGTGAGCAGTGTCCCCTGCCGTCGCGCGGTTCCAAAGCCCTGGGATTTGTGCTGGCTCCGGCTTTCCGCCGCGATCTCCGCGTACGATTGTCCGAGATTCTCGTTGTACTCGCCGACGTTGAGCGAGATCGTCGCCGTCTCGGGCGCGAACCGCGCTCCGCGATAGAACTTCAGTGGCTGCCACGGCGCGCCGAAACGCTGCACTGGGAACCGCACCGTATCCGCCGCCGCATCGAACACTTCGCGCGCCAGCAATCCCGCCACTTGATGATGCCCGTGTCCGTCGCGTGGCGTCCCCGAGAACACTGAGATGAGGATCTGCGGCCGGAATGCCCGCACCACCTTCACCATGTCGCCGAGGATGGTGTCGCGCGGCCAATGTTTGAAGGTCTCGTCGGCGCTTTTCGAAAAGCCGAAGTCGAACGCGCGCGTGAAGTATTGATGCGCGCCATCGATGCGCCGAGCCGCGAGGAGCTCTTCGGTGCGGATGACGCCGAGTGCTTCGCCGAGCTCGTTGCCGATCAGGTTTTGGCCGCCGTCGCCGCGCGTGAGCGAGAGATACGCCGTCTCCGCGTGATGTCCGCGTGCGAGCCACGCGATGACCGGCGTGTCCTCGTCATCCGGATGGGCCGCGATGACGAGGACCCGGGAATGGACTCCCATTCCGGCTTGCGTTTCACGAAGCGCGGCGATCCCGCGCGTTTGTTGTGTCCAACTGGCGCGAGGCGCTCCAGCCAAGGCGGCACACCCCGCCATGGCGAGCCACCACGTCACCGCGCGTCGATGCCAGCGTCCGTGCATGATCAGCGTGTCGCCGCCTTCGCCCGCCCGCTCTGCGCCGGTTGTGCCAAGGTGAACGCCTCGGTCACGATGCGCGCTTGTGCCGCCGTGTGATCGGCCGGATACCCTTCCGCCGGGCTCGCGCGTTCGGGCCGTCCAACATACCGCGTCACGATCGCATTTCCGGTCGACACGCGCAGCCTCGGCGCAACGTATCCCCACGCTCCCATGTTCTTGGGCTCTTCTTGCACCCAGACGACGTCGTCGATCGCTGGATAGGAATCGACGATTCGCGCGACTTCATCATGCGGCCACGGATACAACTCTTCCACGCGCACCAACGCCACATCGTCTCGGCGTTGCGCGAGCAGATCGTAGTAGATCTTCCCCGTGCAGAAGATGATCCGCTTGACTCGCTCGCGTCCGCCGGTCACCGCGGGGTCATCGAGCACCGGCTGGAACAACGTCGATGTGAGCTCCGTCAGCTTCGACGCCGCTTCGGGGAGACGCAGCAAGCTCTTCGGCTGCATCAGGATGAGCGGTCGCCGATCTTGCGTCGCGGCCTGGCGACGCAGGATGTGGAAATATTGCGCCGGCGTCGACGGATAGGCGACGCGCAAATTCCCTTCGGCGCACAATTGTAAATACCGCTCGAGCCGAGCGCTCGAGTGTTCCGGTCCGCCGCCCTCGTAGCCGTGGGGGAGGAGCATCACCACGCTCGAATCTTGTTCCCACTTGGCGCGATCCGACGCGAGGAACTGATCCACTACTGGTTGCGCGACGTTGGCGAAATCGCCGTACTGCGCTTCCCACAATACCAGCGTATCTGGCGCCGCCACACTGTAGCCGTACTCGAAGCCCAACACCGCTGTCTCAGAGAGCGGCGAGTTGTAGATCTCGAACGCTCCTGTTGCCCCTTCCAGATGCTGCAGCGGAATGTACGCCGCTCCCGAATTCGCGTCGTGCAGCACATCTTGCCGGTGCGAGAACGTACCGCGCTCCACGTCTTGCCCCGTCAAGCGCACCGACGTCCCGTCGAGAAGCAGCGAGCCGAACGCCAACGATTCCGCGTGTCCCCAATCGATGCCACCCGTCTCGCCCGCTTTCACACCGAACGCATCACGCCGGCGCAGCAGCGTCCGAGCGAGGCGACTATTCACCGCCAACCCTTCCGGCCACTGCAGCAACGCCTCGTTGAGCGTCCGGAGGCGATCTTCAGACATCGCCGAGTTTCCGGTGCGCGTGCCGTTGACGTGTGTGGAGGGTGCCAAGTGTGGTTGGTGGTCGGGGCGCGGTTCGCTCTGAATTTTTTCGAGCGATGCCATGATCTCCCGTTCGACCCCTTGCACCTGATCCGCGCTCATCACGCCGGCTGTCACTAAGCGTGCACCCCACACTTCGCGTGGCGTTTTGTGGGCGCGGATCTTTTGATACAGTTCCGGCTGCGTGAAGGCTGGCTCGTCCGTCTCGTTGTGTCCGTGGCGGCGATAGCTCACCAGGTCGATCAGGACATCTTTGCCGAACTCCGCGCGGTATGCCATCGCCAGTCGCACTGCTTGGACGCAAGCGCCCGCGTCGTCGCCGTTGACGTGGATGATCGGGACGTCGAATCCTTTGGCGAGGTCACTCGCATAATGCGTCGACCGTGCGTCGATCGGGTCCGTCGTGAATCCGACCTGGTTGTTGACGATGATGTGAACGGTGCCGCCCGTACGATAGCCGCGCAACATCGACATGTTGAGCGTTTCGGCGACCACCCCTTCTCCCGGGAACGCCGCGTCGCCGTGAATGCACACGGGGACCACCGCCGATTCGTCGCGTTCCAGCTGTCCCTGTTGCACACGTTGTTTTGCGCGTGCGACCCCTTGGAGCACGGGGTTCACCACCTCGAGATGGCTCGGGTTCGGAACCAGCGTGAGCGTCACCTGACGCCCATTCACCTCGCGCGTTCCGTGGTGTCCCAAGTGGTACTTCACGTCGCCTGTCGATTCCGTCGCGGGGTGTTTCCCTTCGAATTCGTCGAACACCATCGAGTACGGCATTCCGAGCGTGTGCGTCAGCACATTGATTCGGCCGCGGTGTGCCATCGCGATCGCGACTTCGCGCGCGCCATTCGTTCCCGCACGTGCGATCAGCTCATCGAGCATGACGACCAGCGCATCGCTCCCTTCGATCGAGAACCGTTTGTACCCTTGGTACGCGCGTCCTAGAAAGCGTTCGAGCGTGTCGACTTCCGTGAGCCGGCGGAGGACCGCCGTCTGCTCTTCGGGCGACAGATCTTTGAGATACTCGCCACTTTCCGCCGCCTCGCGGAACCAGTTCCGTACGTCCGCCGATCCCGCATGTTCAAATTCGAAACCGAGCCGAGAGCCATATGCGGCGCGGAGCCGAGCGATGGCGCCGGCGGCGGTGGAGTCGGAGAAGCCGAGTGCGGAGCCGGGGATTTTGGAGAGATCGTCTTCCGTGATGCCGTGGAAGGCCGGGTCGAGCTCCGTCGCCCCTGGGGGAGGGGTGCCGAGCGGATCGATTTGGACCGTGAGATGGCCGTAGGCCCGGATTGCGTCCGCCAGAGAGGCGGCTCCCGCCACCTTGCGGAGCATCTGTGGGTCTGACGTTCCGGTGCCTTGTACACCTGCCAATTGTTCCGCGAAGCGGAAGAACTGGCGCCACGATTCATCGACCGACGCGGGATTCTGACGGTACGCCTCGTAGACGCCGGCGATGTAGCCGTCGTTGAAGACCCCCGTGATGGCTTCGCTACTCATAAGTCTGTGGAATTTAACGGCTTGGGCGCTCCGATCCGAGCCGTCACGTCCGTGCGTCACGCAGGTGCGTCACGCAGCTGCGTCACCGACGTGACGCCCATCCCTCACTTGCCGGCCAGCTCGCCTCGCAGCCGGGGGATCACGAGCGAGAAGACCGACCCTTCACCTGGCGTCGAACGGACGTCGATTCGTCCGTGGAGTAGCGTCGCGAGCCGGCTCGAGATGTAGAGTCCCAGTCCTGTCCCTCCGTGGCGTCGCGTCAGTCCGGCGTCGACCTGTGTGAACGGCTGGAACAGCCGGGCGAGGTCTGCCTCCGAGATCCCGATCCCGCTGTCTTCGACCGCGAACCGGACCGCGTCGCCCTCGTCGGCCACTCGGAGGCGGACGTGCCCCACATCCGTGAATTTGACCGCGTTCCCTGCCAGGTTGACCAGAATCTGCCGTAGCTTGTCCGGGTCAGAGACAATGGGATCGACCGATCCTTCGGCGATCACCTCGAATAGAATCGACTTTTTTCGAGCGAGCGG